>Ga0163144_10003156_pt1 | contig 37620 bp, 28 predicted proteins | sample OliLak19BULKMAT1_FD_123175 | JGI IMG/M metagenome (GOLD analysis project Ga0163144, IMG submission 123175) | Freshwater microbial mat bacterial communities from Lake Vanda, McMurdo Dry Valleys, Antarctica - Oligotrophic Lake LV.19.BULKMAT1 | ecosystem: Environmental > Aquatic > Freshwater >...
CGACGACGGCCTTCATCTCGTCGAAGGTCACCGTCTGGGTGCCATCGACCACCTCGAAGCCGCCGCGAGAGCCGAACACCTTGATCCAGTCGACGCCCGCCTTGACGCGTTCTTCCACGAGCGCCCGCATCGCGGCGGGGTCGGGCGCGGCTCCCGCGCGCGCCGACAGTCCCGGTCCAGACGCGAAGATGCGCGGGCCAATCATGGCGCCAGACGCGGTGAGCTCGCGCATGGCGAGGTCCATGTCGTTGCCGGCATTCAGATCGCGCACGGTGGTGACGCCCGTCTCGAGCGTCTTGCGCGCGTTCTCCTGCGCCAGGAACACGGTGACCGCGGGCAGGCGGCGTTGGCCGCGCGGCCGCGTGCCTGGGGCGCGGTCCCAGAAATACGTGATGTGGGTGTGGACGTCGATGAGGCCCGGCAGCGCCGTGAACGCGCGCAGGTCCGTCACCGTCGCCCCCGCCGGCACGGCGGCATCGCCGGTGCCGACGGCCGTGATGCGATCGCCGCTCACGACCACGACTGCGTCGGTCAGCACCCGCGTGCCGTCCCAGAGGCGGCCAAAGCGCACCGCCGAGGTCTGGGCGGCGGCGGGAACGGTCTGCGCCAGGAGCAGCAGGGCCAGAAGGACGGCGGAAGGGCAGGACATGGCCGCGATTCTAGTGGACCAGGCGTCGCAGTAGCCACAAGTGCGCGTACGTGACAAGAGCCGGCCTCCGAGTTTCGGGGGCCGGCCCTGGTGAGGAATGTGGAACGCTACTTGACGAGATTGACCGTGAACGGCGCGCTTGACCGAAAGCCCGCCGTCAGCGACTTGACCGTCACCTGGTAGGTGCCCACGGGGAAGGCTGTGCCGCTCGCGTTCTTGGTCTGCAGGTTGAAGCTCCACGCCCCGCCCGAGTAGCGGAACGAGCTCTGGCCGGAGTCGGTGTTGTTGACGGTCGGGTTCGGCAGCGGGCCGACGACCGTCACCTCGAAGCGCGCCATCGAGCTGTCGACGACGGTGGTGCCGTTCTGGTACTGCCAGCCCAGCGGAATCGAGCTGCCTGCCTTGAACGTCTTGCCCGCCGGCGGCGGGATGTTCTGCAGACCGACGAACGTGTACTCGACACGCCGCACGGTCAGCAGGAAGGTGTCGCTGGCCTGGAGGCCGCCGGCGTCCCGAACCGTGACGGTGATGGTCGCGGTGCCGCTCTGATTGGCGGTGGGCGTCACGGTGACGTTGCGAGTTGCGCCGCTACCGCCGAACACGATGTTCACCGGGGGTGCCAGCGTCGGGTTGCTCGAGGCGCCCGTCACGCTGACGCCCGTCAGCCCGTCGACGTCGCCGATTGTGAAGGTCAGGGCCCCGGTGTTCGTGCTCCAGTCAATCGTCCTGTCGACGATGTCGGAGATCGTCGGCGGGTCGTTCACCGAGGTCACCGTGATGGCGACCGTGACGACGTTGCTGTCAACCGTGCCGTCGTTGGCCTTGTAGGTGAACGAGTCGGTGCCATTGAAGTTCGGCGCCGGCGTGTAGGTGAACGCGCCGCTCGCGTTCAACGAGAGCGCGCCATTGGCTGTCCCGGTCACCAGCGCCGCCGAGAGCGCGCTGCCTTCGATGTCGCTGTCGTTGCCCAGCACCCCCGTGGCGGCGACGGTGAGCGCGGTATCCTCCGCCGTCGAGTAGCTGTTGGCGACTGCCGCGGGCGCGTCGTTCACGGCATTGACGGTGACGGTGACGGTGGCGGCGTTGGTCGTCGTGGTGCCGTCGCTGGCGGTGTAGGTAAAGCTGGCGGTGCCGTTGAAGTTGGCCGCCGGCGTGTAGACGAACGAACCGTCGGGGTTGACGGTGACGGTGCCGGTGCCGGTGGCCGGGCCCGTGCCGACCTGCGCGGTGAATGTGAGCCCGGGGCTGTCGGGGTCGCCGTCATTGCCGAGCACGCCTGGTGCCGGCACAGTGAGCGGCGTGTCTTCGTTCGTGCTGTAGGTGTCGTTGCCGGCGACGGCGGGATCGTTGACCGCCGTGATCGTGACCAGGTTCGAGGGGTCGCTCCTGATGTCGGCGTAGTTGGCCACCGCGAAGTAGGTGTACGACGCGCCGTTGGTCAACTGCGAGTCGTCCACTGTCGTGTAGGCCGCCTGACCCAGCACGGCGGGCACCGCGCTGCCGACGTCATCCCAGGTCTGCCCAACCGAGAGTGTGGCACTGGCCACACGGAACACGCTGTAGGACGCCACCCCGCCCACGTTGGGCGCCGTCCACTGGACGCGCACCCGGTGGAACTGCTGGGTCGTGCCGGTGCAGCCGGAATCGACACCGATCACGCAGGCGCGGAACTCGTTCGGCGGCGCCTTGGCCAGGTCGCCGGCCGTCTCGAAGTCGAGCTCGCCGCCCGGGTTGTTGGGATCGCCGGTGAAGAGGTCACCTCCGCCCAGGTCGCCCTTGCCGAGGTCGCCCTTGCCCAGATCGCCTTTGCCCAGATCGCCCTTGCCGAGGTCGCCTTTACCGAGGTCGCCCTTACCGAGGTCGCCTTTACCGAGGTCGCCCTTACCGAGGTCGCCCTTGCCGAGGTCGCCCTTGCCCACGTCGAGCGAGAGCGGTCCCACGGCAAATTGCGTGGAGCCCGGGATGGCGAGGAGCCCACCGATATTGCGACGGGCGCCAATCTGATTCAGTCGCAGGTTCGACCAGTCGTCTTTGTCGAGCATCGCGGTGTTGGTCCGGCCGTTGAAGTTCACATCGAGAGCGAAGTTGGTATCGACCGCGCCGTTCGCATTCCAGTCGATGACGCCCGTGGACGTTCTGGCGTCGATGCGGACGAACGACTCGCCCGGCAGCACGGCGGAGCCGTCGCAGTGCCGGGCGGCGGCACTCGCCTTGCCGGCGAGGTAGCTGTCTGCGAGCTTCGCGTACCAGCCGAGGCGGTACGGCACGTTGTTGATGACGCCGTCGGTGAGGCCCGCCTCGTCAATCTGCGTGCCCACCGACCCCGACGAGAAGTTGAGGTGCGGTTTGCCGAAGTTGTCAGGCAGGCCGCGCAGCTGATACAGGTAGTTCATCGCGCTCAGATACGTGGGCTTGCAGTTCGGCTCGAGCGCGTCCCCACCGTGCCGGCGTTCGGCGTTGTGCCCGAACTCGTGCATCAGCGTCGAGGCCTGCATGAACGGGGTGCCGACCGGCAGCCCGCTCACATCGGGGAACGCGCCCAGCGTGACCAGCATGTCGCCGCCGGGAAAGTCGCCCACGCCGGTGTTGGTGCGCGGCATCTGGAACTGCGGATTCACCACGCCCGTCGTGCACTGGTCGTTGGCGCCTTCCTGCACCGGACTGCCGCTCGCGTCGAGGCACGGGAGCTCTGACACCGGCAGGCCCACGGCGTGCGCGAAGAGCGCGTAGTGGAAGATGTTGAACCGGTTGCGATCGAACCGCCGCTCGCACGCGCTGCCAGGGGCGTCGCAGTCGACGCCCGCCGGCGGCGTCGTGGTGACCTCGTCGCGCAGGAAGCGGAACCCGGACTTCCAGCCCACTGTGCCGGGGTAATTCTGGTACTGGCAGTCCCATGGAGACGCGCCCGGCGTGCACTGCACCGTGATGGACTCGTTGATCGCCTCGCCGCCCCTGGCTAGTCCCGCACCACGAATCACGTAGTCGATGGCCTCGCCCGATGGGTCTTCGTAGCTGTCTCCCACATCGAAGTGCACGTTGATGGCCTTGCCGAGCGGGGCGTTCGTCAGGGCATCGCCCATGAGCTTCAGGGCCGCGGGCGGCGGCAAGTGCGAGTGCGCCGGCTTCAGCACGCCGCCATACGACGTAGGGAGGTCGGTCTTCATGTGGCCGATCTCGATGAACAGATCCTTCTGGTTCGGATTGGCGCCCATGGCGCCCAGCGCTGGCAGCGCCTGGCCGTTCGGGTCGTAGATCGGCGCGCTGAGGGTCGCCGTCTCCCAGACGTCGAGCAGGCCGTCGTCGTCGGTATCCTGCACGGTGGTGCGATACACGATGGCAGACCAGTTGAGGCAATCGAACGTGCTGAACCCTTGGTGGTCCACCGACGTGGTCACCTGCGACTGCCCCGCGGGCGATGCCAGGTTGAAGGTGGGGTTGTCCCACTGGCCGCCGAGCGCGGAGGTGAACGGGTTCGTGGCGAGGGGCGCACCGTTGTAGTAGAGAATCTCGGATTTGTTGGCCTGGCCGCTCCCGACGATGTGGGTGATCTTGGCCGACGTGCCGGACTGATAGAAGCCCTTGAGCGTCTGCAACATGCTCTCGTTGGCCTGGTTCATGGTGTAGCTGCCGTCGTAGAGCACGATCGCGCTCAGCGGCCGCGTCGGATCGCGGTAGACGACGACCAGGCTCGCGCCTAGCGGCTCGATCCCGTTGCGGACGGGCACCGTCACCGAGTGGACGCCGTTCACCACGGTCTTGCCGTTGCCCAACGGAGCCGCCGGGGCGACGTCGAAAAACCGCAGGACGTCGGCGCGGTAGGAGTAGTTCAACTTCGACCCGTTCGATCCGCCCGTGCCGCCGCCACTGGTGGAACACGTGGCCGAGCCGGTGCCGAGCTGCTTGCCATACGCACCCTCGATACCGCTCAGCGGGTAGCCTCGAAACGTCACCCCGAGGGCGCCGGCATCCGGGCCGGCGCTGCTACTGGCCACGACTTGCCAGTACAGGTAGGCTGCCACGATGTCGGTGTCGGCCGACTGGCTCGGCACACCCGTGATCGCGATCTGGCCCTGGCCCGTGCCGTTCAGACCCACGCCGCCCACGACGTAGTCGCCGGTGACGAAGTAGTTCTTGAAGAAGCTGAGCGCGTTGGTCTGAGCGCTTGGGCGAGCGGCGCCCGGCGACAGCATCAGGACACTCGTTGCCACGAGAAGCAGGAGTCGTTTCATCGCGCGTTCGTCCGTTTCATCGGCAAGGGTTGGGAAGAAGGCCGCCGCGCAGCCGTCGGAATTATCGCCGAAACACGCCGCCAAATCTCGCTGTTGGTGAAATCTTGACGGGTCCAGACATCGTGGGAACCGTGCGACAAAGCTTCTTGGAGCGCATGGTGAAGGGGGCTCACAGTGGTATGCGACAAAAGCGGCGGAACCCCCTCGCGTCGCGGCCTGTTACTCTGTGCGGGCCCGGCTCGGCGCGAATCGGGCGGGGGAGAAACGTAAATGCCAGCCGTGCTCGGCACCATCACCATCGGTCAGGCCCCGCGGCCCGACATCAAACCGATCATCGACGCCCATGTGCCCGCCGGCACCGAGCAGAAACACGTCGGTCTGCTCGACGGCATGACCGGGGCGCAGATCGCCGCGCGCTACGCCCCGCGGCCGCGCGAGCGACGGCTGATCACGCGCCTGCTCGACGGCAGCGCGGTGGAGCTCGATGCGGCAGCCGTCGAAACCGGCGTGCAGTTGAAGATGCACGCGCTCGAAGACGCCGGCTGCACCGTGATCCTCGTGCTCTGCACCGGCGTGTTTCGCGGCCTGCGCGCGCGTCGCGCCTGGCTGGTCGAGCCCGACCGGATCTTGCCGGGGCTCGTCGCCGGGCTGGCCGGATCGCGCCGCGTGGGCGTCGTGATGCCGTTGACCCTGCCGATCGACGGCGAGCGCCGCAAGTGGTCCACCCTGCAGATTCCGCCCACCTTCGCCGTGGCCTCGCCCTACGCCGCGGGCGACGATCAGGTGTCCACGGCCGCGCGCGACGTGCAACGGGCCGGCGCCAGTCTGGTGGTGCTCGATTGCTTCGGCTTCACCGCGCAGCATCGGGACGCGGCCGCGCAAGCGTCGGGCCTGCCGGTGCTGCTCTCGAGCGAGCTGATGGCGCGGGTGACCGGCGCGTGTCTGCACGGCGGATGACCAGCGCGCCCGACTGACCGGCCGCTGACCGGCCGGTGACCGCCGGGTCGCACGTGACCGCCCGCCACTTTGACCCCCCGGGCGCCATCGCATATCATCCGGGGACTCCAGAATGCACTGCGTGTTGTCCCGCCCGTCGGCCGCCGTCACCCTGGTCGTTGCCATGACGACGGTGTGCGCGCTCGGACTGCCCGACGGGATTGGCGGCCGCGACAGCGTCGTGCGGCTGGCCCGGGGCGGGTTGCAGCGGATGGGCTGCGCCGACACCGCCTGTCACCATGAAGATCCCGACGCGCTGGTCGAGTCGGCGAGTGAGCCGCAGCCGGACGCCGACCGTTTCGATGGCCCGCCGCTCGTCGCCGTGCCCATCGCCCCGCCCGCCGTGGCGGCGCCCGTGGCCCAGACGGCCGGCCGGTCGTGGGTGCCGTCCCGGCCCCGCACTCTCGCGCCACCACGGCACGCCGTGTCCGACCGCGCCCCACCCGCGCACTAGCGCGACCCTGTTCGACGTTGCGGCTCACGAGGCGTGTGCCTGCGCTCCGGCCGCAGTCCTGCCACGGCCTCAGCGTCTTGCCGGTCATCCTCATGTTTTGCGGGACGTGTCTTCCGGAGTAGTCAACGCTCATGCATCACCACCCGTCGATGTTCGGCTATCCCAAGGAAGACCTGGTTGCCGGTCTGGTCGTTTTCCTCGTGGCCTTGCCGCTCTGTCTGGGCATCGCCGTGGCGTGCGGCGTGCCTCCCGTGTCGGGACTCGTCGCTGGCATCGTCGGCGGACTGGTCGTGCCGTTCATCAGCCGGGCGCCCCTCTCGGTCACCGGCCCGGCCGCCGGGCTGACCTCGATCGTGCTGGTCGAAGTGCAGCAGCTCGGCGGACTCGCGCCGTTCCTGGCGGCGGTGATGGTTGCCGGCGGGCTGCAGTTCGGGTTCGGGGTGCTGCGCATGGGCCGCTTCGCCACCCTCGTGCCCTCGGCGGTGATCAAGGGCATGCTCGCGGCCATCGGCATCACGATCGTGTGGAAGCAGTTGCCGGTGGCCTTCGGCGTCACCGGCGGCCTGGGCGACATCGCGGGCCAGCTGCACACGGGCGCCATCCTCATCGCGGCGCTCTCGCTCGTCATCCTCTACGGCTGGAAACACACCCCGCTGGCCAAGCTGAAGCTGCTCTCGCCGGCGCTGGTCGTCGTGGTCGTGGCCAGTGCCCTGGGGGCGTGGTTCAAGCGCCTGCCCGGTCTCACCCTGGCCGGGACGCACTACGTGAACGTGCCGCTCGGCAGCATCGAGACGCTCTACGGCGCCCTGCCGCGGCCCGATTTCGTGGCCCTCGGCACACCGGCCGTGTGGATGGCCGGCGTGACCATCGCGATCGTGGCGAGCATCGAGACGCTGCTCTCGGTGCAGGCGGTCGACCGGCTCGACCCGCTCAAGCGCCAGAGCCCGCCCGATCGCGAGTTGCTGGCGCAGGGCACCGCCAACCTGGTGTCGGGCTTCTTCGGTGGCCTGCCGGTCACCGCGGTGATCGTGCGGAGCGGCGCCAATGTGGCGGCCGGCGGACGTGAGCGCATGTCGGCGCTCGTGCACGGCGTGCTGCTGCTCGTGGCGGTGGTGTTGGCCGGCACGCTGCTCAACACGATTCCGCTCGCGTGCCTGGCGGCGGTGCTGATTCAGGTGGGCCTGAACCTGTGCAAGCCGGCCTTGTTCACCACGCAGGTGAAGCTCGGCCTCACGCAGCTGCTGCCGTTTGCCTTTACCATCGGGGCCGTGATGGCGCTCGACCTGCTGAAGGGCGTGATCGTGGGCATTCTGGTGGGCATCGGCTTCGTGCTCTACGAGAACGCGCAGCGGGCGGTGGTGGCCGACCGCAGCAACGGCGTGTTGACGTTGCGGTTCCGACGTGACGGCACGTTCGTGTCGAAGCCCGGCATCATGGCGGCCCTCGACGAGGTCAACGACGGCGAGACCGTGGTCATCGATGGCACGGGCGAGTACATCGATCACGACGTGAAGGAGGTGCTGGCGACCTTCATCGCCGACGCGCACCACCGCAACGTCACGGTGTCGCTCGTCGGCATCGACCTCGGCCTGGCCACCGTCGGCGGCGGGCACTGAGCATGTCTGGACACGGGCCGCCCGCTTCCGCCGACCCGATCGTTCGCGCGCTGGCCCGCGCTGCCGGCGTGCTGCCCGATCAGGGGCCGATTGGCGTGTTCGTGCACCAGAACACGCTGCATGCCTATCAGCATCTGCCGTTCCATGAGGGCGTGCAGGCGGGGGCCGACGCCCTCGGCGCCGAGCCCTATCTCACGCTGCCGGCGTTCCGCGCGGCGTGGCGCGACGGGCGGATCGAGGATGCGGACCTGCGCACCGAGATCGGGCGCGCGCTCGGCCCGGGCGGCGACGTACGGGTACTCGCCACCCTGACGCGCGCCGAGCTCTGGCACACGCTCATGGTGACCGGCGCCGAGAGCGACGACGCGGCCGGGCTCGCCTACACGATTCACGCGGGCGTGGCTCGCGAGTGCGAAGACCTGCCGCTCTGGCACGCCTGTCTGGCCCGGGCGGCCCGTGGCCCAGGCAGCGCGCCGCCCGAGACCCCGCGCCCGCGCCGGCACCGCGATGTGGTCGTGGCGCGCGGCGGCACCGACACCGACGTGGTCGTGCACGGCGAGCTGGTGCGCCTCAGCGCCGGATTTCTCGACCACGGCCACGCGCACGCCACGCTGCCTGGCCGCGACCGCGGCTTCCTGGCAGCGGTGAGCGCGCTCTACGCTGGTGGCGCCACCGCGCCGCGCGGCTGTCATGGCGCCGAGGCCGACATGACCGGCGTGGTCGACCGCGGGCTCGACGCGACGGCCGTGATTCGCTCGGCGCTCGACGCCCTCGGCGTGCGCGGCGACGACGTCGAGCCGTTCGTGTTCGCCACGGCGCTGGCCCTGCCGGGGTGGGCCGGCATGTTCTCGCGCTTCGAGCGCTATCCCCACGAGCATGCGGGCGCCACGGCGCCGACGCTCGCGGAGTTCCTGGCCGTGCGGCTGCTGCTCGAGCGCCGGGCCGTCGAACAGGCCGTTGCCGCCCTGGACCTGGAGGTGGACTGGGCGCGCCTGCGACAGGCCGTGCCGGAGGCGCCGCCGCGTGCCCCCATCGTGGATGCCGCGCTGCTGTGGTGGGTCGCGCGCGCCGGCGGCGTCGCGCCCGCCGACGTCTCAGCCTGGACCGAGGCCGATCTGGGGCGGTTGTGGCAGGAGTGCCGCGCCGCCACGGCCGTGGAGCGCCGGCGGGTCTTCCACGACGCCTACGAACGCACCTATCGCCGCTGGATCCTGGACGGCCTGGCGGCGCGGCGGGCGTTGCCGGTCGAGTGGTCCACCGACCGGCCCCGGGCGCAATTCGTGTTCTGCATCGACGAGCGCGAGGAGTCGATTCGCCGCATGGTCGAGGAACAGCATCTGGGCTATCTCACCTTCGGCGCCGCCGGCTTCTTCGGCGTGGCCATCGACTACCAGGGTCTTTACGACCGCGAGCCCGCGGCGCACTGCCCGGTCGTGGTCACGCCCGCGCACGAGGTCTACGAGCAACCGGTCTATACCGAGCTCGGCTGGCACACCCTGCGGCTGCGCCTGCGCGACCGCTGGCTCGGCTGGGAGCGGCACGTGGCGTCGTCGTCGCGCACCTTGAGCGGTGGCGCCGGCTTCTCGCTGCTGCTCGGCCCGGTGTCGGCGGCCAAGACCTTGATGGAGGTGCTGGCGCCGCGCTCGTTCAGCGCCCTCAGCGACCGGCTGAAGGCGGCCGTGGCGCCGCGCCCGGCCACGCGGTTGTCGACGCTGCGCGGTCCGGCGCCCGACGCGGGAGTGGGCGAGAGCGGCAAGCCGATCGGGTTCTCGCTCGCCGAGGCGGCCGATCGCGTGGCCGGCACGCTGAAGAACATCGGCCTCACGCGCGACTTCGCGCCGGTCGTGGTGTTCCTGGGCCACGGCTCGACCAGCCTGAACAACCCGCACGAGTCGGCGCACGACTGCGGCGCGTGTGGCGGCCGGCGCGGCGGCGCCAATGCCCGCCTGGTGGCCGACCTGGCGAATCGTCCCGATGTGCGCGAGGCGGTGCGGCAGCGTGGCGTGGAGATTCCAGCCGACACCTGGTTCGTGGGCGCGCTGCACGACACCGCCGACGACAGCGTGAAGTTCTACGACCTCGACACCTTGCCGGTCGGTCACGCGCCGCGCTTCGACGAGGTGGCGATCGCGCTCGACCGCGCCCGGCGCGACAGCGCGCAGGAGCGCTGCCGCCGCTTCTTCGACGCGCCGCTCGAGATCACGCCCGACCAGGCGCTGCAGCACGTGGAGCAGCGCTCCACGCTGCTCGCGCAGCCGCGTCCCGAGTACGGCCACTGCACCAACGCCGTGTGCATCGTGGGCCGGCGCGCCACCACCCGCGGCCTGCATCTCGACCGCCGCGCGTTCCTGGTCAGCTACGACTCGACCATCGACGTGAACGACGCGATCATCGAGCGCATCCTGGCGGCGGTCGGGCCGGTCGGTGCCGGCATCAGCCTCGAGTACTACTTCTCGTCGGTCGACAACGAGACCTTCGGCTGCGGCACCAAGCTGCCGCACAACGTCACCGGCCTCATCGGCGTGATGAACGGCCATCAGAGCGACCTGCGCACGGGCCTGCCGCTGCAGATGATCGAGATCCACGAGCCGATGCGCCTGCTGCTCATCGTGGAGGCCACGCCGGCCTCGCTCCTGGCGGTGGCGTCGCGGCAGGCCGAGGTGGCCGAGCTGGTCGTGAACGCGTGGGTGCAACTGGTGTCGCTCGATCCAGGCACGGGCGCCATGCAGGTCTTCGACGGCGGTCAGTTCGTGCCCTACGAGGCGGCCCCGATGCTGCTGCCGGTCGTCGAACGCTCAGCCGACTGGCACATGCAGTCGCGCGCGCACCTGCGGCCGGCACTGGTGCGGCGCGGTCTGCCGGATTCGGTGGTCGGACCCGGTCACCACGGTGCGCCGGCGGTGGTCGAGGTGGCGCATGGGTGAGTGGATCCATCTGGCCATGCCGCTCGCCATCGTGGCGCCGGTGGCCGCCATGGTGGTCGTGGGCCTGCGCGTGTTGCTGGCCGATCGCCATCCCAGTGAGGCGTTCGCCTATCGCACCGTGATGTTCGGCCTGGTGACGTCGATGCTCGCCAGCGTGGCGGTGCTGCTGCGCTTCCTGGGGGTCGGCGGCGCGCCCGCCAGCGGCGAGGTGGAGTTCGGCGTGTGGCTGCGCATCCACGACTTCCACATCCCCCTCGTGCTGCTCGTGGACCGCGTGTCGGTCACCATCTCGCTCTTCGCCGCCGTGCTCACGGTGCTGGTCGGACGCTTCTCGCGCACCTACCTGCACAAGGACCCGGGCTTCGTGCGCTTCTTCGTGCTGCTCGGCTTCTTCGCCACCGGCACGCAGCTCGTCGCCCTGGCTGGCGCGCTCGAGTTGTTCTTTGCCGGCTGGGAGATGGTGGGCATCGCCTCGGCCATGTTCATCGGCTACTTCCACGAGCGCGACGAGCCGGTGCGCTCCTCGGTGCGGGCGTTTGCCACCTACCGTTTCTCGGACGCCGGGCTGCTCATCGCCACCGTGACCACCTTCGAGCTGCTTGGCTCGGCGCGCTTCTCGGCGCTCGCAGGCGCCGCCGCGCTGCCGGCCGGCGAGGCCAGTCTCATCGCGCTGCTGTTCCTGCTGTCGGCGATGGGCAAGTCGGCACAACTGCCGTTCTCGGGCTGGCTGCCGCGCGCGATGGAGGGGCCGACGCCGTCGAGCGCGCTCTTCTACGGCGCCGTGTCGATTCATGCCGGGCTCTTCCTGCTGCTGCGGGTGTGGCCGGTGCTCGAGGTATCGCTGCTGGCCCGCGGGATCGGCGTGGCCGTGGGTCTGGCCACGGCGATCTACGCCGCTGCGGTCGTGCGCGTGCACACCGACGCCAAGGGCGCGCTGGCGCACGCCACGCTGGCGCAGGTGGGTCTCATCCTCGCGGAGATCTGCCTGGGCTGGATCACGCTCGCTCTCGTGCACCTCGTGTGCCACGCGCTGCTGCGCCTCGGGCAATACCTGAAGGCGCCCAATATGATTCACGACGCGCACCGCATGGGCCACGCGCACCACCCGCCCACCTGGCTCGAGCGCTGGTCGCCGCGGCTGGCCGCCCGCGTCTATGCGGCGGCGCTGCATCGCCTGCGGCTCGACGACCGCATCGACGCCGCGTTCGCCCCGGTGCTGGCGTTCGCCCGCCTGCTCGACCGCGCTGACACCCGGCTGCGGCGGATCGTCTCGCTCGATGGGCCCGCCTCATGATGCCGCCGGTGCCGTGGTCGGCCCCGTGGGAATCGCTGGTGTTCTGCCTGCTGCTGGTCGTGGCGCCGGTGGTGGCGGCCGAGTGGCGGCGCGCGCAGTGGACGCTCGCCCTGCTGATGGTCGCGATCGTCGGCGCGCTGTTCTCGCCCGATGGCACGTGGGCCTATGCGGCGGTGGCGCTGGCGGGCCTGGGCCACGCCGTGAACGCGTGGCCCACCAGCCGTACCGGCGCGGCGGCGCTCGTGCTCTCGGCGGTGCTCGCGCTGGCCACCGGCGTGGCGCTGCAGGCCGACCAGCTCACCGCGGCCTTCGTGCTCTCCACGCTGGCCGTGGCGATCCGCGCCGGCGTGTGGCCGCTCACCGTCGGGATCGCCGGTCTGTGTGAGCGCGCGCCGGTCGTGCAGACGCAGCAGCTCGCCTCGATGATCGCGCTGGTGTTCGTGCATCTGCGGTTCGTCGATCACCATCCCGAGGCCGTGGCGCTCGCGCCCACCGTGGTGCGCCTGGGCGCGCTCGCGGCCTTCCTCGCCGCGTTGTTGTCGCTCGTGCAGCGTGACCTGCGCGGGTTCTACCGCGCCACCACCGCCATGCACGGTGGCCTCATCCTGGCCGCGGTCGGGGCGGCCAGCCACGACAACTTCGCGGCGGCGCTGCTCGTGACGGTGGCTGGCGGTCTCGCGCTCGGTGGGCTCGGCATCACCATCACATCGCTCGAGGAACGCGTCGGCCCCGTGCGCTTCAGCCAGCCGGGCGGCCGTTCGCAGGCGTTCCCCAGGCTCAGCGCGGCCTTCGCGCTCTTTGGCGCGGCGGGCGTGGCCGTACCGGGTTCGGCCGGGTTCGTGGCCGACGACCTGCTGCTGCACACGTTGTGGATGGAGAGTCCGGCCAGCACGGTGGCGGTGATTCTCTCGAGCGCCATGCTGGCGGTGTCGACCCTGCGCTGCTACTCACAGGTCTTCCTGGGCAAGGCCACCGCGGCCCTGGCGCCCGACCTCACGGCGCGCGAGCGCGTGGTGGCCGTGGCCCTGCTCCTGCTGCTGCTCGTGCTCGGCCTGGCGCCGGGATGGCTGCTGGGTCCCGCCGACGCATTCCTGAGCGTGGTGCCGGCGGCGACGGCGCTCGAAGGAGCCGCCCTACCATGATGGTTCGAGACCGACGGATGGCGCGGGCGGTGCCGGCGCTCGCGCTCGCGCTGCTGACCGTGCCCGCCGCGGCCTGGGCACAGGACACGTCAGACGGGCAAGTGTGGATGCAAGCGCTGGCGATCAGTCAACTCGGTGCCGACTGGCGCACCCACGTGGAAGTGCAGCCGCGGTGGATGAACGACGCCTCCGAGCTGGGACTCACGATCGTGCGCACGGCCCTCGGCCGGCGCGTAGCGCCGCGCCTCACGGTGTGGCTGGGGCATGCCTGGGTGCCGCGGACACTCGGCGCAGGCGTGCGGCACGAGCAGCGCCTCTGGCAGCAGCTCTCCTATGCCGCGCCGGCGGTCGCGCGCTGGACCCCGACCGTGCGGCTGCGCGTCGAACAGCGGTGGCTGCAGCCGTGGGACGGCGCGTCGCACCGCGTCCGGCTGCTGGCCCGTGCGCAACGGCCGCTCGGCGCCGCCACGCCGTGGGCCGTCTTCACCTACGACGAAGCCATGTTCACCCTCGACCACACGCGGCGTGGACCGGCGCGCGGTTTCGATCGCAACCGCCTGGCGGCTGGCCTGGTCCGACGCTTCTCACCGGTCGTCTCGAGCGACCTCGGCTATATCTGGGAGACCGTTACGATTCCTCGCGGCCGCCGCAACGACCACGTGTTGCTGGCGGTGCTCAATCTGTCCGTGCCGCGCTGACGGCGACCGTCGGCGCGCATCATCGCCATAAGGATTACGCCATGCGCACGCACAACAAAGACACCCAGGCCACCATCACGCCGGACAAGGCCCTCACCTACCTGAAAGAGGGCAACGACCGCTTCGTGCGCAATCTCAAGGCCAATCGCAACCTGCTCGAGCAGGTCAACGAAACGCGCGACGGGCAGTGGCCGTTTGCCACCATCCTGAGCTGCATCGATTCGCGCACCTCCGCCGAGCTCGTGTTCGATCAGGGCCTGGGCGACATCTTCAGTATCCGGCTGGCCGGTAACGTCCTGTCCGACGGCGTGCTCGGCAGCATGGAGTTCGCCTGCAAGGTGGCCGGGTCGCGTCTGCTCGTCGTGCTCGGCCACACGGGGTGCGGCGCGATCAAGGGGGCCTGCGACAACGTGCAGCTCGGTAACCTCACGACGCTGCTCAATCTGATCCAGCCGTCGGTCTACTTCGAGCGCACGGTCACCGAGAATCGCACGTCGACCAACCCCGAGTTCGTGGACCGGGTGGCGCAGATCCAGGTGCGGCGGGCCGTGGAGGGGGTGATCGAGCGCAGCATGGTGCTGCGCGAGATGATCGAGAAGCGCGAGATCGGCCTGGTTGGCGCGATCTACGACGTGGCCACCGGGGCGGTGCAGTTTTTCGACGATACGTGGATGTGCGGCGAGGTTCGACATTTCTATCTGGACGCCAGCCTGCACGCCCACACCGCGCGTTTGCCGGACGGGCCGCGCTGACCTAGGCCCAGCCCCAGCCCCAGGCGACGTAGAATGCAGACGCCTGCCGGTACTGCACGTGAGGCACGGCACAACATTCCCGCACGCACCCAAGTGGAGACGATGATGCGCAACCGACCCGCCGCCCTGCTGACTACCGCCCTGCTGATGCTGGCGGCCGCCTCCGTCGTGGCCCAGAAGGGCACGTCTGGGCCGCCTGAACACGCGAAGGTAGCGCCGATCAACAACCTGCCCAATCCCTACGAGACGGTGCGCAACTTCGGCGTGCTGCCAGGTGGCCGGAAGTGGGGCTCGGTGAGCGCCGTGGCCGTGGACGTGGACGGCAAGCACATCTGGGCCGGCGACCGCTGTGGCAGCAATTCCTGCGCCGGGTCGGACGTGAACCCGATCGTGAAGCTCGACCCGAGCGGCAAGGTGGTGGCCAGCTTCGGCGCCGGGCTCATCATGTGGCCGCACGGCATGGACGTCGACAAGCAGGGCAACGTGTGGGTCGTCGACGCGCGCTCAGCCACGCCCGCTGAGGTCAGCAAGTTTCCGAACGCGGCGGGGAAGGGCCACACGGTGCTGAAGTTCAGCCCGCAGGGCAAGCTCCTGCTCACGCTCGGCACGCCGGGCACGGCCGGTGCCCCGCCGCAGGCCTTCAGCGAGCCGAACGACGTGGTCGTCGCCTCCGACGGCAGCATCTTCGTGGCCGAGTCGCACGGCGCGCAGTTCCTCGATCAGGATCCGCCGAACGGCATCGGGCGCATCTCGAAGTTCAGGGCCGACGGCACCTTCATCAAGACCTTTGGCAGCTACGGCTACGGCCCCGGCCAGTTCCGCGGGCCGCACGCGCTGGCGTTCGACTCGAAGGGACGGCTGTTCGTGGCCGACCGCGGCAACCGCCGCATCCAGATCTTCGACCAGGAGGGCAAGCACCTCGACACCTGGTATCAGTTCAGCCGCATCAGCGGCCTGCACATCGCCGCCGACGACACGCTCTACGCCATCGACTCGGAATCGGATGACAACTACAACCCCGGCTGGCGCAAGGGCCTGCGCGTGGGCAGCGCGCGCACCGGCGAGGTCTGGTACTTCGTGCCCGAGCACGTGTCGAAGCAGGCCTCGGGCATGGGCGGTTACGGCTCGATGGGCGAAGGCGTGACGGTGGATGCTGCCGGCAACGTGTTTGCCGGCGAGGTGGGCCCCATCCAGGGCATGACCAAGTTCGTGCCGCGGCTCAAGCGGTAGTCGTCCCCGAGTAGAGTAGAGATCCGCACCGGTCCTCGCGCTCCGCGCTCTGCTCACTCCCTCGTCGTTTGCTCGGCTCCCGGGATTCACCTGACGTTTCGCGCGGCCTGAGGAGGGCCGACCGCATGGCCGTTGCCCCGACGCTCCCGATCGCCACGCCCGGCTTCGCCACCATGGTTACGCCCGCGCCGGCCGCCGAGGTGCACACGGTGATGGGCACGGCCGCGCGCTGGCTCGGCGGCGCCGTGCAGCTGCTCTTCGTCGGGCTGCTGGTGCCGATCGGGATTCTGCTCGTGGGCGCGCCGATCGTGCTGCTCGTGCGGGCCGTGATCGCCGTGTTCGAACGGTTCTAGACGCCCGCCGCCCGCGGCTGCGGGCTGTGGTAGATTGCGCGCTGATGATCATCTGGGTGTTGATGGTGGCCGCGTGGCTCACGGCGTGGCCCGCGGTAGCCCAGACCACCACGACCGATCGGCCGCTGGCGGCTGCCGATGCCGCCGACCGGGCGGAGGGCCAACGCCTCTACACCGCCCAATGCGCGCTCTGCCACGGGATCGATGGCAGCGGTGGGTATGGACCGTCGTTGCTGCGTCCCACGTTCGTGCGGGCCGCGGACGATGCCGGACTGATCGCGATTCTGCGAGCCGGCATTCCCGGTCTGATGCCCGGGTTCGGCGACGCCAACGGCGCGCGCCGCACGTGGCAACTGGCGGCCTTCGTGCGGTCGCTGAACGGCGCCGGCAGCGAACGTGCCACCGGCAACCCCCAGCACGGCTCGACGCTGTATCAGCAGCGCGGCTGCGCCGCCTGCCACGTGGTGGCCGGGGTGGGGCGCGCGCTCGGCCCCGACCTGTCGGCCATCGGGCTGCAACGCGGCCCGGCCTATCTCGCCGAGGCCCTCGTGGCGCCGGCGGCACGCGTGCCCGACGGGCACGTGGTGGTTACGGCGCGGCCCAAGACCGGTGCGCCGGTGCGCGGGCTGCGCGTGAGCGAAGACGCCTTCTGGGTGCACGTGCGCGACACCGGCGGCCGGTTGCACGCCTTTCGCGTGGCCGACCTCACCGATCTGCAGCGCGAAGCCGGCGCCAGCCTGATGCCGTCGTATGCCGCGCGGCTCTCAGCAACCGATCTGAACGACCTGGTGGCATACCTGGCGAGCTTGCGGGGGCAGCGATGAGGCGAGTGACGGCGGCACGGGCGGCGGCAGCGGGGGCGATGATCATGTGCGGCGCGGCGCTGGCGGCGCAGGTGCCCTACGCGCGTCTGGTCGATGCCGCCAGGGAACCGGGCGTCTGGCTCACCTACTCGGGCGCCTACAACGGCCAGCGCTACTCGACCCTGGCGCAGATCACGCCCGTGAACGTGGCCACGCTGAAGCCCGCGTGGATCTATCAGGTGGCCGGACAGGGCCAGATGGAAACCTCGGCGATCGTCGCCGACGGCCTGATGTACGTCACCGAGCCGCCCACCACGGTGACTGCGCTCGATCCGAAGAATGGCCGGCCGATCTGGAGCTACGTGCGGCCGATGCCGTCGAACCTGCGCCTGATCGGATTCCCCGCCACCAATCGCGGCGTCGCCATCCTCGACGACATGGTCTACGTGGGCTCGCTCGACGGCGTGCTCGTCGCGCTCGACGCGCAGACCGGGGCGGTGCGCTGGGAGACGAAGGTGGCCGACAACGGCACGGGGCACTCGATCACGATGGCCCCACTGGCCGTGAAGGACAAGGTGATCGTGGGCATCAGCGGCGGGGAAGCGGGCATCCGCGGGTTCGTCGATGCCTACGAGGCGAAGACCGGCAAGCTCGCGTGGCGCACCCACACGGTGCCGGCCGCCGGCGAACGGGGCGTGGAGACGTGGGCGGGCGAGAGCTGGAAGACCGGCGCCGGTGCCACCTGGCTCACGGGCTCCTTCGACCCCGAGCTCAACCTGCTCTACTGGGGCACGGGCAATCCGGGTCCTGACTGGAACGGCGACGTGCGCAAGGGCGACAACCTCTACACCTCGTCGGTGCTCGCGCTCGATGCGGACACCGGCGCCATGAAGTGGCACTTCCAGTACACGCCGCACGACGTGCACGACTGGGACGCCAATCAGATCCAGGTGCTGGCCGACCTCGAGATCAACGGCCGCCCGCGCAAGACGCTCGTGACCGCCAATCGCAATGCCTTCTACTACGTGCTCGACCGCGTCACCGGCGAGTTCCTGCACGCGGCGCCCTACGCGAAGCAGACCTGGGCGAAGGGCATCGATCCGAAGGGGCGGCCGCGGGTCGTCGAAGGCACCGAGCCGACCCCCGAGGGCAATCTGGTGTATCCGAGCCTGCAGGGCTCGACCAACTGGCCGAGTCCGTCGTTCAGCCCGCAGACGGGGCTGTTCTACGTGCCGGTGCGCGAGATGGGGTCGTATTACTACAAGACCGACGTGGACTACGAGCCGGGACAGCCCTTCACGGGCGGCGGCGAACGCCGCAAGGCCGATGAGGCGTGGGGCGCCGTGCGCGCGCTCAACGCGAAGACCGGCGCGAAGGTGTGGGACTTCCGGCTGCCGTCGCCGTCGTGGTCGGGCGTGCTGTCGACCGCTGGCGGCCTGGTGTTCTCGGGCTCGAACGAGGGGAACTTCTACGCGCTCGACGCGACGTCGGGCGCACCGCTGTGGCAGTTCCAGGTGGGCGGCATGGTGCGCTCGAATCCCACGACGTTCCTGGTGGAGGGCCGCCAGCACGTGTCGGTGGCGGCCGGCCACGCCGTGTTCATGTTCGCCCTGCCGTAGCGTAGTAGACCTTCGCCAGCTCCTTCAGCGCCCCGGGGCAAACGTGCCCGGCGTGAGCGGCGGCAGTGCCGGCAGACTGTCGAGGAAGCGGCCAAGGTGGGCCGCCCACACCGACGCCTCCACCTGCGTGCGGTGCGCTTCGGTCGCGGGCCCGGTCGGAATCACCACGTGCCGTCCGCGGGCGACCTGCGCGATGAGTGGCTCGATCACGCCGAGCTCCACGGGATTCAGCTCGTCGTCGGCAAGCAGAATTGCGAGCAGCGGCGCCGTGATCGCCGCCACCTCCTTCGCCGGGTCGTAGTCGAACGACGCCTCGAAACGGTAGAGGATGTTGTTGGCGTCGTCTTCGTCGAGCGTCTCGTCCACCACCTCACGCACGTAGGCGTCGGCCTGCGCGTAGGTGGTGAGCCGCTCGCCGAGCCGGGCAGGGCTCTGCACCAGCAGGTCGAACATCGGCATGATGTTCAGGAAGCCGCGCGGCTGCGCCGTGTAGTTGCCGCCGAGCCAGGCCGGATCGGTGCGGATGGCGTTCGACAGAATGCGCCGCCACAGCAGATTGCGGCCGTCCACCTTCGCGGGCAGCGACGAGATCGGCACCAGGCCGTCGCTCGGCTTGGTCGACTTCCCGGCGCCGAGGACGTCTGGAAAGGCCGGCGCCCACGAGCGGATCGCGCACCGACGCGGCGAGCACCTGCGAGGCGTCGCCGCTCGAGCCGTGCATCACGAGCACGGCGTTGCGGATCGTGCCGCGCGCGTCGCGCCTCGGCGTGCCGATGGTGCGGTAGTGCGGGCGCACGTTGGCCAGCGACTCGCCACTGCGGAAGCGATACGACGGAAGCACGTAGTCGCCCTCGACCACCACCGTCGAGGGCACTGGCGCTTGCGCGGCGAGTGGCGCCGCAACCAGCCCGACCGCGGGCGCCGTGAAGAGCCCACGAGCCCGCGCCGCCCTCACGGCGTGGCGACCGCGCGCGCCACTGCCGTGATCTGCGCCTTCGTGAGGTTGTTGCCGACGATGCGGGCCACCCCGTCGGCGCGCTGCACCACCGCCAGCACCTGCGGGTCGGTGGGCACGAACGCCGCCTTCTGACCCACGCCGGCCAGCGCCTCGCGCTTCTTGCCCGAGGCAGCGCCCTCGGCCGCCGCGACGATCTGCTCGAAGAAGGCGTCGAGGCTCGGCGCGTTCTGGCTGGCCTGCACGGCGCGCAGGTCGTAGAACTGCACAGACACTGTCTTGAAGCCGCCGGACCCGCCGCGCAGCATCCATGGGCACTCGGTTTCGCCTTCCTCGCGCGGGCGCCCACCCATGTCCTTGAAGCCGGCGCCGGCCGCCTTGGTCAGTTCGTCGGCGGTGAGCAGCGTCATGCAGGTTGGCGGGGTCTGCGCATGCACGACCGATGGCCCGAACAGCAGAACGCCCACAGTGAGCAGCAGGCGAAGGGAAACGGAGGACATGGCAACTCCTGTAGTGGGCGGGTCAGTGCGTCAGTGGCTCAGTGCGGGAGCGCGTTCCAGGCGCTCTCAGTGATGGCATCGAGCTGGCGCTCCATCACCATCTGCCATCCGCCCGCGCCTTTCACGAGCAGCGCTTCGAAGCGCACGTAGCCGGGCGTGGTCACGCCTGCCTTGTCAGTCGTGGCGTAGCGGAAGGCGCCGGCTTCGAAGGCCGTCGTGGCGTCGTCTTGCCGGGTGGTGAAGCGGAACTCGACCGACGCCTTCACGCCGTTCGTCTTCGCCGTGACCATGTCGCGGCCCCAGCGGTCGAGGGCGGTGGCAATGGGTGTGGTGCCGTCCTTCGACACCAGCACCGCGGCTGGGTGATACACACGGCCCATGGCCACGATGTCGTCGTCGACGACCGACTTGGCCACGGCCTGCCACACCTGCCGGTCGATGTCGGCGGTGGATGGGCCGGCGGCGCCCGCCGGCGCCGTCACGCACACGGCGAGGGCGAGGACGCATGGCAGCCAGGAACGCGGAGTGTGGCACTGGGGCATTGGGGCGACCTTGGAGCGGGGTGAGGGCGCAGCGTATCACCAACGCCGGGTCATGGGCCGGTGGAGGGCGCGCCTGTAGCCTGCTCCGCGGTCCACTGCAGGTGTCGCTCCCACACGCGTGGCCACAGCGTGTCGACGCCGGGGATGGCCAGGTCGAAGCGTTCGCGCAGGACGCGGTCGAACTCCTGCGCGCTCTGCACGATGTGCGTGGTGGCACCTCCGGCGGTCACCTCGCGCAAGGTCGCGCTGCGCAGCATGACGAAGCCGCTGGGCGTGTGCCGCTCGCACACCGTGGACTTCACGAAGCTCGACTCGGACGAGGTCTGCAACTCGAGGCACTGAATGGCGAAGTCGTCGAGCTGGCGGGGCGTGAGGCTGAAGTCGAAGCCGTCGGCGCCGCCGTACCTGTGATTGTGCACGCGCCAGCGCGGGCCGTCGCGGGTCACGTGATACTGCAGGAAGTCCTGGCGGTAGCTGCCGGGCTCGAGCGGCAGCGGCGTGAGGAAGCCGTCGCCGAACCCGACATCGGCGATCCACGGGCGGTCGAGGGTGACGAGCAGCACCAGGTGATTGCCCTGCGCGCGCCAGCCGCGTTCGGCCCGCCCGACCGCGCCGGAGAGATAGCGCACGTTGAAACCCAGGGTCTCGAGCACGCGGCCGAGCACGCCGTTCATCTCGAAGCACCAGCCTCCGCGCCGCTCGTCCACGAGCTTCGTGAACATCGCCTCGGGGTCGAGCGTGGTCCGCAGACCCAGGTGGATGTCGAGGTTCTCGTAGGGAATCGCCAGCAAATGCGCGCGATGCACCGCCCGCAGGGTGGCCAGCGTGGGGGGACGCGGGCCCGACACCCCGATGCGGGCGAAGTAGCGGTCGAGTTGCTGAGCGGACAGCTGCGCGCCACCGTCTCTGAATTCCTTCACGCCGGATCGCCTCGTCCTGCACCCGCGGCCACCCCGGGCTCCTGCAGATCCTGCCGTCGCGAGGGGTGCACGCTCAACGTGGCGACCACTGGAGCCGGCACCTCGAGGTCGAAGCGGATGTCATAGCCGATACGGATCAGCATCTGTGACCTCGGGTTCGGGATTGTGACTGGTGGCAACCCCTCGCGATGCCGTATCCGCCACGCATCTGATTCTCGTTCCAGTGGGTGGCTAGAGCAAGCGGACGTCCGTATAAGATGCCGTGGGCCTCTGCATCCGATGGGCCGCGGGAGACGTCATGCATTCAGATCGCCGCACGTTCATGAAGACCACTGCCACGGGCCTGGCGTCCTCGGTCGCCACACTCGCGCCCGGGTCGGTCGCCGCGCAGGCCGCGAAGGCCCCGCCCGCGGCCTTCGAGATGCCGCGCAACATGACGCTGCTGAACATGCGTACCGCCGCGGGACCACGGCTCGGCGTCAAGCAGTCGCGCGGCGTCCTCGACGTGGCGGCGGCGGCCGCGCTGTACAAACTGCCGGCGCCGGTGGACACCGACGATCTGCTACAGCACGGGAAGGGTGGGCTGCTGTCACGCGTGGTGGCCGCGGCGGCCGAGGGCCCGGCCCGGCTCTATCTGCAGGAGAGCGCCGTGCAGCACGCGCCGCTCGTGACGCGCCCCGAGAAGATCATCATGATGGGGTTCAACTACCGGCGCCACGCGGCCGAGACCGGCACGCCGATTCCCGCCAACCCCATCCTCTTCAACAAGTTCAACAACTCGCTCAATCATCACGGCGGCACGATTGCGCTGCCGTCTGTCGCGAAGCACTTCGACTACGAGATCGAACTCGTGGTCGTGTTCGGGCGCCAGTGCCACAATGTGTCTGAAACCGAGGCGCTCGACTACGTGGCCGGCTACTGCACCGGCAACGATTTCTCGGCCCGCGACCTGCAGTACCTCACGACGCAGTTCATGATCGGTAAGACCTTCGATGGGTTCGCGCCGCTCGGTCCGCACCTGGTGACCAGTGACCTGGTGGGGGACCCCAACAACCTGCGGCTCGAGTGCCGGGTCAACGGCGAGCAGCGGCAGGACTGGAACACGAGCGACATGATCTTCAACTGCCGCCAGATGATCAGCTTCGCCTCGCGGATGATGACCATCAGGCCGGGCGACATCCTCTTCACGGGCACGCCGCACGGCGTCATCTTCGGCAAGCCGAAAGCCGAGCAGGTGTGGCTCGAGCCAGGCGACCGCGTGGTGTGCAGCGTGGAGAAGCTGGGCGAGCTGGCGTTCCGCCTGACCTGACGGTGGCCAGCTCGTCGTAGGCTCTTGCCGCTACGCCGCGTGTCCCGGGCCACCGCGACGACGGCCGTGAAGTAGTCGCGCTGGTGGTGCAGGTCGGTGCGCGTGCCGATGAACGGATGCCCGGCCTCGGCATGTCCGAACACGTCGACGGGCGGCGGTGCGCCGGTGCACGCGCCGGTCGCTCGAAATCGCGCGTGGTATCGTGGCCCCAACTTCTGGAGCACATGCCCATGACCCGGTCTCGTCTTGCCCTTGCCGCCGTTCTTCTTTTCGCCCTCGTGCAGGTGCCGCAGGTCGCGGTGACGGCGGCCGCGCAGCCCTCGACGGGCGTCGATGCGTCGTACCTCGACCTGCTGCGCTGGCGTTCGGTGGGCCCGTCGCGCGGCGGACGGGTGGTGGCCGTGAGCGGCGATCCGGTCAACAAGTTCACCTTCTACCAGGGCACGACCGGCGGCGGCGTCTGGAAGACCGACGACGGCGGGCTCAACTGGGCCAACGTGTCGGACGGCTTCTTCAAGGCGGGGTCGGTCGGCGCCATTGCCGTGGCTCCGTCCAACCCCGACGTCGTCTACGTCGGCATGGGCGAGGGGTGCATCCGCGGCAACGCGTCGTACGGCGACGGCGTCTACAAGTCGACCGACGCCGGCAAGACCTGGACCCATCTCGGGCTCGAGACGACCAGGCAAATCGGCCGCCTGCAGGTGCATCCCACCAATCCCGACATCGCGTTCGTGGCGGCGCTCGGCGATGCGTGGGGCCCGCATCCCGACCGCGGCGTCTACCGCACGAAAGACGGCGGACGCACCTGGCAGAAGGTGCTCTACAGGAGCGAGAACGCCGGCGCGATCGACCTGGTGCTCGACCCGGGCAACCCGAACGTGATCTACGCCACCACGCTCGAACTGCGGCGCTATCCGTGGGGCTTCCGCAGCGCCGGGCCCGGCACCGCCATCTTCAAGTCGACCGACGGCGGCGACACCTGGACCGATCTGAGCACCAAGGCGGGCCTGCCCAAGGGCGACAAGGGCCGCATCGGCATCGCGCTGTCGCCGTCGCGGCCCAGCCGCGTGTGGGCGATCATCGACGCCGCGGGCGCCGATCAAGGCATCTACCGCACCGACGACGGCGGCGAGACCTGGACGCACCTGACCGACAACGCCGACCTCACGCAGCGGCCGTGGTACTACCATCACATCTTCGCCGACCCCAAGAACGCCGACGTGCTGTGGGCGCTCAACGTGAACCTGTGGAAGTCGACCGACGGCGGCACCAACTTCCAGGAAGTGGCGGCGCCGCACGGCGACAACCACGACCAGTGGATCGACCCGCAGGATCCGCTGCGGATGATCAACGGCAACGACGGCGGCGCCACCGTCACCTTCAACGGCGGCAAGTCGTGGTCCCCGATTCTCAACCAGCCCACCGCGCAGCTCTATCACGTGGCCGCCGACAACCAGGTGCCCTACCGGCTCTACGCCGCCCAGCAGGACAACACCACCATCTCGGTGCCGAGCCGATCTGACCACGGCCGCATCACCATCGAGGAGTGGGAGACGGTCGGTGGCGGCGAGGACGGCTATGTGGCCCCGCACCCCACGGATCCGAACATCGTCTACGCCGCCGACCACCACTGGCTGCACCGCTACGACCGGCGCACCAAGCAGGTGCGCGACATCTCGCCCAACCCCGAGACGCACTACGGCTGGGGCGCGGCCGACATCAACTTCCGCTTCTGGTGGACCTATCCGGTGATGGTGTCGCCGCACGATCCGCAGACCCTCTACGTGACGTCGCAGATGGTGCCACCGCACCCGCAACGAGGGCCAGAGCTGGCAGGTGATCAGCCCGGATCTCACGCGCGCCGATCCCAAGACGCTCGAGAAGACGCCGTCGTACCTGAATCCGGCGCCGGGCGAGTTCTGGGGACCGATCACGCGCGAGGCCTACGGCCCTGAGTGGTACGCCACGATCTTCGCGTTCGCCGAATCGCCGAAGCAGGCCGGTGTGCTCTGGGCCGGCTCGGACGACGGCTTCGTGCAGGTGTCGCGCGACCACGGCACCTCGTGGACCAAGGTAACGCCGCCCGGCCTGCCCGAGTTCGCGCTCGTCAGCATCATCGACCCGTCGGCGCACGACGCGGGCACCGCCTACGTGGCGGCCACGCGCTTCAAGCTGCAGGACACCTTGCCCTATCTCTACAAGACGGCGGACTACGGCAAGACCTGGACGAAGATCGTGGACGGCATTCCGGCCACCGATTTCACCCGCGTCATCCGCGAGGATCCGAAGCGCAAGGGCCTGCTCTACGCCGGCACCGAGACGGGCGTCTACGTGTCGTTCGATGACGGCGCGCGCTGGCAGCCGCTCCAGCTCAATCTGCCCGTGGTGCCGATCCACGACCTGCTGGTCAAGGACGGCGATCTGGTGGCCGCCACGCACGGCCGTTCGCTCTGGATTCTCGACAACGTCGCGCTCCTGCACCAATTGACGCCCGCTGCCCTCATCGACGCGGTGCAGCTGTTCGCCCCACGCACGACCGTGCGCTACGGCCGGGGCGCGTCGCTCGCCGGCAACGTCGCCGCGGCGCCGAACGTCGACGGCGCAAACCCGCCTGCGGGCGTCGTGGTGCCGTTCTATCTGAAGGAGGCGCCGACGGGCCCCGTCACGCTCACGATCTCGAAGGACGGATCCGGCCCTGGCGCTGGCGTGGTGCGCACCATCACGCTCGACCCGCCGAGCAGCGCTCCTGGCAGCGCGCCGGGCGTACCGCGCCGGCCGATCGCGCGCGCGGGCGCCAACACCTACCTGTGGGACATGCGCTACCCGGCCTCGACGGTGCTGCCCGGAGCGGTGTTCCAGGGACGCGCCGTGGGGCCGATGGCGGCGCCTGGCACCTACACGCTCGCCCTGGCGGTGAACGGCGTGCAGACCCGGACGACGGCGACGATCGTGAAGGATCCGCGCCTCACCTACACCGACGCCGAGCTGCAGTCGCAGTTCGCGTTCCTCATGGAGGTGCGCGACAAGCTCACCGACACCATGAGTGTCGTGAAGCGTGTGCGCGACACGCGCAGCGAGGCCGAAGCGCTCGTGAAGAAGGCGAAGGAATCACGCCGCGGCCGCACGCCCGAATCGCAGGCGCTGCTCGACCAGGCGATGACCGACTTGAACAACCGCCTCTACACGATTGAAGAACGGCTGGTGCAGTACCGTGCCCGCGCCGGCCAGGATCTCATCGCCAACCCCACTGGCATCGACAGCAAGCTGGCCCAGCTGCTCGGGTTCGCGTCGATGGGGGATGGGCCACCCACCGACGGCGCCAGGGATCTGCTGAAGCGTCTCACCGAGGGGATCGCGGAGCGCATCACGGCGTTCGGCGTGGTGGAGAAGAACGAGCTGGCGACGCTCAAGCGCCTGACCGCGACCCTGTCGAGATAGCGGGCGGCGGCGCAGGGGAAACTGGCGCATGCGGCTGTCTCTTACGACATGCTGCTGCCCTCGCTCATGCGTCCCGCCGGCCTTCATGAAGGCAGTATTGCGTTTGGTCGAGCCAAATGAAATACTACCTGCGTGTTGACGCGACCCTATTGGCTGAGTCGGATCGCCGACGCCTGGCGCCAGCGCAGCGTGGTGTGGCTGATGGGGGTGCGCCGCGCCGGCAAGACGGTGCTCGCGCGATCGGTGCCCGACGGCGAATACCTCGACTGCGAACTGCCCAGCGTCCGCCGGCGGCTCGAGGATCACGAGGCGTTCCTCGCCGAGCGGCGGGGCGCCACCGTCGTGCTCGATGAAATCCACCGGCTGCCCGACGCCGCGCAACTGTTGAAGCTGGCCGCCGATCACTTTCCCACGACCCGCGTGCTGGCGACCGGGTCGTCCACACTGGGCGCATCCGCCAGGTTCCGGGACACGCTCGCTGGCCGCAAACGCGAGGTCTGGCTCACGCCGATGGTGCACGCCGACCTCACGGCGTTCAAGCACGACGACCTGATGCGGCGTCTCCTGCGCGGAGGGCTGCCGCCGTTCTTCCTGGCCGACACACTGCCCGAGCGCGACTTCGAAGAGTGGACGGAGTCGTACTGGGCGAAGGATGTCCTGGAGCTCTTCCGTCTCGAACGGCGTCACGCGTTCCAGCGGTTGCTGGAGTTGCTGATGGCGCAGAGCGGCGGCATCTTCGAGGCCACGCCGCTGGCCCGGGCCTGCGAAGTCAGCCGGCCGACCATCTCCACCTACCTCGCGGTGCTCGACGCCACCTTCGTGGTGCACGTGGTGCGCCCCTATGCGCTCAGCGGGGCCGCGGAGATTGTCAGCGCACCTCGTGTCTACGGGTTCGACACCGGGTTCGTCTGCCACCACCGCGGCTGGCATCAGCTTCGTCGCGACGACTACGGCCCACTCTGGGAGCACGTCGTGCTCAACGAGCTGCACGCGCGCCACGGCCGGGCGCCGCTGCACTACTGGCGCACCAAGCACGGGAACGAAATCGACTTCGTGCTCGCGCGACGCGGGCAGCCGCCGACGGCGATCGAGTGCAAGTGGACAGCCGATCACTTCGAGCCGGCCGGTCTCAAGGCCTTCCGGAATCGCTATCCGGCGGGCGAGAACCTCGTGGTGGCGCACGACGTGGACCGCGCCTACACCAAGCGCTTCGGCGATCTATCGGTACGATTTGTCGGTCTCGGCGCCATCGCGGCCGAGGCGGCCAAGTAGCGCCATCCGGCGCGGCCTCGCGCACGCCGCCACTTCGTCGGTACCAGCGCCTTCAGCTCCTCGAACCAGTTCAGGACGAGCGTTACATGGTTGGACGGCGCGTTGTGACGAGGCGGCGAAGAGCGCAGAAGAAATCGTCCGTTGGGCGCCACCGCACAACCCGTGTATGTCGCTCCCGCCTCGACGCCATCGAACAATGCAACGGGCGGGCGAAACGACGGCGTCGACCCGACGTCGGTTGAGGCCGCCATCATCGTCGTGCCAGCGACGGAGACATGGTCGACACGCCGTTCGCAACGCCTACCTGCCGGGGTTCTTCTGCCTCTTGAGCGGCTTCAGGAAGTGCTGGATCACGAACCGGCCCACGTGTTCGCCCTGCCGGACGCCCTGCACACATCCGGCGCGGAAGTGCATGCCGCCGAACACGCGCGCGTCCACCGCTTCGGCCGCCGCTTGCGACAGGCTGGTGTAGCTGCGCGTCATGCCGGCGCCGGTGGTGGAGAAGGCGATCGTGTCGCTACCGAAGAAGCGCCGCAGTACTTCCACGGCGCTCCCGGTCTGCGTGGTCAGGCCGCACGTGTAGTCGGGATACGGCGGCGTCCCCTGAAACGGCAGCCACGCCGGGTCGGGCGCGGTGGCGGGATTGCCGTCGGTGCCACCGGCGCGAATCGCGGTGACCGGACGCCAGAAGTTGTAGGCGTACTTGGTGTCGAAGACCGACACCGCGGCGTCGGACAGCGCCATGTTGACCAGCGCATGCAGGCGCGCGAGCTGCCATTCGTCGAGCCCCCGTCCGGTCGCGATGATCCGCGCGGAGCCGGTCCAGTTGGCGCCGCCGCCCGGCCAGAACCTTGCGACCGCGCTCTGATCGGCGGTACGGTTGCCGAGCGCCTCGGCGTCGATGGCGCCAACGCGTTTCACCTCGTTGTATTCACGCGTGTAGACCTCGCCGAGCAGATCGAAGATCTCTGACGGGTCGGAACGGAACTGCGCGCCGCTGTTCATGGCAAACGGCGTCACGTTGGCCCAGCCGGCAAATTGCGAGGGTGGGCCGCCGGGCGTGACCTGGTAGACGCCAGGCGCCGCCAGCAGCGTGTAGGGCAGGTGCGGCGTGGCCGACCCGTCGTTGGCGCGCAGCGCGCTTATCGTAGCGGCGGCCGTGTCGCCGGCACTGACGCCCTCGGTCACGCAGGCAGGAGCGGCCGCGGGACACGTCAGCGCGGCGATTCGCGTGGTGTAGGTGTTGGTGAGTGTGGCCAGCGCCGGGGCCGACAGGAACGGCCGGAGCACCTGGTAGGTCGCCGCCGCCACAGCGGCGGCCGGCGAGGCGGTGGCGGGCGCCGGTGGCAGGTTCAGGTACGAGGCATACCGCGCGTCGATCGAATTCAGTGCGTCGTGCACCGCGATTTCGGTCATGGCCAGGATGCGGCTGCGGATCGGCGGCGGGCCGGGCGCCACGGTGTCGGCTGTCGCGTTCCAGTCGGTGACCGCGCTCTGCGCCCAGGCCGGCGACACGGCGGTGAGGCTGGCAGCGAGCGCCGCCGCGCCGACACGCCGCCACGAGCCGGCGGCGCAGGTGTGTGGATACGATCTCGACATGTCCATCGTGAGCCTCCTGAAGTGGCGGGCCCTTCCCGCCAGGCCTGGATGATGGTTGACCCGCACCGATCGAATCTTGAGGAACTGGTCAGGAACTCGTGGAATTATTGCGGGGTCTCGTCTGCGCCATGCGAATTGCCTTCCACGACTTCGTGCTCGATCTCGACCAGCGTCGGCTCTCGGCCGACGGGCGCGAGGTGCACCTGCAGCCGAAAGCCTTCGAGCTGCTGAAGGCGCTCGTGGAGTCGCGCCCCCGGGCGCTCAGCAAGGACGAGATCCTCGCCGGCGTCTGGCCCGGCACCTTCGTGAACGAGAACAGCCTGGCGACCGTCGTGCGCGACTTGCGCGACGCGCTCGGCGACGATGCCCAGGCACCGCGTTACATCCGCACGGTCTACGGCTTCGGCTACGCGTTCATCAGCGAGGCGCTCGAACTCGACCAGGCGGATGCGCCGCCGCTGTCGTCGGGCTGGCGGCTCATCCACGATCATCGCGAGATCCGGTTGCGCGAAGGCGACAACATCCTTGGGCGCACCGGCGACGAGGTCGTGATCCTGGATTCACCGACGGTGTCGCGGCATCACGCGGTGGTGCGCGTGCAGGGCGCGCAGGCCACCGTGGCGGACCTGGGGAGCAAGAACGGCACGTGGCTCGGCACGACGGGCGTCACCACGCCCGTGCCGCTGACCGCCAACACGGAGTTGCGCCTGGGATCAGTGGTGCTGGTCGTTCGGTTCGCGACGCACGTCCCCTCCACCGCGACCGACGGGCGGTGAGGACCCGTCCCGAGTGCGGTGTCGCCGATCAGCGATTGCGCGGCGCCTCGGGGAGGGGCGGCACAATCTGGAAGCCGCCGCCGAATTTCCACGTAAGGCTCGTGACCACGGCCTTCAGCGCATGGAAGTTCCGGGCCGACGTCGTGGCGAACGCCGTCACGCCCACGTCCATCCTGGGGTTGAGTGAGTAGACGCCGCCGCCGACGTTGAGGAACGAGGACTGCGTGAACCGGTCGTGGTTACTCAGCAGATGCAGGTGATCGGTGATGGGTCCAACCTTGAGGCCGTCCCACATCCACTGACCGCTGCCGAACCCGCGCACGGTCCAGCGCTGGCCGACGGCGATGCCCAGCTCGATGTCGCCGTTCAGGTGGTCGAGGTTGAAGTCCTCCGTGTCGATGTCGTTCGCGAACGCGTACGACCCGTTGGACTGCCAGTACGTCCGGCGTCCCAGCCGGCCGCCCACGCCAGCGCCCAACGTGAATTCCTCCATATGGCGGCCGAACGCCGAATGGCCGCGCGTCTCGTAGTCGGTGACCGGTCCTCCGTACGCGATGAACGGCGCGACGTTCACGGGGCCCTCCACGAGCTGGTAGCGCGCGGCGATGCGAATGTCCTGGAAGCTGCCGTGGAACGCACCGGTGTCGAGCGGGCCATGGCGATCCTGGATGCGACCGACCCACTTCGTGGCCAGCCAGGCGAGCGAGACCTCCACGCTCAGGCGGTCGGTCGCGCCGTAGACCACCTCGGCATTGACGACCGCAAGTGACTCGCGGCCCAGGTTGGGGTTGGCCTGTCCGGTTCGCGAGATGTGATCGGTGGAACGAATGCCCTGCGTCATCACTGAGACCGCGCCTTCTCCGCGCGGGGTCACCCACGCCTGCGCCTGCGCGGGAGCGGGATGATTCGCAACAACAAGGCCAGTGAGTGCCGCGGCGACCCAGCCGCGCAAGACAGTGGCGTGCGCGCGCATCGCCTGTCGCCTCAGCGCGCGCGCGCCGCGCTGCGCAGTTCCATCTTGTGATCGATTTCGGAGAGCGCGTCGTTGCGGTGCTGTCCGGGCAGCGCGATGCGGCACGTGCTGATGGCCTCAGCGGCCTGCTCGTCTGCGGCGCTGCCTTCGAAGATTACCGGCACGATGTCCGGGCGTGACGGCGCCGTCTTCGCCCGTGCCACGACGTCCTCGGCCTGCGCGAGACCGGTCAGCACGAGGTCGACGGAGCCGGACGCCAGGGCCGCGGCGAGGGCAGCTGCGTTGGTGACGACGACCGCACGGTGGCCCGCCCGCTTGAGCGTGGCCGCGAGATCGGCCACCCTGGCCGGCACCGAGTTCCGGGGGCCGTAGACCACGATGGATGCCGGGTAGGCGGCAGCATAGCGCCCATAGCGCACCGATCGTCCGATGCGCAGGAACTTGTCGCCGCACGCCGTCAGATCGACAGCCCAGGCAGTGGCCAGAAGCACAGTCAGAAGGAGCGATCCAGTCGTTCGCATGGTCACCTCGCGGGTCGGGAAGGGCTTCCCGCCAGCGCGCATCGTAGCGCCGTTGCACCGGGGCGGTCATGGGGAAGTCATGGGGAGATGCTGAGGTTCTGCGCCGCGTCGCGGCCCCGCAGCCTGACCATGAGCCGGGTCCAGGGCGTGTCCGTACGCTCGAAGCCGTCGAGCACGTGGATATCCCCCCGCAGGCGGGCGATCGACGTCAACAGCCGGGTTCCGTCGGGCGACAGGCTGAAGCCGCGTAGCGGCGGAGTGGTCGGCGGTACCGCCCCGAGATCGGCGTTGATCACGCGCACCGCCTGGGTGGTGACGTCGATGGAGGCCAGTTGCAGCCGGTTGTCGTCCGACTGTCGCATCGCGAAGATGCTGCGGCTGTCGCGCGACCAGGTGTGCACGAGCCAGGGGTCCCGCGAGATCACGCGCTGTTCGGGCGTGTCGGGCGACACGGCGTAGAGGCCGTCCTGCAGGCCCGCCGTGATCCAGCGGCCGTCGGGCGACCACTGCGGGCTGGTGAGGAAGTTGACGTCGCGCCGCAGTTCGACGACCGGCTCGCCCGGTCCGGGCCGGGTCTTGCCCAGCATCCAGGATCCGCGAACCTGCGGGCTCAGATACAAGAATCCCAGCCACTCGCCGTTTGGCGACCAGGCAGGGGCATCGGCGTACGCGATCGCCGGCGAACGGTAGACGGTCGGCACCGCCTGTCCGCCAGCCATCGGCACGGTCCACAAGAAGGAGCCTTCGGCATCGATACGCTGGAAGACGATGCGCTGCGCGTCAGGCGAGACCGCTGGACGTGAGATCAGAAACGAGTCGCCCTGGAAGTTCCGCCGGGCCACGACCGGTATCTCCACCGCCCCCTCGACGTCGCTCAGCCAGACCTCGGGGCGCCCGGTGCGATTCGTCACATAGGCATACTGGCGTCCAGACGGGGACCACACCGGATCGCTGTCATCGGAGGCGTTGGTCGTTCTGGCGACCGGCGCGCCGCCATCGACCGGAATCTCGATCACGTCGTAGTGGCTGGCGTCGGCGACGAACGCGACCCTGGTGCCATCAGGCGAGACGCTGGGTTCGTACTCACTCGTGCTGCTGGCGGTGAGGGCCTCGACGTGTCCAGACTCGGTGTCGGCGATCCAGAGATGCGTGCCTGGCGACCGGCCCAGCAGATCGGCGCCAAACACGATCCGCCGGTTGTCTGGCATCCAGGCGAACGGGTAGGTGCGGCTGGTGACGGGCAGCGACCGCAGGGCCACGCGAGACCGGCCCGAAGGGTAATCGATCACCGAGAATTCCGGTCGGTCCGGCGTTTCAGGGTCGACGTCCTCGCCCCAGAGCCCGATCCGCGTGCCATCGGGTGAAAAGCGGATTTCGGACATGCCCGACTGGATCCCGAACTGTCCCTCGGCGAACTTGACCGGCTCTGTCCCTACGGGCGCCGACACCCAGAGCGTCAGCGCGAACGCGCCCTCGTCGCGCAGGAACACGACGGCGCTTCCATCCCGCGGCATCGTGGCGGTCGAGACCCTGCGCAGCTCCATCCGCGGCGCGCCGCCCGCCGCTCCGACGGACCAGAGGCTGTCCTCCGCCCCCGCCAGCGAGATGTAGTACACGCGGGAGCCGTCGGCGGACCACATCGGGCCGCGGCAATCGGCCACGGCCTGCGTGAGCTGCACCGACCGCGACGACTCGAGGCTCCGCATCATGACTTGCAGCACGCCGTCGCGCTCGGCGATGTAGGCCAGGGACCGTCCGTCTGGCGACCAGGCGGGGGAGCCCTCGTAGCCGGCGTCGGTGGCGACCGGCACCACGCGGTAGCGGCCGAGATCGCGCCCCACGGTCGCGGTGGCGTCGATCCACAGCAGCGCCGCGACGCCGGAGGCGCCGAGTGCCGTCGCACTCAGCATCGCGATCGGCACGTGCCGGCGCCGCCACCAGCGCATCGCCGACGGCGCCACCGATGGGGTGTCGTTCGTCGTGCTGCGGCCGTCCCGCAGATCGCGGAGATCGTGATGCAGATCGGCGGTCGACGCGTAGCGATCGTCGGGCGACTTGGCCAGGCAGCGCTCGACGATGTGCTGCAGCCGCGCCGGCACGCGCGCGTTCACGTCCTTCATCTTCGGCGGTTCATCGTGCTGGATGGCCGTGAGCGTCTCGATCGGGGTGGCCCGCTCGAAGGCCCGCGCACCGGTGGCCATCTCGTACACCATCGACCCGAACGAGAACAGGTCGGACCGGTAGTCGAGCGGTGCGCCACGCCCTTGCTCCGGCGACATGTAGGGCGGCGTCCCGAGGATGGTGTGCGGCGCGGTGAGCGTGTGCGTCGCGGCGTCGCCCGACGCGTCGGCGGCCTTGGCCAGGCCGAAGTCGATGATCTTGGCCCGGCCGCGCGCCACCATCACGTTCTCGGGCTTCAGGTCGCGGTGCATGAGGCCGGCCTGATGGGCGGCGGCCAGGCCGTCGGCCACCTGCGTGGCGAGATCGAGCACGCGGCTCATGGGCATGGCGCCCGTGTCGAGCTCGCGCCGCAATGACAGGCCGTCGATGAGCTCCGACACCAGATACGGCTGCCCCCGGTCGGTGCCAACGTCGTAGACCGCCAGGATGTTGGGATGGTTCAGCGCCCCGGCCGCGCGCGCTTCGTCGAGAAATCGCTGCTGGCGCCGCGGCTCGTACTGACCGGCGTGATGCAGCATCTTGAGCGCGACGTCGCGCCCGAGGCGCGTGTCGCGGGCGCGGAACACGCGGCCCATCCCGCCGCTCCCCAGTTCACCGAGGATCTCGTACGGACCGATGCTCGACGGGTTGGATATCGGGGGCGACGTGGGGTCGGTGGGCAGCACGGCGTTCTCAGAGGTGACTGAGTGGCGGGCACATTATGCCTCCGGTCACGCCACGCTGAGCGCGGGAGCCGTCGAGATTGCACAGGGACTGCACAACAACCGTTGCGCCCCCACGCGCAGCGCGCGCCGTCTTCCAGCAGCGCGTAGGTCAGGTTCGAGCCGGACGCGATCTGCCGCACCGGGCCGGGCAGCTCGGCTAGTGCTATGGTGACTCGCCATGAAGCACACCGACACCGCCGCCCGCCGCGAGTTCCTGAGGTTTCTGGCTGCCAGCCCCTACGTGGCTGCGCTCGGCGGCGTCGCCGCGTTTCTCCAGCAGACCGGGCTGGCCCAAGACGTCCGGCAGAGCGGCAGCGCGCAGGTCACGCGCGACCGGATGAGCGCCGTCGACACCCCGGCCGAGGCGCTTACGGTGTTCGATTTCGAAGCGACGGCCAGGCGCAAGGTCATGCCTGGCCACTGGGCGTACATGGCGAGCGGCGTCGATGACGACGCGACCCTGCTGGCGAATCGGGAAGGGTTCCGGCAGGTGCAGTTGCGCGCGCGCCGCCTGCGCGACGCCACCAAGGTCGACCTGCGCGTGGACTGGTTCGGCACCACCTATGCGAGCCCGATCTTCACGTGCCCCACCGGCGGGCAGCGCTCGTTTCACGCCGACGGCGAGCTGGCCGTGGCGCGCGCGGCGAAGGCCCGCGGCACGATGCAGATGCTGTCGACCTCGACCGCGGTCGGCGTCGAGGAGGTGAACGCCGCACTCGGCCGGCCGGTGTGGCAACAGCTCTACGCGCCGAGTTCGTGGGACGCATGCACGCAGTTGCTGAAGCGTATCCAGGCGGCCGGCGTGACCGTCATCGCGCTCACGGTCGACAACACTACCGGCCGCTTCAGCGAGACCTACCTGCGCACCCGTCCCAAGGACATGCAGCAGTGCGAGCAATGCCACAAGGGCGGTCCCGACGTCGGCCGCCACCGCCCCATGCTCGACGGCATCGACATGACCGGCGTGCGCCTCACCGATCCCGCGATGGACTGGAGGTTCGTCGAGCGCCTCCGCGGCTCCTGGAAGGGCACGTTCTTCATCAAGGGCATCGACACGCGCGAAGATGCGCGGCTCGCCCTCGACCACGGCCTCGATGGCATCCTGGTGTCGAACCACGGTGGGCGCTCGACGGAAACCGGCCGCAGCACCATCGAAGCCCTGCCCGAAGTGGTCGCCGAGGTTGCCGGCCGCATCCCGGTCTTCCTCGACGGCGGCGTGCGTCGCGGCACCGATGTCTTCAAGGCGCTCGCGCTCGGCGCGTCGGGCGTCGGCATCGGCCGGCCCGTGCTGTGGGGATTGGGGGCGTTCGGCCAGGCCGGTGTCGACCGCGTGCTGGAGATCCTGCAGGGCGAGCTCAAGCTTGCCATGGGCAACTGCGGCACGCAGAAGGTTGCAGACATCACCCGCGCCTATGTCGCCACGCCGACGTGGAAGATCTAGGGTGCCCACACGAGCTGGAATTCCACTTGCCAACCGGCGCGAAAACGTGGACTCTACACCCATAGCCGACAGAAATCGAACGTCGGCGCGGATCTCCTTATCTGGAGCCTGACATGAAGCGAGCGCTGTTCGTGCTGGCCGGTTCGTCGATTCTCGCGGTGGCCGCCACCGTGGGCGTGTCCACCCAGGCCCAGACGCCGGCCGCGGCGTCGGGCATCACGTTCCACAAGGACGTGGCGCTGATTCTCAACAACCACTGCGTCAGCTGCCATCGGCCCGGCGAAATCGGCCCGATGTCGTTCCTCAGCTACGAGACCACCCGGCCGTGGGCCCGCTCGATCAAGGACAAGGTGGTCAAGCGCGAGATGCCGCCGTGGGCCGCCGACCCGCATGCCAGCATGAAGTTCCGCAACGACCGCAGCCTTTCGCAGCAGCAGATCGACACAATCGCCGCCTGGTCCAACGCCGGCGCGCCGCGCGGCAACCCGGCCGATGCCCCACCGGCGCCGACCTTCGCCAGCGGCTGGCAGCTGGGCGAGCCCGACTTCGTGTTCGAGCAGCCGATCGCATGGACGGTGAAGCCCGACGCGCAGGAGCCCTACCTCTACTTCTACGAGAAGATCCCGTTCAGCGAGGACAAATGGGCGGCCGGCGTCGAGATGCGGCCGAGCAACTTCAGCGTGGTGCACCACTCGGGCGTCTACATCATCGACATCCCCGACGGCCACACGGTGAAGGACGGCTACATGTACGACCCGCAGGGCAAGCAGATTGCGCCCTCCGTGCCGATGGGCAAGAAGGCCACCTCGGGTGACGGCACGCCGCTGGCCGGTGCCGACAAGATCATCTCCTACGTGCCCGGCCGCGGCTACGAGCAGCACCCCGAGGGCTACGCCAAGCGGATCCCGGCCGGCAAGTACGTCCGGTGGGTGATGCACTACAACCCCACCGGCCAGCCCGAGGTCGACCGCAGCAAGCTGGGCCTGTGGTGGAACAAGGGCGCGGTGCGCCATGAAGTGCTCAATTTGCAGTCCGGCGATCCAGTGCCCGGCAGCGGCGGGCGCGGCCTCTACTTTGCGATGGGCAGGGAAGTGGTCTACGAGTCGGACGACACCACCGGTAAGCGGGGCAAGACGCCGGTAATCCCGCCCTACGAGGGCAACTTCAAGATGATGGGCATCACCCCGGTGAACGAGGCGATCACCCTCTACGCGCTGACCCCGCACATGCATCTGCGCGGTAAGAGCATGAAGTGGTGGATCACCTATCCCGACGGCCGCGAGGAAGTGATCCTCGACGTGCCCAACTTCGACTTCAACTGGCAGATCCAGTACGAGCTGGCGCGGCCGCTGCGGGTGCCGGCCGGCAGCAAGATCACCAACGTGGCGATCTTCGACAACTCGGCGAAGAACCGCTGGAACCCGGCCCCCGAGAAAGAGGTCTACTGGAGCGAGCAGAGCTGGGACGAGATGTACCAGCCGACGACCCAGTTCTCGGTGGACAGCCACGATCTGGTGAAGAACAAGCGCCCGGCCACCGAGCAGCAACAGCGCCGGTAGCGGCGCACCGCGCCACGAGAGGCCGATCATGCAGAGCGTTGTTCCTTGCGTCGCAGTGGCGGCGCTCATCCTCTCCGCGACCATCGCCGCGCCTGGCGTCGCCCTGGCGCAGGAAAAGCCGACCAGCCAGGTGCCGACCCTCGGCCGGCCCACCCAGCCCGACGACCCGGC
>Ga0163144_10003157_pt1 | contig 37620 bp, 33 predicted proteins | sample OliLak19BULKMAT1_FD_123175 | JGI IMG/M metagenome (GOLD analysis project Ga0163144, IMG submission 123175) | Freshwater microbial mat bacterial communities from Lake Vanda, McMurdo Dry Valleys, Antarctica - Oligotrophic Lake LV.19.BULKMAT1 | ecosystem: Environmental > Aquatic > Freshwater >...
ACTGTTATTTGCTACCGAATATTTGACTAAAGAAATGAGTGAAAGCTTGATAAAAGATGCCGAAGAAATTTGCCGAATAATTGGAAAAATACAATTCACAACCAAGCAATCGTAATTCGTAATTTGAAATTCGTAATTACAAAAACGCTTTGGTAAACGGCAACAAAAAACGAGCGACATGCCTCTAGGCCTCTGGCCAAAATAACGTATTCCATCCATGGTAATATTGAATTTTCTGACAATGATTATGCTGAAAGTCTCCTAATAACTATCGGGAGTGCTATTTTTCTGATTTAGTAACATTCTTAAATAAAATTCATAAATGTCTGAAATATAGCAACATGTCACTCGGAGAGGCGAAGAGACGGCGAACTTTCGTGAAATTATTCTGCGTTACTCGACTCAATAATTTTGTAATAATCTTATCAAAACCAACGCTTTTCTTCTTAACTAAACGACATTGATACAGTATATGTAACGCAGATTTCAGGTTACGAAAACTCATTCTCCTAACTAAATTTGTAAAAAGATAAAAGCCATTTGGCTACAATTCCACCCTCCTCCTCTGCAGTAGTTATACACTAGCAAAATAAACGACAATCAAATATCATAATGACCAATAGTTATAACTATTGTTCATTATGATATTTGATTGTATCCTTGAAATAAAAAATGTTTGATAGAACTATAGAGAACATAATAAAAGAAAAGATTGGTGAAGGAAAAGCAATTATTGTTGTTGGTGCACGACAAGTTGGAAAAACAACTTTGCTTAAGGAGATTCTAAGAGATAAGGATTTTTTATTCCTCGATGGTGACGACCCTGCAACAAGAAACTTCTTACAGAATCCCACGACAGAGCAGATTAGGTCATTTATTGGTGATTATAAATATATTTTCTTAGACGAGGTTCAAAGAATCCCAGGAATTGGCCTGACTTTAAAAATCATTACTGACCAATTCAAAAAAGTTCAGCTTTTGGTGAGTGGTTCTTCATCCTTTGATTTAGGAAACGAACTGAATGAGCCGCTGACAGGTAGAAAATGGGAGTACGAATTGTTTCCTATTTCTTGGGAAGAATACGAAAACAAAATCGGACTCATAAAATCTGAACTACAACTAGAAAACAGATTGATATATGGACTTTATCCCGAAGTTATTAATAATCAGGGTAATGAACGAGAGACTCTGAAAAACCTTCTAAATAGCTACTTATATCGTGATATTTTAGCATTTTCAGACATTAGAAAACTGGAAGTCCTTGAAAAATTATTGCAAGTATTAGCTTTGCAAATGGGGAGCGAAGTAAATTATAATGAAATATCACAACTGATTGGAATTAATAAAATCACAGTACAAAAGTATATCGAGATCTTAGAGAAAGGTTATATCGTTTTTAAACTAAATAGTTTAAGCCGAAATATAAGAAACGAGATAAAGCAAAACAGGAAAATCTACTTTTATGATAATGGTATCAGAAATATGATTATTGGTAATTTCAACCAACTGGATTTAAGGGTAGACAAAGGAGCTTTATGGGAGAATTTTTTGGTTTCGGAAAGACGAAAACAAAATTTATATAAAGACACATTTGCTAGAATGTATTTTTGGAGAACAAAACAACAACAGGAAATTGATTTTGTAGAAGAAAATAATGGGCAAATTGTGGGATTTGAATTTAAATGGAATAATAAAAAGACAAGATTTCCTCAAAATTTCTTGGAAACATACAAAGCTGAGGGACATGTAATTGATAGAAATAACTTTAGAGAATTTGTAAAAATATAGCAATGCCATAGCACGTGCACTCAATGTCATTAAGTTAAGACAATGAATTTCAGGAGACACTTATAAAATCTGAACACTAAACCTTCCATATTTTCAACATTATCACAAAAACTTAATTTTTTACGAATCACTCGTTTAGTTGAAATTTAAGAAATACCTTAGTACCCTCGAATAATGATGAAATATTTTCCTGTTGTTTTATTATTCTTCTGGATGCTATCATTCGAAAATTCAGAGGGTCAAGGTATAGGAAATTTCACCTACTCAGATACCTTTGTTGTGAACACAAGCTATTGTCCGAGCGATAGGCAATATGATAATTGGGCAAAATTTAGAGCGAGATTAGATACCGTTAATTTTAAAATTCTTAAAGTATCTATGCGAGGAAGCTACTCTACTTCTGGCCGTGTTTGTAATGATTCATTCGCAGCACGTAAACTGGCTGCGGCCTTAAAGAATCCTCCAACTGGTACAAGTTTTACGCTAATCTGCGATGGCAATACGTGGGTGGTTAGCTATTTAGGAAGTTGTATGTCAGGTTGCTCCCAAACCACGGATAATGTTGGCTTTGGTGCCGATGGGGCTTCAAATGCCTGTGCCTGTTTGAATCCAAGTTGGCAGATTAGACCCACCATTGGCAACTCCAATTGGGGCGGTGTAAATACAGTAAGCTGTAATCCATCACCAACACAAAGGATGACTGCTGAATTTGGCTATAGGCTTTATGAATCAGATGCTGCTGTTATTTCAATCACACCAATAGATTTATGTAAAAACCCGAACAGTATCTTCGCCAAAATAAAAAACTCTGGTTCAAAGGTATTAGATAGTGTCAGAATTTCATGGACCTTGAATGGAGCCATTCAAGGAACCAATTACTTTAAAAAATCACTTTTAACAGGTAAGGACACACTCATAAACCTGAAAAATGGACTTTCTTTATCGCCTTATACAAATTATGAAATTAAAGTTTGGACCTCTAAACCTAACGGATACTCCGATCAATATACCGCGAATGATACTGTCAGTTACAAATTCAGATATAGCGGTGCGCCAAACACACCCGATGCACGAGATACCGCTTTGTGTGGTACAAGCCGTCATTCTTTAATTTGCAAGCCAAACAATGTAAACGATTCCTTGCTTTGGTTTGGCACCAAAACAAGCACTGCTATTTTAGGTATTGGTTCAAAATATTTGACAGAGATACTTTTTCCAGGCAAATACAAATACTTTATTGGTTCTTCAAATCAGATAATCAAAACACATATTGAGTCTAATTTTTCAGGAGGTAATCAACAAGCAGGATTTATGCTTGATGTGAAGGCTTTACAAGGAGTTACTATTGATAGCCTTGCAGTGAATCTTGGGGCTACCCTTTCAACCTCCGCAAATATGGAAGTTTATTTTAGGGATGGAGGATATACTGGGTACGAATCTAATGCCTCAGCTTGGACTCTCCTTGGCAAATACAACATCATAAGCAAAGGACCTGGTTTCCCAAGCATTATACCCGCAAAACTTACAATTACAAGTGGAAAAACAATTGGTATTTATGTACAAACAACCAATGCACCCGCATTTTACCTACAATACGGCAATGGCAACTATACCTACAATGATGGAATTTTACAACTGAATACAGGTTCCGGAATTGCTATGAATTGGGGAGGAACGTTTAGTTCACGCAATGGAAATATTCGTTTTTATTATAAAAAACCGTCTTGTATCAGCAGCCGCGACTCCATGATAGTAGCCATAAATTCGCGCCCTTCTGGAGCAATGCTCATTAAGGGAGTACCATTTAATTCTCCAGATTTATCAACAGCCGGTATATCCTCCAACCCAGATATTGCTAGCGTTTCCAAAGAATTGAATTACGAATTGAAAGTTCCTAAAGGGTATTCTAATGCCGATTTTGGGAAATCTTGGATTGTTAGTGATCTGAGGGTGGTAAAACCGAGTGGCAAATCTGTAATCAGTTCTGACACAAACATAGCCTTACCCGGAAAATTGGATAATTGTAAAATAAAGTTCGTCCCTGACAAAAGTCTTGAAGATTCGATAATTACAATCTTTGCCACCATTAAGGATTTGCTTGGCAATCAATGTGACAGCCTAATTCAAAGAAAAATTTATATTGCCCCTACGCCGAAAACAAACTTTTCGGCTACCGCGGTTTGTTCTGGAACCCCTGTAGAATTCAAGAATAAAACCTCATTGCTTAAGGGCAACATGACTTACAAATGGTACTTTGGCAATGGTGATTCTAGCACTTCCTCTGAGCCAATTTATTTATATCCTGTTTATGGTATTTACAAAGTAAAACTCATTGCAAAAACATCTTTTGGTATCATTAAGGACACCATCATTGAGGTAGCTGTTCATGAAATACCTGATATCAAATACAAGGTGATTAATGCTTGCAGTGGCGATAGTTTATCCTTTGTAAATTCTTCCAGCATTAGCAGCGGTGCTATAAACTTTAAATGGTTTTTTGGAGATAGTAAAACCAGTACAAAGATAAATCCACGCTATCGATATGCAAATTATGGCGATTACATAGTCACCTTGCTTGCCAGTGCAAATGGATGTAGCAGCACTTTAAGCAAAAAGGCTAATCAATTTGTTCGTCCTGTGGCCAACTTCTCAAGTATTGGAAATTGCAGTAACAATGAGATTTTATTCAAAAATCTTACTACCATTGGCCTGGGTGAAAACTTTGGAAGCAATTGGATATTTGATTTGGATGGGGGTAATAATGAAACGAATCCAAGCCATACTTTTGATAATCCGGGTACAAAAAGAATTAAATTCACGGCTACGAGCCAATTTGGTTGCACCGATTCTATGGTCAAACTCATAACAATTTTTGCTTCACCGATAGCTATTTTTACAAATAGTGCAACCTGTAACGTTAAACCGGTGCTATTCAACAATCAATCGTTTGAACCCAATGGATTAATAACAAGTTATATATGGAGTTTTGGAGATGGCATATTTTCAAGTAATAAAAACCCTGAACACAAATACCCTGAGATAGGGATTAAGACGGTTCGCTTAACAGCCCTCGGTAATAATGGTTGTAGCACCTTAGTAGAAAAAAGTATAAATATTCTTCCGCAACCCATAGCAAATTTTGAAGCAATGGATGCTTGTTTAGGTGAGGATGTAGTATTTACAAATAAAACAAAAGGGAGCGGACAAATTAATTTCAAGTGGAATTTTGGAGATGGAGACAGCAGTAAATTATTTTCGCCTATAAAAAAATATAAGGCAAAATCTGCCTCTACCTTCAATGTAACACTTACGGCAAAAAATGTTGGTGGCTGTCAGGATGTTATAACAATACCAATAAACCTAAGGGAAACACCAGTTTGTGATTTCACTTTTGAATCTGCAGGTACTGGTGGTTTTGAGTATGTATTTAAGCCCAAAATAACAAGCTACCCCTTTTATCAATGGACTTTTCAGGGAGGTGGAAGTAGCAATGACGTGTCACCAAAATTCAAATTTGAAAGAGATGGAAAATACAGGGTAACTGTATCCATGAAAAATGCGGACGGTTGCGATTGCCTCGATTCAATTCATTTTGTCAGTGTATTTCATACCGGTATTCGTTCTGTTTCGGGCAATTTTGGATTTAAATTCTATCCAAATCCAAACCAAGGGATTCTGTATCTAGAATTGGATAAAATCCAAGAAAATGAAGGTATTATTATTAATTTAAGAAGTATTACAGGACAAATATTATTTACTGAAAACCTTAAAAAAGAGGAATTTCAGAATTTATACTTGGGAAATTTAGCGAATGGGCTTTATACGATTGAGGCTATTAATACGGAGGGAAATAAAGCAAGCGGTAAGTTATTGATTTTTAAATAATGATTATTCCGACCGAACTGAACTACCAATTCCTGACAAGGTGTATCACTTATCTGTAGAGTAAAGGGTTAGCCTTATGCTGCCATTCAGACAAAATATTACCACATGGAAAGCATTTTCTTAGACTTACTGATATTCAAATGGTCCAAGTGTATTCGAAAAAAAACCAGTTCATTTTTACACAGTAAATTTAAATTTAACCCACCCAACACCTTCCATAATAAAAATAATCTTGACTTTCAGGATCCAATCTAAATTCTTGAATATATCTTTATTAGAAACCTCCTTAAATTGATTAGTCTTTGTTATCTTTGCGGTTTCTAAAGATGTTATCAATTAACGATTTACGTGAACATTATAGTAAGGGGGAATTACTTGAGAAAGACATTCCCCGTAATCCTATAGAACTATTTGATGCCTGGTTTCAATTGGCTATTTCAGAAAATATTAAAGAACCAAATGCAGCAGTGCTTGGAACCGTGAGTATAGAGCGAAAGCCCCGTTCAAGGGTTATCTTGCTTAAGGATTATAGCAAAGCAGGCTTCTCCTTTTATACAAATTATCAAAGTGACAAGGGAAGAGAAATGGAGCATAATAACAATGTATGTCTTAATTTCAATTGGCTCGATCTTGAAAAACAGATAAGAATAGAAGGAAAGGCTTCAAAATTATCTGCTGAAGAATCTGATATCTACTTTAGAACAAGGCCCGAAGGAAGCAAAGTTGGAGCGCATATTAGCAATCAAAGTCAACCAATTGCCAGCCGCGAAGATCTAGATAAAAAATTGGAAGAATTCCACATAACAGAAATAATTGAGAGACCAAAACATTGGGGTGGCTATATTATCAAACCTGTATTAATTGAGTTTTGGCAAGGAAGAGCAAACAGACTCCACGATCGAATTCAATTTACGCTCCGAGATAATGTATGGTCGTTCAAACGCCTTCAACCATAAAAAAAGACCCGAAAGGGTCTTTTTTTATATGAATACTATAATAATTTCTATTTAGTTTCTGCAGCTTTCTTAGGCAGATTTGAAACTCTTGGTCTTGTATTACCATACGAACCCATTATTCTTTTGCCTTTTGCTGATTTTTTATCACCTTTTCCCATTGTTAAATTTTTAAGTGGTGCAAATTTATTCTTTTTTGTGTTTTAAAAAAAGTATTTAATTCAAAATAATCTAAAGACTGAATGATTCAGCTCAACTCTTTAATAATCAGCTCTTTTCTTCCCAGATTATGCAAAGATGTACGATTGTTTCTACAGCTTTTTGCATATCCTGTGATGAAACCCATTCTAATTTTGAGTGAAAGGCATGCTCACCAGCAAATATATTTGGACAGGGCAGACCAATAAACGACAATCGGGAGCCATCTGTGCCTCCTCTTATGCTTTCTTTTATGGGGGTTAAACCCGCCCTCCTTACAGCCTCAACTGCATAATCAACTACCTTGGGGTGCTGCAGCAAAACTTCTTTCATGTTTCTGTATTGTTCAAAGGTTTCGAGTTTATATGAAGAGTTTGGATAGTTTACAATAACAGCATTTGAAACCTGACGAATAACTTCGGCATTTTTCACAAGTGTTTCATTATCGAATCCCCTTATAATAAATTTAATGATGGCTTCTTCAATACTACCATTGATAGCTAAAGGATGTACAAAGCCTTCCATTTTTTCAGTGGTTTCGGGAGACAAGGAATCTTTTGGAAGCGATGCAATGATATCGGCGGCAATCTTTATGGCACTTTCCATTTTCCCTTTTGCGAAACCGGGATGTGTTGAAACGCCTTGAATGGTAAGAACCGCGCCGTCTGCACTAAATGTTTCATCTTCAATATGTCCGAGAGATTCACCATCCATGGTATAGCCATAATTTGCCCCAAGTTTATTAATATCTACTTTATCAACCCCTCTGCCAATTTCCTCATCTGGCGTAAATAATATTCTAATTTTACCATGTTTAATTTCAGGATGACTGATAAAATAATTGGCGGCATCCATTATTTCCGCTAATCCTGCTTTGTTATCTGCACCCAATAAGGTTGTACCATCTGCAGTAATAATGTCATTACCAATCTGATTTTTCAGATCTGGATGTGCCATAGGATCTAATGCAATACCCGCATTGGCTGAAAATTTAATAATTCCACCATCATATTGCTTATGAACCACGGGTTTTACATCTTTACCCGAACAATCGGGTGAGGTATCCATGTGAGAACAAAAACACAAAACGGGTACATTTTTATCTGTATTGGCAGCAATAGTGGCATAAACATAACCATGTTCATCAAGATGGGCATCATTAATCCCTATGGAGATTAACTCCTCTACCAGTAATTTACCTAAATTTTTCTGCTTTTCCGTTGATGGGCATGTCGGTGAATCAGGATCAGATTGCGTATCAATCTGAACATAATTTAAAAAACGGTCTGTTACTGTAAATTTATAGCTGTTAAACATGTTTTATTTCAATTTATCTTTAAAAACTTTTCTAAATTTTTCTAATTTAGGCTTAATAACATACACACAATACGTTTGATTGCTGTTGTCGGAATAATAATTCTGATGATAATCTTCCGCCTTATAAAAAACACCCATAGGTTCAATTTGTGTCACAACATTATTAGAATATACTTTTTCAGTATTTAGTTTTTCTTTATAAAATTCCGCCTCCTTTTTCTGTTGATCGTTTCTGTAGAAAACCACACTTCTGTATTGAGTTCCAATGTCTGCCCCCTGCCTATTGAGACTTGTTGGGTCATGCACCTGCCAAAACACTTCAAGGAGGTCTTTGAAAGTGGTTTCCTTCGGGTTATAAACAATTTGTGCTACTTCAGCATGTCCAGTCGTTCCTGTGCAAATTTCAGCATAGGTCGGATTTAGTTTGTCGCCTCCTGTATATCCGGAGAGAACAGACTTAACACCCTTTAGCTCGGCAAAAATAGCCTCGACGCACCAAAAACAGCCTGCACCAAAAGTGGCAGTATCATATTCTATATTGACAATTGTTTCCATGTTATTTGTTTGTTTAGAATGTTTATAGGACTTTGAGGATTTACATCCTATGCCATTAACTAAAAAAGAAACCAGTAAAATTAGAAGTATCTTCATGTTTTTATTCTTTATAAATGATAGCATTATGTGTTAAAAAGCCAAAGGTAGATAATATTCCTGTTTTCATCTTCCATACATTCAATTTTTTCGCGTTTTGGCAAGATGCATTTTAGGAAGTACTGTTTTAACAACCTATGCCGAGCAATTGTTCAATTTTTGTTTCAACTTCGAACAAAGTTACCAAATTAATACACGGATTTTCGGGCCTTACACAATGGATTTGATCACAGGGATTACAATCTAAAACATGATGAACTACGAGTGATTGTTTTCCTATGGGATAAAATATATCCTTAACGCCTGGACCATAAATTCCAACTAATGGCGTATTCACTGTAGCGGCAATGTGCAATGGACCACTTTCATTCCCAATAAAAAGAGAAGCATTTTTAACTAAGGAAGCAAAATGAAGCAAGGAAAAATTTTTGGTACATACAATGGCATCCAATTTCCCCAAGCTTATTATTTCATTTATAGCCTGTTCATCCTCCATTGTTCCCGCAAATACAATTTTAAAATCGTAATTTTCCTTTAAAAAAATGGCAAGTTTGGCAAAATTCTCTAATGGCCATTGCCTTAGAATTCTTCGCGCCCCACAATGAAAAACAGCAAACTTATTTAGTTGGTGTTGCGCTATAAATGCTTGTGCATACTTTTCAGAATTTTCATCAATTGTAATATGAGGTATTAAATTATGCGTTCCTATAGCCAACAAGGGCTCAACAATTTCAAAATTGGTTATGGTTTCATGCTTTTGACCCCCTTTCAATTTATTGGCGAGGCGCACAGTTCCCCTATCTACTCTTCGATTTGGTAAATTAAACAACGCGTATCTCAAGGTGTCCCAATTTCCCCGCAGTTCAACAATCAAATCAAATTTTTCGTTTTTAGGCAATTCATGGCGTATATAGTCAATTGCACTATTATGCTGAACCAATGGTGTTACAAACTCTTTGCAAACAAGTGTTATTTTAGCATCAGGATATTGAATTTTAAGGTGATTGAATACATGTAGAGCATAAACCATATCTCCAATTTCATCCCATTTAATAACTAGAATGGAATTTACTGATTTTGATAGTTTAATAAAGTGAATAAACCGGCTTACTAAAGCAGAAACAAGGAAATAAAACTGTTCTTTATTGAAATTAAAACGCAAAGGAATTTATGATTTCAGGGTAATTTTTGATTATGAATGTGAAAGCGTCTCAAATATCTTTAATAAATCGTGTATAAAAGAGGCCTACTTGGACTTGCATCAGATTGAAAAGGTGCAATTTGTAAATTTAGCATATATAAGCCATCAGGTATATTTTCTGAAACAAATACCAGTTCAGTGATTGTAGCATCGAGGCGCGGTGATTCCGGAACCCCAAAAAATGAGCGATGCGCCAGCAGCTTTCCGCCGTCATCTTCACGGTCTACTGAAGGAATATCACACAAAAGATGCTTTATCCCTTTTTCCCTCAAAAAATGAAGAGCATCCCAAGAAAAATAAGCAGGATTGGTACCTGAATAATCATGTATTCTTTTTGACTCCAAATTGGGTAATGTTCTAACAATAATGGCTTCGGTCTGTTCTTCAACGCCTCTAGCTTCTATGAGATGTCTTGAAATAATATGGTCACCTTCAATCTCATCAGGTAAAACAGTGATTAAACTTACAAGCATAAATCCCTCTTTTAAGGTATCAGGAATGGTTTGTCCATCGCTATTAATATGCCCAATGCACTCGGTATGGGTGCCATTGCCATGCGGCATAAAACTTATTAAATCAACATTACATGCCCCTCCCATGGCTACATTTCCAATAAAACTGCCAGCCTGGTAGGGCAAATAGCTGGGTTTGTTAGCATAAAAACAATTTACCCCTATTCCGCCTCTCATCACAGGAAGTGAAATATCAATGGGCTCTAATGTATTAAATGAATAAGAATTACCGTTGTGGTTAAAAAAAAGCACCATAATTAAAGGATTGTAAAATTAGCATTTTTATAAAAGATTAACATATCTATTTTTGAAGAAACAATGAACGCATTCCGTTTTAACCGAATTACAAAACCTCTTCTGTTGTTTTTTGCTGTAATCATTGGGCTTACCTCACTTTGGTACACCAATAATTTGGCGAAGAAAATAGAAAAAGAGGAAGAAATAAAGATAAAAACTTGGGCAAAAGCTACAAGCCAATTGGCTACAAGTGACTTTACCGAAGATCTCACTTTTTTTCTTGAGATAGTCAATCAAAACACCACAATACCTGTGATCTTAACTGACGAGCAAAACAATATTGCAAGCTGGAGAAATATTGATTCATCAAAAGCTGAAAACAAAAAGAATTATCTCACAGAAACCCTCGAGCATATGAAATCTCAGCATGATCCAATCATTCTGAATTATTACGAAGGCAAAAAATTGAAGGTTTATTACGCTGACTCATTAATATTAAGCCGTTTAAAATATTACCCATTTATTCAATTGGTTATTATTTCATTTTTCCTCATTATAAGTTATTTGGCCTTCAGCTATTCTCGCAAGTCGGAACAAAATCTGGTTTGGGTAGGAATGAGTAAGGAAACCGCCCACCAATTGGGTACGCCACTGTCATCACTTTTAGCCTGGATCGAAATCATAAGAGAAGATGAAAACATTAACAAAGATATACTGAACGAGATGGAGAAAGATGTAAATCGTCTAGAAATAATTACAGAGAGATTTTCAAAAATAGGTTCAGATCCTATTCTTGAGAAACACGATATTATTGAAGAACTTGAAAAATCTATTCAATATTTTAAAAAACGCACGTCAGAACAGGTTCATTTTATCCTTAAAAATAATTTAAAGGAAACAACAATTCTGGAACTTAACCCCTATTTATTTGCCTGGGCTATCGAAAATCTTATTAAAAATGCCATTGACGCCATGGAAGGTCTTGGAAGTATTACCTTTCACATTGAAAAAAAACATCACAATATCATCCTTGACATTTCAGATACAGGAAAAGGAATTCCATCCAACAGATTTAAATCAATTTTCAAACCTGGTTTTACAACCAAAAAAAGAGGCTGGGGCCTTGGACTTTCTTTTGTGAAAAGGATTGTTGAAAACTATCACAAAGGGCATATCTACGTAACGGAATCTAATCATAATAAAGGAACTACTTTTAGGATAACTTTGAAATCATTGTAGTAAGTGGAAAGTGCTAAGGATTAGGACAAGAAGACCGATCATTGCTTTTTTAAAACACCTTTAGAGGAAAGGAGCTCAATAACTATTTCCATATTAACAGGCTTATCAAGCAATGCCGATACCCATGGATTTTCAATAGCTTTGGCGTGATCTGCTAGGTTTAAAGTTGAAGAGAGCATAAAGAGGGTTGGTTTCTGTTTTTTTGCCAACGGATAGTTTTCATACTGTTCTAGAAACTCAAATCCGCTCATTTCTTGCATATAAATATCAAGAAAAATCAAATCTGGCCAACTTTCCAAATCACATTTCTCGAGATAGGTAAGGGCTTCTTGTGCGAAATTAAATTTTAGAATACTTTTAGATATATTCTTAATTTGGATGAATCTTTCCAATAAAAAAAGATCAAATTCATTGTCATCAATGATAAAAATGTTTAAATCTCCTATCATTCTTGACTATTCACTTTGTTAGGAATGATTACCTCAAATGAACTTCCTTGCAATGGGGTCGATTTAACCGCAATTGTTCCATTAATTTTTTCGAGCGATTCTTTTACAATGAACAAGCCTATCCCTGACCCTTTTTTTCCTGCTGTTCCTTGTGCCCTATAAAATATTTTAAAAATGCTTTCAATTTGGTCTTCATTAATCCCAATTCCATTGTCAGATACAATTATTTTCGCGGCGGTTGAATCCGATTCTACCTTGATTGATACCCTATGATCTTTATTTTGAGGATTGCTATATTTGATGGCATTTGAAATAAGATTATTAATAATAATTCGTATTCTAAAAAAATCACCTACAAATTCTCCTTCTTGATTTGTTTCAACATCGAACTCTACTATTTCATTCGTGTCAAAAAGCATATCAATTTCTGCCTCTATTATTTGCTTGAAATTAATTTTCGAAAAGCTTTCTTCCAATCTTGAATTTTGGTAATAGGTTATGATATTTTTTACATATCGATCTAACTTTAAAATGTTTTTCTCTATAATCTCAACATATTCTAACGTGAGGTTTTTCTCCATTTTTGCCAATTGAATAATGCCTAAAATAGACATAAGGGGAGATCGTAAATCGTGAGTTGCGCTGTAAATAAATCGGTTTAATTCATCATTGGATTTCTGCAATTCAATATTTTTCAATCGAAGAATTCTCCTGTTTAAATATAAATCAGAACAATTTTCCATAAGTAATTTTAAAGAATCCCAGTTCCAGGGTTTCTCTATATATTTATTAACCTGACCTCTATTGATAGCCTCCGTTACTAGTTTGATATCTGCATAGCCTGTGATTAGGAGTCGCACAGCATCAGGAAATTTTTGTAGTGTTTGTTCTAAGAATTCAACTCCTGTCATTACCGGCATCCGTTGATCGGTAACGATGATATTCATTTCATTTTTGGTCATTATTTTAAAGGCTTCTTCTGCACTGATTGCAGTATATACCTCATACTCCTTTCGGAAAAATGATTTAAAAGAATTCAAGTTATTCTCTTCATCATCTACATAGATAACCTTTAACTTTTTAGCCATCGCTTATAACAAATCTTTTTCTAAATCTAACTTTAAAGGCAAGGCTAAAGTAATTTTAGACCCAACTCCAGGTTTACTATCTACAGTTATTTTACCACTATGGCTTTCAATAATACCAAAGACTATCGACATTCCCAATCCTGTGCCTTCTCCTACATCTTTTGTTGTAAAAAAAGGTTCAAAAATTTTATGTTTCACTTCATCGTTCATACCAATGCCTGAATCTTGAAATTCGACATAAACAATGTTATCAGATGAATAGGTAGAAATTGTTAGAACATGCTTCTTAGTGCTTTTTTCTTTTCCTATAGCCTGAATCGCATTGTTAAGAATATTCATAAATGCCTGATTTAACTTTCCCGGAAAGCATTCAACCATTGGTAAATTTCCTAAATTTAATACTACTTCTGTGTCTTTTGATATCGAACTTCTAAGCAGAATTAAAGTTGATTCTATGCCAAGATTGATATCTGCCAGCTTAAATTCACTTCGGTCGAGGTGAGAAAAATTCTTTAAACCTTTCACAATTTCAGCTGTTCTTTTAGCCCCATCTTCAATTCCGGCGAGCAAGGCATTTATTTCTATTTTTAAATAATCATATTCAATTTCCTTCTTAAACTCAACTATTTCTTGTAATTTTTCTTTTTGCTTTAAATCTTCAAATTCAATGCCTTCATACTTGTTTAAAACCTCCAAAATATCTGAAATATCCATTTGAAGGGGCTTAATATTGGAACTAACAAAATTTATCGGATTATTTATTTCATGGGCTATACCTGCTGTAAGCTGCCCTAAGGAAGCCATTTTTTCTGCAACAACCAATTGTGATTGTGTGTCTTTTAAATGCTCGAGTGTAACACCAAGTTCTATATTTTTATCACCTAACTCCTGGGTTCTTTGATTTACTTTTTCTTCGAGAACAATATTTTGCTCAGTAATTAACTTTACTAGAGCGAGCTGAGATTCTTCTTTCTCCTTTTTGAAAATATTAATTCTGTCGGCAAGTGCCAAAGAGAGTAAAATAACTTCGATAACGGAGCCAATTTGCAAAGTATAGGTTGTCAAGATATTAGCCTCAATGAGTCCCGCATCTTTCAATACAAAAACAAAAATTCCAATAATTAAGATGATCCAAGCAACAAGAAAAAATTTTGCAGGCCTATAACCTCTTCTAAATACCAGAATTGAAGTAATTAAAATGGAGAAGGAAACTGCGCCAACTGCAAACTGTGTTAAATTGTGGGTGTACTTATTGACTGCAATTGAATTAGCGACAATGATAATGATGAAGGTAAGGTAAATATATTTAGTAAATTTGTCAAATCGGGGTGCGTATTCACGGGTATGTAGAAAAAATTGAAGAAAAAGAATAGATGAAACACAAACGAGAGAGGTTGAAAAATATACACTTCTACTTGCAATCCAAAAATTTTCAGGCCATAAAAATTTTAAGCTGTATCCTTCAAGGCAGGCTTGAGTAAAGCCCACAAAAAATATATAAAACACGTAAAACAAATAACTGGTGTCTTTAACGGTAAAAAAAATAAAGAAATTGTAGGCCATCATTACCAGTATTATTCCAAAATAGATACCAAAGAGCAGATCTCTGTTTCGGTTTATTTCGAGAGCGTATGTTAAAGAAGAAATTTGAACAGGTAACAAAATTTGTTCACCACTCCTAATTTTAAGTAGGTATGTATGTTCCGAACCCGAGGGAATAGTAATATCAAAAAGCAGGTACTGATCTTTGTATTTTCTTTCACTAAAACTATGTTTTTCACCAAGTACGGTCTTCTTTAGCTGTTTGCCAATGACTGAAAATTCGTAAAGTATCACCTCATCGAGAAGTGCCTGATTAATTTGGAGAATAAAATTTGTATCTGGTATCTGGTTTTCAATTTTAAATTTAACCCAAAACGCTCCTTTTGTGAATCCTAAATTTGGAACTTTTGTATTTAGAGTTTTGTATGATTGATTAAGAAAAGCATCCCTTGGAGTAAACTTTGCATTTATATCTTCCATTACACTGAGTGACCTACCTATAATGAAATGGTCTTTTTTATTTATTATAGATACTCTGGCTTGAGAATAGCCCGTTGACACTAACAATAAAAGTATGGAGAAAATGGATATTTTTTTCTGCACCGATGCCAATTTTTTATGGATGCAATTTTAAGTCATATTTAACTAAAATTTCTTCTTCTTTTAAAGTTGTCTCAATTTTTTGAATGATTGGGGAAGAGCGGAGAGATAAAATACTGTTTTTATAAATTTGATAGGTGTGTTCGAGTGCTCTTGGGTCCATGCTTAGTACTCTGGCGACATAATTTGAGTTTGGATAAATGAATTCTCCGTTAATACCAACGCCTCGTTCAATTTTAAAACCTACCTGAAGTGCAATTTTTAGCGTATAAGAAGCAACTATCGTAAAAATAGAAGTGAGTCGTAATTGACTTGCCATTGCCAGACAAGCTAGAACAAGCATCAATGTAATTCTCATATTAGGTGCCTCTTCACGGCTATTCCATAAGCCGCAGATTTCGCCAGTTCCACCATTCTCAGCGAATTGTTTTACCAGATTAATAATTTTAGGATCAAAATGAGATACAGCATCTTCAACTGGCAAACTAACCTTGCCATTGGCAATTTGAATTCTGATTCCACCAAGCAGGTGTTCATTCTTCTCAGAAATAGCAATTACCACATATACATCAGGATTATCAGCCCAATCCGCATTGTTGGTAGTAATGTTTGCAAGATTAAAACTTTCCAAAACCCTTCTATGTTCTGCGGCGTATTGCATGCAAAGTTGAGGGTCATCTATTGCCCTAAACGCCTTTATACGGATACTTATCATTCTTCAACTCTCAACAATGGCATAGGTTCTATCACTTTTCAATAGTTTAACTTCAGATTTATTTTTGAATAACAATTTTTTTAAGATGCAAAATTATAGAAAAGTAATTAATTCAGAAGGACGAAAAATTAAGTAATCAATATTTCTAAAGGAATAAACGCTACACAAAATTTGAAACTCTCTCAAAACGATTACTATCATATACAAATTACTCATTTTGAAACTATTCTTTACCCAGTGAAAAAAAACTAACTTCCTTGAGTCTTCTGAGGGATTTAACTTTAGGATCAGAGGCAATACTTAATCTAAATATCATAATATAGGCTCTATTAGAAGAAATATTAAAAATTCGTTCAAACCTTGGTCTAAATTGATTTAGTTTCTCAGCACCATCATTACTTAGATCTCTGCCATTTCCTTTAACTAGGCGAGCGTAAGTAAAAAGTGAAGAGGTAACAGGCTGAAAGGATAGTCCTTTTAAATTTGACATAATCCATAACCTTTCGAGCAATCTCCCTCCATTAAGATAATCAGCCAATGTTTCACCAGATACTGATAATATTCCAATGGCTGATGCAGCATCAACAGATTTGATTGTTAGTTTTTTAAAGGCATTTCCTCCCTCCCATTTTCTTATCAAATCCATAACCTCCTTTTGTTGTGCTATTTTTAATCCGGCAATTTCTGCATGGCTAAAATCAAAGGTATTGATATCAATGCCATCTCTTTTAAATTGATTTTCTTCTTCTGTCCACCTTATCTCACCTGCAAAATCGCGTTGCCCAGTTTTTTCAAGCAGTCTTAGTTTTTCAAGTTCACCAAGTATATCAGCAATCTCAATTAATTCAGACTTTTTGGTAAATAACAACAAATCAGCGCCTTGTTCCAAGTTTATCAAATTTCGAAGCTCTGCAAGAACCGATTCTTCAATGGGTTCTCTTTTGCCAAGAGTTCTGTTTGTATTTCTTAATTTTATTCCTTGTGCAAGAAATAGCTGCATCGGGTCTGTTTTTTCCTCATTCACAAAGGATATCTGGGCGGCGAGTTCAGGATGGTTTTTATCAGGAAATAGCTTTACAACCGCATCATACTTCATTTGTTTTGCTCTTAAAACAGCGTTTTCTAAAGAGGCACCAAGGGCAATAAATGAGGCGAAATTTCCGAAGCCAAGAAAGGAAGGATTAGAATCAACCGCATTGAACAATAATAGTGAATTATTTTTATGAACCCAAAACCAAGGCTGAAAATTCCCTCCAGAAGGAGCTAAAATGGCCGCATTAATTATGTCATCTACTTCATCCTTTTTTAAAATAGTCTGCCCGCTCATTTCATTGCAATTGTAACTTTCTGCGATGCCTTTAACATCGGTAAAGACAAAATCAACTTCAGGTTCATCAGATGATTTCATAGAAGCCTTATTGCCAATCAAGGCTTCTACATCTACATAGTATCTTCCCGAATCAGTAAATTGATTTAATAAAAGGCGCCTGCTTACATCGGCAGTTATTCCGCCACCCAAAACAACCGCACTCGCTAACTGAGGCCATGTTTTAATGGTTTGATCAATTTCTAACATGCTTGCTTTTATGCGAGTAGAGGCGGTTTCAATCCCTGCAATATCGAGCATGTAAGGTATTTTATCTTCATTTGATTTTAAGCCTTTCAGGGTATCAATATCCAAATTATCAAGAATTCCATGCAAAATTCCGAGTTCTGGATTTAAATCAAAACGCTCAACATCCACCATACATCGGTCGCTTGCTTCCATTAACACTGGTATCCCCAAACTTCTCGCTTTTATTCTACTCAATACCTTTATATCCATTCCATCCGATTCTTCAATTAATAGATCAAGATGACCTCCTTCCATAAAAAATGCATCAAGATTTTCTTGCGTTGCACCATCTCGAAAACATAGAACTTTTATAAAGGGATCAATCTCTGAAATTTCTCTAGCCGTGGCATAGACTTTAGGTAAATTTAAATTATGAATTCCAGTTCTTATTCGGTTCATGTTTGTGAGTTCAAGTCTATCAAAATCTGCAATTCTAATCTCTCCACAAATGCGCTCCATAATAAGTGTTATAGCGACAGATTGGCCTACAGATAGTCCTATAACTCCAATTTTCTTTTGTCTTAAAACAGCCTGTTCATCTCGGGTAATTTTATATTGATTTCGGCTTGTTCTTATTTCGATAAATTCTTCCTCATCGGTTAAGTGTACCAATCTATGTGACCAGGGATAATGAACCCAAACCCCATATTCTTCCAAATTGTCTATAGATATATGAGCCAGAGCAGCTTTGTGTAATTCATCGGCCGTATATTTGGTAGAAGGATTTCTAATTTTAACAAGTTCTTTAATTTGATCTAATAGAAAATCATGCAGAAATATCAGCCCGCTTCTAATTAATTGTATAAAAGTGTTCCTGTCCTTTGCATTTGTTAATCTTAAAATATCAGGCCTGAATACCTTTTCATTTTCTGTTTGCGCCATACCAAGCGCTTCAATTTCCTTTTTTAAAAGCATTTCTGTAAAAACATTTTTTTCTTATATTTTGTTTCGATTTTCATCTTTAAGAATCTGTTTGTAAATAATTTTATCTTTAAATATTACTTCTTTATGGCTGAAACCTGTACTTCTTTCAGAATAAGTATTGCGTTCTGTTTGCAAAATTCACTTTGGTTTGCACAAAAAAAACCTTGATTACCTTCGTAAAATTGAATTTTAATAACGACTAAAACAATACCCAGACTTTTTTTATTTGATATGGCAATTAACATCTATTTGAACTGTTTTTTTTCTTTTTTTTAAGAATATAAATGAAACCCTATTCTACACGTTTTTTTTAAAATTTGATAATTAAAGAATATTTAATATTAATATTGCAAGGAACTAATTAAATTTATTCAATTATAGAGACAGTTGAAGAGATTGGTACTGATACATTTTAAATATAATTTTTTCGCTAAAACACGCTTAAATATTTTCTAAATTTAAAGGAATTATGAAACAATCGCATGAAATTCAGGTGCTCTATGTAGATGACGAGGAACATAATCTTATTGCCTTTCGCGCCTCATTCAGGAGATATTTTAATATTTTTACTGCGCTCTCAGCTTCTGAGGCAAAGAAAATTCTTTCTGAAAATAATATTCATGTTCTCATAACCGATCAACGAATGCCCCTTATTACCGGTTCTGAATTGTTAAAACAAGTTGCACTCGATTATCCTGATCAAATCAGAATTCTTTTAACCGGTTTCTCAGATATTGATGCCTTGCGAGATGCCATTAATCTTGGTAAAATCTATTGCTATCTTCAAAAACCTTGGGATGATGTTGAACTAAAGGAAACCATAGAAAAGGCCTTTCATATCTATCGATTAAAAAAGGAAAAGGATGATTTGGCATTTCAACTCAAGCGGACTAACGAACAGCTTGAATTTTATTTGAGACAAAAATTATTAAGTTAGAAGTTGTCTAAAAAGTTTGTCTCAGTATTTGAATCCTAAAATTTAATCCCAAAGTTTTTTATTCCAAGTGCCAATTTAAGCATATTGGCTTCATGGGTTGTGCTATTGCTCACACTGTATCTTCTTAATATTTTTTTATCGTCAAGATCACTTTCCATTCTATAATCCACGGCAAGCAATTCGGTGTAACCTGCTTTTTGCGAGAGTGATTTAACATTATCATTATAACTACCATCAGGATAGGCGATAGATTTTATTTCATACAGACAGATTTCTTCTAATATTTTCTTTGACATTATAAGCTCATTTTCTGCCAAGTTACTCCCAATATTGGCTAGATTGAAGTGCAAATGGGTATGAGAACCGATGATTAATAATGGATTTGAAGCGTTTAATGCAACTACCTCTCGACTTGCCAAGCGCCAATATTCAGGAAATTCTTTCTTATGCTGATCAATATCTGTCTTATACCGTATATAAAAATCATCTAAGGCTTTTTGCCTGTTCACCCCCAAAGATTTTACTCTTTGATCAAGCTCTTCGTTATTATTATGGTAGGTATTATTTTGACTTCTTAAAAAGAAAGAATTATTAAATTCTATTTGAGTTGGTTTTGAGAGTTTTACAAAATCGATAAGATCATACCAGGTAATGAAATTTTCGTTATCCAATGAACCTGAAATGATAAAAAAAGTAACCGGTACATTGTATTTTGCTATCAGAGGTAATACATTGATAAAGTTATTGAGATAACCATCGTCAAAGGTAATGGCCAAAAGCGGTTTGGCGTTTTGTTTAACCCTTTTAATAAAGAAATCACTAAGAGAAACAATTTCAAAATGTTTAGAATAAAATTGAATATCCTTTTCAAATTGAGAAAGAAAAATATGACGGTTGTTGATTTGAAAGTTAGGATTCTTTGTAACCCCATGATAACAAAGGATTAGATTCCGTTTTGAAATTCCAATCAATAACCCAGGAATTCCAAATTTATATAGTATAGGGTAAACAAAAAATCGTAAAATTTTCTTTAGCATCAATCAAAAATATGGTACTTCAAAACTATTACAATTCTACTTTTATTATTAGATTTTTAGGACATTGATAGAAATAATTCAAAAAGTCACCCAGCGCTTCATTCTATTATTTAATTTAGCAGCCTTAATATGCACAGTAAGATTAAACAATTACTACTCATACGTCATGCCAAGGCGGAGCAAATACTCATCGGAAAGGATTTTGCTCGCCAACTTACTGAAAGAGGTCATGAGGATTGCAAAACAATGTGTGAACGATTAAAAAAGCTTGAATTCACCGCCGATTCAATTTTGACAAGTTCTGCAGCCAGAACGATACAAACCGCCGAGAATTTTGCAAAAAAAATGCACTGGAACCAAAAGATACTCCAAGCGGTGCCCGAGTTTTATAATGCAGATCATTCTGTCTTATTTAACGCCATTGCAAAAAGTGATGACAAATTCAGTTCACTTGTGATTGTTGCCCATAATCCTGGCATTTCCATCTTATATAACTTACTCACAAGAGAAGACAATTTTGACTTACCAACGTGTGGCATGGCTTTATTCTCCTTAGATTCAATACATTGGGAAGATATCAATTTAAAAAAGTGTAGACTGGATTATGTTAGCTGGCCAAAAAAGGAAGAACAGAAGTAAGAGGTTGAATAGCAGGAATTGATATTGTTCATTACCCGCTTTTTGAAAAACTTTACAAGTGAGTTTCATTTTTAAAATCAAATATCTTTATGCATTATCCCTTACGCCTTATGACTTACCCCTTACGACTTACAATTTACAGCCTTCCTTACTCATCTTCATTATCAAACAACTCTCCTTTTTTAAAATCAAATTCTTCCTTCGTCAGCATTCCTTTTTCGTGAAGTTCGGCAAGTCGTTCTAAATTATTGAGCTCTTCTCTGTTATTTTTACGTAACTTAAATCTTCCAAAAACTACAAGGGCAAGAAGCACAACTAAAACATACACAATAGCAAGGAGCAAAAGATTAAAAACATCAATTCTATACTGCCACAGATTTTGGTAAATTGAGGCATTGTTGGTACCTTTTGATGTTTCAATAAGAGGGCCTTTGCCAGATACTAAACCGAGATAAAATCCTGTTGCAAAACTTACCAAAACAAAAAAAGTAACTACGGTAAAATTCAGGTTGCTTTTATAAATCTCTTTTTGGGCAAGCATTTAAAAATGTTTTGAGTTGTAAACCAAATGAATTAAGCTATATCGTTTCACAATAATTTTGAAGTATATAAAACCTCTGTCCGTTGCTGTATTTAAAATAGGCTCCACCGGGATATCCCCCAAACCAATCCAAATTCAGCCACCAGTTGCCGCTTTTATCTCTTTTTCCATTCACAAGTTTCAATTTATAGCGCGCACTCAGATAATTCGTAATTATTTCTTGAGGCGTGTTGCCAAGATTAACTTCCGTAAAAGCATGACCTTTTCTACCTTTGTAAGCATAACTAATGCGTGCTTCGCCACCTACAGAAAGAATAGACGAACAGAGTAGGACTGCAAAGTCATCGCAATCTCCACTGTAGGCATTTAATAGGGTTTGACTTGCTTTTGAAATATAATTTTCCCCTTTGGGATCGTTAACATATTTCCAATTGGTGAAACATTGATCAAAAATATCACAAATCTGCCCGAGATTAAAGGTTCCAGGAGAATTTCCCGCTACACGGATTGCAAAATCACGCACTTCTGTGCTACTAAAATCACAAGCTTCTACTAATTGTTGTTTATCACCACCGAGATTGCAACCTTTAAAAATATCTTTGATATAGGACTTTCGTTGGGCAGAAACATTAAAGCTTATACGCGGCGGAACTGGCAATTCATTGTCTCGGATAAGCGTTCCTGAGGAAGGTGCGAATTCAGTTTGATTTTTGGTGATAAAAAAACTACCGCCTAATAAAATAACAACGAGAAAGGAAATAAATATTATTTTGAAGCGACTCACTCTTGCAAAGGTAATTCGAATTTAGATTTTAGGAATGAAAATTTATTACATTTTTCTTATTCTAAACAGCTGATAACATGAAAAATATAAAGTTCTGAAATTTTGTTTATTCAAAATAATTGTAGTTTTTCGAAAAACTTATCGAAATAATGTATGTTTGACCAAAATAAAATATGTCAGAAGCGAGTGAATTAAGAGAAAACAGGAGTGATTTACCAGTTGAGAATTCGACAGGATTCAAAAAAGAGTTAGGACTGTTTGACAGCAGCATGCTTGTTGCTGGTTCTATGATTGGTTCAGGTATTTTTATTGTTACCACCGGCATGTCGCAACAACTTGGTGCGCCAGGCTGGATATTGCTTGTCTGGCTCATTACGGGTATCTTAACGCTTATGGCGGCGCTAGGATATGGAGAATTGGCTGGAATGTTTCCAAAAGCGGGTGGACAGTATGTTTATTTATCTGAAGCTTATGGTAAAGGCACAGGCTTCGTATTTGGTGTCATCACTTTTTTTGTAGTACAAACTGGTGTTATTGCCGCAGTGGCAATTGCTTTTGCGAAGTTTTCCGGCGTATTGGTTCCTTGGATTAGTCCTACAAATGTGCTTTTAGATTTAAATTTTATTCAAATCAATTCGCAACAACTGATAGGTGTGGCCTTGATTTGGTTGCTGTCAGGCAATAATCTTTTGGGTATTAAAAACGCCAAAATAGTACAAGGTATCTTTACAGTTGCCAAAATAGGTTCATTGCTTTTTTTGATTGTAGCAGGTATTTATGTTGGAATAAATAGCGAAGCCCTTGCCTACAATTGGGAACATTTTTGGGATGCACAAACAACAACTCAAACAGCAACAGGTATCTTTAAAGAATCCTTAAAGGGTGGCCAATTGGTTATTGTGATTGGTATTGCCATGGTAGGTTCTTTGTTTAGTTGCGATGCTTGGAACAATATTACCTACTCGGCAGGTGAGGTAAAGAACCCTCAGAGAAATATACCGATGAGCCTCTTAATAGGTACCGGTATTGTGGTTTTTCTATATTTTATGGCCAACATTGCTTATTTTATGTTGCTTCCAGTGGATGGCAATCCTGATGGAACCAATATTATGGCAAGGGGAATTATGTGGGCAGAAAATGAAAGGGTTGGTGTAGCTGCTGCTGGAATTATTTTTGGCAGCGCTGCAGTTATCATGATGGCGGTTATGATTATGATTTCTACTTTCGGCTGCAACAATGGACTTATTATGGCTGGTGCAAGATTATACTATGCCATGGCTAAGGATAAATTATTTTTTAAACAAGCTGCCACTTTAAATAGCAAAAATGTTCCAGGCAAAGCCATTGTGATGCAGGCAATATGGGCAAGTGTTCTTTGTGTAAGTGGCACCTATGGAAAATTATTGGATTATACCACCTTTGCTTCCCTCCTCTTTTATGTGGTTACTATTGGCGGAATTATTGTACTTAGAAAAACACAACCCAATACCCACAGACCATATAAAAGCCTGTTTTACCCAGTTTTACCCATTCTATACATACTCATTGCCGGACTTATTTCAATCGACTTATTAATCTACAAATGGGAAACAAGCCGCATTGCTATTAGTTTTATTGGCTTGGGAATGCTCACTTACTTTATTCTTAAAAGAACAAAGTCAGAAATGGATAATTGATAATGGATAATGGATAATGGATAATTGATAATGGTTAATTGATAATGGATAATGGATAATTGTTAATTGAAAAGCCTCTGCATCCGTTTTAAAAAATTCTATTTCTGAATAATACAATTTTGAATTTTTCTTTGTTATACCTTTGAGCGATGTTTTAGGGAAATAAATTCTTACTTCTCATTTAAAGGCTGAGAAGTAATTTTAAAATCTTTACCCTCTAAGCCTTGTTAAAAATATTCGTTAAAAGATGAATGTATCCATTTATAATTTCTTCAATCGTAGCTAAATAGATATGAAATGTATTGCGTTGAATTTTATTATATTTCTTTTTTACATTAGTTTCAACACGGCTATAGGTCAGATCCTTGAATGGAGCAATACCCAAAAACTTAGAGGAAATTCGCTCTATACAACTGTTGTTGGAGAAGATGAAAGTGGCATCTATGTGTTTAAGCACAAAAATAAATTTCTCTCAAAATTTTTAGTCATGGAACGGTACAGGCATAATTTAGGGCTTGAAAACAGCAAAAGTTTTCTTCTTAAAGACACGCGAATATTATATGCCAATCTCAACGAAAACGGTCTTCTCATTATAAAACAAGTTTTTGATAAAAAAAGCAGCACGTACACAGTCAATGCTTCTTATCTGAATAGCAGTTTTGAAAATATTATTCCAGAAACCAATCTAATTGAGGTAAAAAGTAATGATACTTATGATGAGCCTATTTTCATAATAAAACCAAGCAGTAAAAATAATTACTATTTTATTTTTAATCTTGATGCTTCAACGCTCAAAAAAAACAAAAGTAAATATGTCTGCATAGACCAAAAATTGAATGTAATAAAAAATGAAAATTTAGATTTAGACCTATCTTTAAATATTGAATCTATCAGTGAGATTGTAATAGACAACAACTTAAACTTTTGTATGCTTGCAAAACTTATTGAAAATAAAAAAAACAAACAAAATTTTGCAATTATCGAGCAGACAGATACTTCAACTGAATTTAAAATAGTGTCCGATAGTTTTAGTTGTTTAAACAATATGCGGATTTTTTACAATCCTTTAAAAGATCAGAAAGGTATTTCTGGTTTCTATTCACCTAATAAAGAAGAAGGGTTTGTAGGAGATTTTTCTTATCAATGGCAATCCTTGCTGAAAGAAAATATAAAGATTATTAAACACCCTTTTTCCACCTCAATTCTTAGAGAGCTTGAGGGAGAGGCGTCTGCCCACAGTGGATTACTGCCAAATTCTTACCAGTGTATCAAGTTGATTTGCAGATCGGATGGTGGCTTTTTAAAATTAAGTGAAAATTCATTTATTCAAAAAAGCCAAGATATTATGGTCATAAACGGTGTTCAATCTGCCCAAGGAAGAAGCATTTATATCTATGAAAACATTTTGGTTCAGAATTTCGACAGCACAGGAAATTTGGCATGGGAAAGTTGGATAGCTAAAAATCAAAATACAGTAAACGATGGTGGAATGCTTGGATCTGCCTTTGTTTTAGCCACAGAATCTTCAATTAATGTTCTTTTTAATGACCCCATTGCGGCAGGAGGGGATATACTGGTAGCGTCTTTTTTACCAAGCGGAGAAAGAGATATAAAGGTATTGGTGAAAGGTGATGAAATGAACGCTTTTATTCTTCCAATGGAAGGTATTCAAATTTCTAAGGACAAAATTATTGTTCCTGTTTCAAAAGACCGTAAGTTTGCCCTCTTAAAAATTACCTTTAAGCAGTGATACAGATTATTAGGAATAGAGGCTTGGCTGGCATATTGTTGGGTGTTTTGGTTATAATACTTTCAAAGTGTTTTTTTGAGGAAGTACCAGATTTTCCTCAGGTAACCTATACGCCTTTGTTTGCCTTTATTAAATCTTTAGTTTCAGAGAGCCCTTTTTTTGATATCACATTAGGATTGGCCTTTATTGTTATTCAAGCTTCCATGCTTACCTTTTTCTTAAACTATCATAAAGTTATTAAGGAAAGGTCCTTTTTCCCTTTTATTTTATATATCGTATTGGCTGGGGTTTATAACGAACAGTTTTATCTTAATCCTGCCTCTTTTTTAAACTTTTTTCTCATCTTAATTATCGACCGTATGCTGAGGTTGCAGGATTCTGGTAAAAACCCAGGTGTTCTCTTTTTAGATATCGGTACACTAGCAGGTCTATCAATCCTATTCAGTAAAGAAGCACTTTTCTATCTTCCGATTATCTTTATTGGTGTTGTAATAATATACGCCTACAATTGGAATAGCGTCATTATTATGAGTCTTACAGTGTTTATTGTATTATTTATAACTGCCTGCATCTATTTTTTAACCAACCAATTTAGTGTTGTTACCTTGTTTTTTAAATTTACACCAATTAACCTCGGAATTAACTTCAGCCATTGGCAAGAGCGATTCTATCTTTTGCTCATCCTTATTTTGATAATTTCGGCGGTTTCGTTCTTCAACTTTCAGTTTAATACCACCAAAATAACAAACAAAGTAAGAAGATTTACCATCGTATTTGTGTTGTTTTGGATAATCGGTATTATGGTAGTACTGTTTCAGAAACTTAACTTATGGTACAATATGGCTTTAACCGTGATTCCAATGACCGTTTTTGCTACAAATTTTTTCCAAGATGAAAAAGGCCGTGACTGGTTTAAAAATTTGATGTTCATTATCATCATTCTTGGGTTGATAAGTATTCAGATGAATTATTAATCCAAGTTCTTGGTAGTCAGAACTGATAAACTTCCAATTGAATAATTGAATATTTTCCTATTCACAAATCAATGTCGTTTAGTTAAGCAGAAAAGCATTTATTTTTATAAGATTTTTACAAAATCATTGAGTCGAGCATCTTATAGGAATTTCACCCAAAGTTTGCCTTCGCTTCGCCTCTGGTGAGTTACATATAGCTCTATATCAGTAATTTATGAATTAACATTAAGAATGTTACCAAAATAGAATAATCTCCCTCCCGATTGTTATTGGGAGACTTTCACCATAATCATTGTCAGAAAATTAAGTATTGCCATTGATGGAATACTTTATTTTGGCCAGAGGCCGGGAGACATGTCATTCGCTAGAAGTGAAGCAACGGCCACCAGAGTAAGCAATCCCATATAAAACGAGACTGCTAATGCAAATTTTCTTAACTAAACGACATTGATTCACAAATCAAAAGTGAAGTCCATATTATTTTCCAATTCTGTAAATTCTTAATTAGCAAGTGTATTTTAGCATTCTTAATGACCACAATCGAAATTAATTCACTTCAATTTAATATACTTGTATTTAATTTGATATTTCCTTAATAATGATAGAGCTTATAAAACAACCTTGGCCATGGTATGTAGCTGGCTCTTTAATTGGTCTCACAGTGCCATTACTATTAATTCTTGGCAACAAATCTTTCGGTATAAGTTCAACCTTTCGGCATATTTGTGCTGCTTGTTTCCCCGCAAACATCCCCTACTTTAAGTATGATTGGAAAAAAGAAATATGGAATTTAATATTTGTACTTGGCATTTTTATAGGCGGTGCTCTGAGCATGCATTTTCTATCTAATCCAAACCATGTGGATATTCATCCAAAATTAGCCACTGAACTTGCCAAATATGGAATTTCAAATTACGATAATTTAATACCCTCTGAAATTATAAATTGGCCCGCTCTTTTAACTTTAAAAGGATTATTAATGATTGTTTTGGGCGGCTTTATGATTGGTTTTGGCATCCGATATGCCGGTGGCTGTACAAGTGGTCATTCCATTACAGGCCTCTCAAATCTGCAAACATCTTCCCTCATTGCTACCTGCTGCTTTATGCTAGGTGGTTTTATAACGGCTAACCTCATTTTACCATTCATCCTTTCACTTTCGTAATTCCATTTTATGTCAAATCAAGTTAAAAATAATACAGATTTTGAAGTCCGTTCATTGGATACTACAGGCACTAACGAAAGTACGCTTGAACATAAATGGTATCATAAATTCAAATACCTCTTAGTGGGTATAGGTTTCGGAATTGTTTTTGTGAAGGCAGAAATTACAAGTTGGTTTCGAATACAAGAAATGTTTCGCCTTCAGTCTTTTCACATGTACGGTATTATTGGAAGTGCTGTACTCGTTGGAATGATATCGGTTTGGTTAATTAAGAAATTCAAAATCAAAACAATTTATGGAGAAGTAATTGAATTTCACTCAAAACCATTTAACAAAGGTCAAATAATTGGCGGCACTCTTTTCGGTTTAGGCTGGGCCATTACAGGAGCTTGTCCGGATCCCTTATTCGCTCAAATGGGCACAGGGGCGTCCATTGTTGCAGTTACTTTTCTCAGCGCAGTTGCTGGAACGTGGATTTATGGACTGCTTTGAGAAAAATTACCGCACTAAAAGTCATGACGAATAAAGACGATTTAAACCAACTTCTAATAAGTGTCATTCGGCAACTTATTGCTGTAATCATTTTACTTTTAGTTGGATTGCTAATTATGCCTGTTATATTTTACAACTCAGAAAGCATCAGCAATTTGTTTAAGTCAAAACCAAAAGCTATTACAGTTGATTCTGTGGCGATTCGTTCAGTGGTTATATTTGAAGAAACAACTTTTTGGACACCCCAGGATATAAACACATTAACCGAAATAAAGCATAAAAAACTGCTTGAATACGGAAAAGATCTCATCATGCATACAGCCAAATATATTGGTCCTAAGGGCTCTGTTTTGCAAATAAGTAATGGGATGAATTGTCAGAATTGCCATCTCGAAGCGGGAACAAAAGTTTATGGCAATAATTATGGGTCTGTAGCATCCATGTATCCCAAATTTAGAGCCAGAAGTGGAAAAGTAGAAGGTATTTATAAAAGGGTGAATGATTGTATAGAACGCAGTTTAAATGGAAAAAGTTTGGATACCCTAGGACATGAAATGCAAGCTATCACAGCATATATTGAATTTATTGGTGGTAATGTTGAAAAGGGCAAAAAAGCCAAAGGTTCTGGCTTTAAAGACCTTGCATTTTTAGAACGCTCTGCAGAACCGCTCAAAGGGAAACTAGTGTATAATGATAAATGTTTAAGTTGTCACCAAGCCGATGGATTAGGATTGATGAATGCTGATGGCATTGAATTTATCTACCCTGCGCTTTGGGGAAATAAAAGTTATAATGATGGTGCAGGCATACACAGACTAAGTAATTTTGCGAAATATACTAAATACAATATGCCGTTTGGAGTAACCCACACAAGCACACAGCTTACTGATGAAGAAGCCTGGGATGTGGCAGCTTTTGTTAATTCACAGCCTAGACCGCATATCAGTGTTCCTAACGATTGGCCAGATATATCTAAGAAACCAATCGATTACCCTTTTGGACCATACTCTGATAAACTTTCAGAGAGACAACATAAATATGGGCCATACGTACCAGCGAATTCTCGAAAATAAAGAGTGGATGAGAAATAACCATTAATACAGGAAAACAAACTACTTCTTAAATAAAAAAAAGTAATTTTGAAATCCTTTGATCATCATAGTATGATGCATTTTGAAATTGAATCGAATCAATTAATAAAACTTAAAAAATAAAGTTATGAAAAAAACAATACTACTTTTCTTTCTTGCTACTGCAGCTTCCTTAGGTTTCGCTCAGAATTCATCGGCCACTCTTCAAAATGACGACCTTGAAAAGCAATTGGATGCAAAACCTCACAAAATAGTTTTTCAGCTAACTTCCGCAGACACCAATGTTCACAAGTCACTCATGAGGCAATTGAATAATATTCTGTCAGTAGCCCATGATTCAAAAATGGAAGTTGTTTGCCATGGTCCAGGTCTAGATCTTCTGGTAATCGGCAAAACAATTGTTCAAGAAAAAATTGCAGCCCTTAAGGCCGCAGGTGTAATTTTTGTAGCGTGCGAATTCGCTATGAAAGAACGGAAAGTTGAAAAGGACAAAATAATTCCAGAGGCTGGATTTGTAAAGGCAGGGGTTCTTGAAATTGTTTCTAAACAAGAGGAAGGTTGGAGTTATATTAAATTGGGATTCTAATCTTATTTTTTTTGTCAAAGAAAGAATTATGACTAAAATTTAAATGAAAAAATTGAAGCTGCTTGTCTGTTTGACACTCATCGGGAATTTTGCAATAGCTCAGCACCAAGAAATTTCGGATAAACCGGAAACCTATAAGGATAAACAAGCTCAAATCGGCGATAGTACCTCGCTTTTATCAGCATTTAAATCTGGAAAAGTGAATGGACATTTCCGTTATTTTTTTATGAGTACGCAAAATCAGGGTGGCCTTACAGATTACTATGCTAATGCGGCAGGAGGCGGCTTGCGGTTTGAAACTGGAAAATTCCATGGCTTTAAGTTTTCGGTTAGCGGCTTTTATACTTTCAACATCGGTTCTTCTGATTTAGGTAAAAAAGATAGCATAACAGGGCAACCTAATCGCTATGAAATTGGCCTTTTTGATGTGACAGACCCATACAACAAAAAAAACATAGCTCGACTTGAAGAGTTTAATTTGAAATACATTTACAAGAAATCAAATATTGTTTTTGGCAAGCAACTCATCAATACCCCTTTTATCAATTTACAAGATGGTAGGATGGCACCTACGTCTGTTGAAGGAATATGGCTTGATTTCAACGAAATAAAAAAGATCAGAATTGAAGGAGGATGGCTCTATGCCATTTCTCCGAGAGGAACAGAAAAGTGGTTTCGTGCTGATAAATCAATTGGCATTTATCCGGTAGGGCTCAATATCGATGGATCAAAATCACAATATTTCAATAATTTAACGAGTAAGGGCATATTTCTATTAGGTGCGACTTACACGCTAAATAAAAATATAAAACTGCAGGGTTGGGATATGTTTACTGAAAACATTTTCAACACGGCGATGCTTCAGGCTGATTTTGTCGGGTCCATCAATAATAAGCATAAAATATTTGCAGCTTTGCAGTTTATCAGACAAGATGCCGTAAAGGATGGTGGTAATGCAGATGCTCATAAAACCTATTTTGAAAAGAGGGGCGCAGCGATGAGTTACGGTGCAAAATTAGGTTGGAAAAGTAAAAGGATGGAAGCCAGTCTCAATTACAATCGAATTACCGCTGATGGCCGGTACCTTATGCCACGGGAGTGGGGCCGTGATCCTATGTTTACATTTTTACCTCGTGAGCGCAACGAAGGGCTTGGTGACGTTCATGCCGTTATGGGTAGAATTAATTACGACCTTTCAGAAATCAGATTGAAAACATCCTTCACAGCCGGGTATTATCAATTGCCTGATGTAAAAAATTATCGCTTAAATAAATATGGTTTGCCATCCTACATTCATTTAAATGCTGATGTTCGGTATTCCTTTATTGGTTTTTGGCAAGGGTTGGATACCCAGCTTTTGGTAACAGCCAAGTTGAATGCAGGCGAAACCTATAAGGACAAAAAATTTGAATTCAATAAGGTCAATATGGTATTATTTAATTTTGTGTTGAATTATCACTTTTAGAATTTATTTACTAGAACATTTCAATCATTCTTGAGTTTTTGTTTAAGAATTGCGTCGGCTATTTAACTTCAACTCGTTTTTCACTACCAACCGATACTTTGAAAAAAAATAATGATTCAACCCAATCTTGAGGATTTCCAATCATAGTATCCCTGATAAATACTTCCTGTTCCTCTTGATGCATAATAGGAATAAAAATCATATTTTGTCTTTGATTCTAAAATGACACCAAGCATCAATTCTTCTGTCTCTATATTTCAATTTTTTAAAATTACCATCTTCCTTTTTATGAAGTAGCATTAATCTCTTATTCTTTAAAAAATCATTCACTGAATAGCGTGATAATAATTTATAAACTTCTCTGTAATTGTTGTTTTTCAGATAAATAGACTTTCACATTTTTATTATATTCCGAAGCGTATCGAGTAAAATTTTTTGTTTTTAAATTAACGTGTAATTACAGAAAATCTTAGTACAGCCTCAATTAGGAAAGTTTTCAAAATAAATTACCTGAATAAGGAAAGATTACAAGGTAAATTCAATATTTGTTATCCTTCAGAAGTTTGTCTTGCAGACGGCTTCTTTTACTTTTTTTTCTGCAAAAAAAAATAACAAAAAAAGGCACCAACGGAACCAATCTCATCTGCGCCGAGACACGCTTTCAAAATTTTTACTCACATTCGTTAAAGGACTTAAATACGTAGAAAATTTTGCAGTTCGCTCTTCCCTTGGATGGCCAGCCGCACACGATCTCCGGAACTAACTTTTCATAAAAGGACTGAATAATCGTTATTTTTGCTCCGTTATCAAAACTATCTAAATTCTAACATCTAACCGTCTAACATCCAACCGTCTAACATCTAGCATCTAATCTTCTAACATCTAATCTTCTAACATCTAACCTTCTAACATCTAACCATCTAACATCTAACCGTCTAATCTTCTAACCATCTAACATCTAACCGTCTAATCTTCTAACCATCTAACATCTAACCGTCTGACATCTAACCGTCTAACATCTAACCGTCTAACATCTAACCGTCTAACATCTAACCATCTAACATCTAACCTTCTAACATCTAACCTTCTAACATCTAACCGTCTAACATCTAACCGTCTAACATCTAACCTTCTAACATCTAAACAGACTCGAACTAAAATACTGAATATCCAACAATACATTCCTGAAATTTATCTTTCAAAAAGTCAATTTAATTAGAATTGAATTGTAGAAGTTATTTTGATAGCTTCGAATATTAATTCCTGTAAAATAAAAAATGAGGTATTTTCGGACAGACAGTAAAAAATTAACTTGCAAATGACAAATCTTTGATTATTTTTGTTAACACTAAATTTAACAAATCTACACTATGAAACACCAATCACTTAAAAATTAGCTACTTAACCCCTCCTACCTATTCTCGAAATTTTATTTATGGAACGGGTTTAATTTCGACTCTTAAAGGATTACTAATTATTTTAATTAGTATTCTTTCTTCTGTGCAATTCAGTTATTCTCAGTTTCTAAATGGTTATCCCACAGCTGGTATAACTAAAACTGTCAATAGTTCTGATATTTACTTTATGGATGATACCCGTGCACATGTGAACAGAATTACAGCAATGGGTCCTACAGCTGATAATTTATCAATTGATCACATTGGAATTCCTTTTACTATTGGCGATAGAATAATGATAATTCAAATGATTACTGCAGCAGGTGCTACAACAGGGTATTTTGAAGAAAGGCAAATAACAAATATTACGAATAGTGGGCATGACTTATTGATTACAAAAATGAGCCGAACCTACACTACTTCTATAATGTTAGCCTCTGCTCGTGTTCAGGTTTTAAAAATTCCAAGATTTATTTTATTAACAAACAAAGGTGTAATAAGATGTAGGCCATGGAATGGTTATACAGGTGGAGTTTTATGCTTTGCCGCCGAATCAGTGTTGATGGGAGGTGGCGTTTTTGATGCATCTGCTACTGGATTTGGTCCAGATAATGTAAATTGGGCTATAAAAGGAACCCCAGGGGTTGGAGAAACTTCTTATAACGCAGGGGGAGGAATGTATTTGGGAGATATTATGCAAAGCCCTTGTATTAATCCTGAACCGAATTCAATTAATAGATTTTTAGTTAACTTGGGAGTAGAGGGTGACGTTGTACCCGTTTCTTCTTATCCTGGTGTAGGAACAGCATCCTCCTACTCTTCGGGAACAGCATATAATTATGGCCATCCTTCTTTCACAGCTCATAAAGTAGTTATGGGTAGTGCCGGATATTTTCCATCTGGTCATAATGCAGGAGCTCAAGGCCAGGGTGGAGCTCATGGTGGCAGTGGTGGTTCTACAAATGCGCCAACACCAATTTCGGGTGCAAGTGGATTACCAGGAGGTAATGCTACCTCTGGAGGAGATGCAGGCAAGGGTGCTATAGGAGGAGGAATAATTTTAATGAAAACTGGTAAAATGGAGAATATACCCGGGACTCCTATATCCACAACGTCCTATGATTTCTTGTTGGCAGCAGGGGCAAATGGCGACAATGGAAAATCGGGTGGTGCAGGTGGTTTGTCAGGAAAAGGCGGCGATGGAGGGATGGACTCTCAAGTTGGATTAGATATATACTATTCGGGTGGTAATGGTGGACATGGCGACTATGGAAAAGCAGGTAATGGCGGGGATGGCAGCAATGGAGCCACCGCAGGAACCATTTTTTTATATAACAGGGATGCTGTTACATGGAATTGTTTTGGCACAAAACCACCACCAAAAGTAGGTTCCGTTAATCTTACATCGGGTAAAGGAGGAGTAGCCGGACCTAAAGGGTACACCCGAGAGCCGAGTGACAATTCTGTTACAATATTACCTTCAAATCTAACAACACCATACACTGCTTGCATACCAAGTGGAGGTACTATTGATAAAGATATATGCCAGTGTGATATAGCAATGACACCATTTAGAAGTGTAGTTCAAAATAGTTCTGGAACCGCAGCAACCGTTGTGGGGAATACCTATGTATGGACTTATTATTCTGACCTTGACTTAAATTATGGTATTATTACCTATGATAAAACCACTGGTGAGGTTAAAACCATATCGCATGTTGGGGGAAATACAAATACGTATCATTGCAAATATTTTGACTTAGACAATGCAAATTATATTTTTACGCGTATTTCCTACCATGTTCACAATATGACCCAAAATCATGTAGTGTTGCCTGCCAATAAGATTTCAACCGGAGGAAACAATTTCGAAATAAGGTTCGATGATGATCAGAGTCTTTTTAATGTTAAGTATGTAAGAGATAATAATCAAAGGTATATGTATTACGAACATTCGCCCAATAAGGTAATGGCCGACACCACTGCTTGTAACCCTAATAATAAAGCTAACCCTTGGGGCTACCACGATTCGCAGGGTACTGATGGAAATCTTAATGGCACGCAACCTTATGATGTACCTTTTGGTCTTGGTGATCCAACGAGCCATTTTGGATTTAGTACAAATGAACTTTTCAGGCAAGAAACGAATAATCGTAAGGATGCTTATAAAATTTCAAATCTTACTGATAATAATTTTATGATTTTGGAGGATAAAGAAACTGTTCTAGAAGAAACGATTATGGGAAAGCTAAACAGTGAATTAATAGATTTAACTGGAAAAACAATTTGGGTAGGTTATATATTTCCTTCCGAAATTTTCAAAATAAGCAATATAGCCAAAGGGGTTTATATACTGAATATAAATAACCAACTTCGCAAAAAAATCAGCATTAATTAATATATAAAATGAAGCGGGTGATTTTAAATATATCCTTTCGTGGTCTTTATATCACCTGCTTTTTCTTTTTATTTGGGTTAAATATTAATGCCCAAAATTTGGTGTATAATGGAGACTTTGAGTTGTATAATAAAATACCGAGAACATCTGAAGGGTGGTTAGGTAATTGTCAAATTTCTTATTGCAAAGGATGGGATGCTTGCTGTAACAATGAATATGACTCTTGTGGATACAGTGATTATCACTATTATGGTCCGTCCTATAAAAGTATTAGTTATGCGCAGCCAAAACGACCTTATGATGGTAATGCTTTTGCAGGCTTTGCCCCAACTTTTATTTCTATACCATCTCCCATACAATATTATGAATATATCACCGGGAATTTAATTTCACCGTTAGTGATAGGTAAAAAATATAAAATAAGTTTAGCTCACACCAATGGTGCCTGGAAGGTTGCTAAACAAAAGCCTATTGGCCATAATGGTTTTGGAATATTATTAAGTACATACCACCCGGTTCAAAATGAATTTTTTGAAAAGCTACCCTCGAAAGCTCAATTGAGAACCCCTTATCTCATGTCGGACAGTGTCTGGAAAATAATGGAATTTGAATTTATAGCCGATTCAGCTTACACCAATATCACTTTAGGAGGCTTTTGGGAAAATGATCAAGTTGAAATAAAACGATATGGAGGCAATGACAATCCACCAATTATATATATTGATGACTTAAGGCTTGAGCCATTAATAGAAATACCTGAATTACCGGCTCCACAATTTATCTGTAAACCCGATAGTGTATATATTGAAAATGCAACTAAAAAGTTAGTTAAATGGTGGATAAATGATAAATTCATAGGAGAATCTAAAGGCTTTACTTACTTCTGCACCCAACCGATTACCAAAATAGTAGCTGAAAGCTATGGTGAGTTTGATACTACTTACATTAGTATCTTAGATAAACCCAAGGTTAAATTAGTAAGCGAAGGTAATATTTGCCCATGGCAGGATAAAAAAGGGTCTGTAAGTTTTATTACTTTAGATAGTTTATTCTCTTTTTATTGGTTATTTTCTAAACAAAAAACAGAAACTCCTATTTTAACAACTCCAAAACCTGGTATTGCCAAGTTCATTTATAAAAGCCCTAAAGAATGTGAATGGGAGGAGGAAATATTATTAGCAGAAGATTGCTCTGCCCTTAGTGCATGCTTTGTTCCTAATAGCTTTAGCCCAAACATTGATGGCTTAAATGATTTCTATAAATTGGATTGTGAAAACATACTTCATTTTGAAATAAGGATATTTAATCGCTGGGGCGAGCAGATATATAAATCTACTAACCCCAATCAAAGTTGGGATGGAACATATAAAGGAACATCATGCCCCGATGGAATATATTTAGCAATAATACACATCGAATTTCCCACAACTGATGAGAAAATCAAATCCGAAAACCATCGAATAAGTCTCAATTTATTAAGGTAGATTTTATTGCAAAATGCTGCAACCGGTATGCATATTTCTAGCTATAACGAAGTGTATTCTTAATTCAATGTTGTTAAGTTAAGGGGTAAACATCGGCAGCATTCACTCGCTTTTTGCGATTGAATGCAAATCCAAGTCGCCGTCGCTTCGCCTCCGGCGAGTGACATATCCCCCTAGCCTCCGGCCAGAATAAAATATTCCAGACTGAAATATTTCATTTTTTGTAATTCAAAAGCCTCAGAATAATTTTGAACGATGAGCGAATTAAGAAAAACAAGTCCCGATGATCT
>Ga0163144_10003158_pt1 | contig 37594 bp, 28 predicted proteins | sample OliLak19BULKMAT1_FD_123175 | JGI IMG/M metagenome (GOLD analysis project Ga0163144, IMG submission 123175) | Freshwater microbial mat bacterial communities from Lake Vanda, McMurdo Dry Valleys, Antarctica - Oligotrophic Lake LV.19.BULKMAT1 | ecosystem: Environmental > Aquatic > Freshwater >...
AACCCATCGCCGACGGCTTCCGCAATTACCTCAAAGGCAAATATACTGTTCCGTCGGAGGCGCTCCTGATCGATAAAGCCCAATTACTGACCCTGACCGCTCCCGAACTAACGGTGCTCGTCGGCGGCCTACGCGTGCTGAAAACCAACGCGGGCGGCACGTCCCACGGCGTCTTCACAAAACGTCCCGAGGCGCTGACCAATGACTTCTTCGTCAACCTGCTCGACATGGGAACGGAGTGGAAGCCGGTCTCGCCGGACGCCGACGTATTTGAAGGACGCGACCGCAAGACAGGGGCCGTGAAATGGACGGGCACGAGGGTGGATCTTGTGTTCGGTTCCAATTCCCAGCTCCGCGCCTTCGCCGAGGTTTATGGCTGCGCCGACTCGGAGAAGAAGTTCGTCCACGACTTCGTCGCTGCGTGGAGCAAAGTGATGAACCTCGACCGCTTCGACCTCGCGTAGCTCGGACGGCCATCATGCCGAAGGAGCAGTCTCGAACGGCTCGCAAACGAAACCTTCGCAGCTCGCGAACTAAACGCTATTCGCCGACCTGGATGTCCGTTTCAACCCGGCCCGAAGAAAGGCGATCGTATAGTTCCTTGACGCGAAGCAAAGTTCCGGCGTCGAAACGATTGGTCCAGGCATTGACTGATGCCTCACGCGCGGCCGGCGCGGCGAGGTAGTCAGGCTTGGGCAGCTTCGGATCAACGGCAGCCAATCCATTCGCGGCGAAGTAACGGACGATCGGATACCGATCCCGCATCGCCTGCATGAGCAGTGGACCGGCGAAATCAATAGACGCCTCGTTGGTGTTCATGCCTCCAAGCGCCCGGGCAGTAAGCCCACGAACCAACGCATCGCCCGCGGCGATTGCCCGGGCGGCTTCGGGTTCATTGAACTGGCCCGGCCCCACCATTCCGATGGCCGACGACTTGGGCCACAATCTCGACGATTCACGGATCGCCCAGTTCACCGACTTATCGAGGTGGCATTGATTGCAGGCATTCGGTTTTCCAAGGACGAAAGTATCGCCGGGTCGGGGAATCGAAATGTCATGGGTTCGGTGAGCATCCATGACCCCGAACGTGACTTTCGGCATGTGGCATTCGTAGCAAGAACTGCCCGCCGATCCACTCGAGTGCCTTGTGTGGGCAATAAGGTTCGGCGTTGACGAAAGTTTCGGATGGCATGTGGTGCAGGCGGCGTTGCTCCGGTTGCGCTCCTTGATCATGCCCTTGGGATCGCCGCCGTGCATGGAATGGCAGGAGATGCAGGTGATACGGTTGCCGGGTTGTCCGGACGAATGGCACTTCGAACGAAGAAGCCCTTGATACTCGAAAGCAGATAGGCGCGGAGAGCCATCGCCCCAGAACCGTGTATCAAAGCCCATCGCACCGACCTTCGTCTCCTTCTGGATAGGTGCAAAGAACGCGTGAAGATCCTCGCCGGCGTCGTAGGGATCGCCCGTTGTCATGATCTCGCGGATGCGGTCGAGCGGTTGCGGCACACGTTGGCCGTGGCAATGGCCGCAAATCTGCATTGCCCGATCGGAATCGATCTTTCCCGGATGCACGATCTGCTTTGGCGGCGCATCGCCGGCGTGATCGAGCCACAGCTGCTTTGTCGCGGGCTTGGCCGCAAGTCGCACATGGTCGAGTGCCGGCCCGTGGCACGAACCGCAGCCGATCCCCAGTTCGGCTACCTGGCTATCCCACGTCTTCTTTTCCCAATCGTAGCCGGGCACGGCCTTCGTGTTGTGGCAAAAGATGCAGTTGGAGTTCCACTCGGTGACGTGATGCCGGAAGTCGGTGCCGTCGGGGTAGAAGAAGGATCCGTTGAGATGCATCCACCGGCGGTTCACCAGATCGTAGGCCACGGGAAGTCGGACGTGCCGCGTGCCGTCCACGGTGAGGTATTGCTGCATACGACGGGAACCAACGGTTCGCACCACGGGCAGCGACTGCGTCCTGCCCTGTTCGTCACGGAGCTTCATCGCGAAGTTCGTTCCCTCACGCACCATTTCCGCCGTGACCCCGAGAAAGGCAATCGAGTTCGACCGGACGAAGTCTCCAAGCACTGTTTCCGGGCTGGCATCCTGGGTCATGGTTCGATGAAACGTCCTATGCCATGAATCGAACTGCTCCTTGTGGCATTCTCGACACTCGCTCGAGGGCAGATGGCCATCCATCTCGCTCGCCCGGCGGCGCACACTGCTTGCCGGTGGATCCGCCGCCAGTCCGATCCACGTCGCCGCCAAAAGAAGCGGGAGCGCGATGAATCCGATGATGGCACGCGAGGAACACATGGTGAACGCTGATGGAGGTTAACCAAGGGTCACGATCGCCCGCGAGTCGGATGATTTACAGATCCGGATCGAAGCTCATCGAATCCGGACCAAGCGGTCCGTAAGTGGATCCTAAACCCCCAGCGTGCTTTGTTCCGCCACGGCTACTCTGCGCGACGGCCCAATGGATCCGCGGCGCCGTCATCGGGCTGCGGACCATTCTTGTCCTTCCTTGAAGCACTATGCGCCCTAGACCCACCCGGAGAACAAATGTGTTCCATCTGCACGCACAGTGGGAACGGGGCTTGCTAGCCTGTCCGGATGTGATCTCTGTTTCTCAAAGATCTCCTATGCTGAAATCCCTCATCGGCCGAGCCGGGGAAGTAGCCCGACGCCTTCGCGATCGCCCGCCGTTTCTGGTCACGGCGTTGACCTTTTGCGGGTTCGCCACCTCGGGCCGTGCCGCGGCGGCCGATGACTATGCCGGTTACCGCTACGAGGACTACCGCGAAGACAACGGTCGCATCCACATTCGCACCCACACGATCGCTTCGCAGGTCGAGCTCACTCCCTGGCTGACCGCAAAGGGAAAATATGTCTACGACGGGATTTCCGGAGCCACTCCCACCGGTGCGCCGGTGCAGCTGGGCAGCGACAAGATTCCCACCGCGGTGATCCACGATATCCGGCGATCCTACAGCCTTGAACTCCCGACGAAGTTCGGGATCCACGGGATCGCCCCGTCGTTCTCCGTCAGCCGGGAATCCGACTACGAATCAATCAGTGCCGCCGCGACTTACAGCATTGAGCTCAACCAGAAGAACACGACGTTGTCGGTGGGTCTGAGCCGGGACTTCGACCGGGTGATCCCGAACCGCGGCACCTACATTGCCAAATCACAGGACAAGTCGAAGCAGGACGTGATGATCGGAGTCACCCAACTACTGGATCCCGAAACCATCCTCACGGCGAACCTGACCCTCAGCTACGTCGACGGCTACCTCGCGGATCCCTACAAAGGCGTCAACTTCTACATCAACTACCTCGACCCCTCGTTCGACCCGTCTCCGCTCGGACTGAAAGCGGAGAAACGACCGGATGAGCGCTTCGATCAGATCGTTTACCTATCGATGACCCGATTCTTCAAGCCTCTCAACGCGAGCGTCGAAGCGACCTATCGATTCTATCACAACGACTACGGCATCTTCTCCCACACGGCGTCGATCGCGTGGTTCCAGAAGATCGGCTCCAGCATCGTGGTCTCGCCGATGTTCCGCTTCTACAACCAGACCGCAGCGGACTTCTACACGGTCCGTGTCGTGGGTGATCCGGCGTTCCCGAAAGGCGTGGACTGGGACACGGATTTCGGAATTCCCGGCGTCGGGACCGCCCCGGCACATCCCGAACTCTACTCCGCCGACTACCGGCTCTCGCAGATGAATACCTACACCGTCGGCGTTGGGTTGACCTGGAAGATCAAGGACCGCGTCTCGCTCGACGCCGCCTACAAACGCTACATGCAGCAGGGCCTCGACAGCGCCACAAGCGACAAGGCCTACGCCGATGCCCACGTCTGGACGCTCGGACTTCGCGTATGGTTCTGAACGCCCATCCAGTCCTCGACCGCGTGAGCCGCACCACGACGTGGGAAACCCGTGAGGGCATCACGACGCTGGCGTTCCAGGCGATGGGCACGCGATGCGCCGTCAGATTCTCAGGAGACGACCGCGATATCCGAAGCCTTGGCGAACGCATCGCCGTCTGGACCGCCGGATTCGAGATGCGCTATTCGCGCTACCAGCCGGACAGCCTGGTCTCGCGGATCAACGCCAACGCCGGCATCTCCTGGACGGAGATCGACGCGGAGACCGAACGCCTTTTCTCGCTCTGCGACCAACTCGTGTTCTTCACCCGGATGGCATTCGATCCAACGGCCCTTCCGTTGATCCGCTTGTGGGACTGGAAAGCCCTCGACCTGCGGGTGCCGACCGACCCAGAGGTGAATCAAGCGCGCTCGCTCGTCGGCTGGCGCAAACTCGAACGGCGGAATGGCGCGGTTCGCCTCCCGATTGCCGGCATGGAGATCGACCTCGGTGGCATCGGGAAGGAATACGCGGTCGACTGCGTGGCCCAAATGGTCGCAGAGGCGAAAGTTCCGGGGGCGATCGTCGATTTCGGACAGGACGTGCGCGTCGTGGGCCTGCCTCCTGGAAAACCATTCTGGCATATCGGCCTCGAAGACCCGCTCAAGCCCGGTAGTTGCTGGTGCGGAGTGGCGGTCAAGGATGCCGCGGTGGCCACCTCCGGCGACTACCAACGCAGCCGCATGTCGGGAACACGAAGGATCGGCCACATCATCGATCCCCGGACCGGTTACCCGGTCGACAACGGCTGCCGGGCCGTGTCCGTCATCGCGCCGTCCTGCACCTTGGCAGGCATCCTTTCCACAACAGCCTTCGTCCTCGGACCTCGCGACGGATTGCCGTTGATCCAATCTCAACCCGGAGCTGCGGGTGTCATTTCTACAGACACCTCCCGCGTCCACACCCGTAACTTCCATGAATTCTGTGTCACTTAGCCGATCTCTCATCGCCCTTTCCATCGGACTGGCCGCGGCCCCGCTCCTACAAGCCGAAGGCTGGAAGGAAAACTCCGCGCTGCCGAACCTGAAGAACTTTGGCCTCACCGGCAGCATTCCGGAAAACCTCACGGGCAAGGTCGTCCTCGTCGACTTCTGGGCCACCTGGTGCACGCCGTGCAAGGCGTCCTTCCCCGTTATGGATGAACTCCAGAAACAGTATGGAACCAACGGCCTCGTGATCGTCGCCGTCAGCGTCGACGAGAAGAAGTCGGAGATGGAAAAGTATCTGAAGAAAAACCCCGTCAGCTTCGTGACGCTGCATGATTCCAGCCAGAAGCTCGTCGCCGCAGCCGACGTCGCCACGATGCCCACAAGCTTTCTCATCGATCGCACGGGCAAGATCCGTTTCGTGCATACGGGTTTTGAAGGCGCGAAGACAAAGGCGGACTACGCCAAGCAGATCGAATCCCTCCTGAAGTGATCCCATTTCCCGCCATGAAGACCAAACGACTTCTCCTCGCCGCCGGCCTCGCCGCCATCACCCTTGGCGGCTCCGGCTGCGCCAACGTGAAACCCTGGCAGCGCGGCGCCATGGCCGACTACGTGATGCGTTCGGACCGCGACCCGATGGCCGAAGGTCTGAACGAACATCTCTGGTTCTCCCGCGAAGCCGCTTCCGGCGGCCGAGGTGTCGGCGGCGGCGGCTGCGGCTGCAACTAGCCCGAACAGTTTTCCCCAAAATCGCAAATCTGACTTATGAGTGCCAAACTCAATGCTCTCCGTCGTTGCCAGCTCCCACCGATCCTGCTGGCTGTTTTGCTCCAACTCGCTCCCGCAGTCCACTGGCTTGCCCAGCAGGTCTCCCAACCCGGGGGCCTGATCGCCATCGTCGTCAAGATCGGCGGCATCTCGGCCGCCCTTCTTGGCGGCGCCCAGTCGATGTCCGGCGCGACGACATGGGTCTCAAGCACCAATCCTCCTTCGGGCGGAGTCGGGATCGCCTACCAATACCGAATCCAGACGGCGGGCGTCGAGGTGGCGCAAAGTTGGAGCACGACCAACCTTCCTCCCGGCCTGACAGTCCAACTCATCAATTCCACCTACTTCGTCAGAGGAACACCCACGACGGCGGGAACGTTCAACTCGTCTTTGACCGCGTGGGAATTGCTCGGTCAAGGCGGCGCCTCCACATGGGATTTCGCGACCTTCGTCATCACCAACGTCCCCTCAACGGGCACTCCACCGACCTTATCGACATCGCCCAAGAGCCAACGCCGTTTACCGGGAACCAATGCGACTTTCACAGTGACGGCGGGTGGCACCGCTCCTCTGGCCTACCAGTGGCGAAAGGACAACGCGGCGGTAAGTGGACAGACCAACGCCTCGATCACCTTTTCAAACCTTGCCAGCAATGGAGGCGGCAGCATCGCCGTGGTCGTCACCAACGCGTTCGGATCGATCACCAGTTCCCCAGTGAATCTGTTGGTCGCGGGAATTCCCACGATTACCCATTCCATTGTGGGTGCAGCGCTCCGTTTCCAGTTTCAGGGTGAAACCGGCGTGACCTACCGAATCGAACGCGGTCCAATAGTCGACTTCGTCAACGCGACGGCGATCACAAACGTGACGCCGACATTCGACGGACCCATCACGATCACGAACACACCGACAGTGGGAACCAACTCATTTTTCAGGCTGAGGCTGTTGTCGCCTTGAGGTCTGATCCACTTCCGGAACCTTAACTCTGATGAGCTCGGTGTGTCAGCTAAGTTGCCGGGCGATACCTTCGCTCATGGTCCGCTGCTGCTCGATCTTCATCGCGCTTTGGCTCCAGGCTTCGCCCGTCATCCGCTGGATGGCAGGAGAGTTCAGCGCGGGCAACCTTTCGGCTATCGTCATTCGAATAGGCGGCGTTTCAGCCGGGCTCCTCGGCGGCGCCCAAGCGATGTCCGGGGCCACAACCTGGGTTGCCAGCACGAATCCACCGGCAGGCCCTGTCAACTCCGCCTTCAACTACCGATTGCAAACGGCCGGAAACCACTCGGCTGGAAGCTGGAGCTCGTCAACGCTGCCGCCGGGCCTCGTCATCGCCGGTTCATCGGGCCAGTATTTCGTCCAAGGAACGCCGACCAGTGCCGGCACGAGCACGGTGACCTTGACCGGTTGGGAGTTTTCAAACAAATCGGGGCCATCCGTGACCGGCACAGCCAAGTTCGCGTTCACCAATGGGATTGCCCCCGCGATCACCATCACGCCGGGCACCCAACGCCGACTACCGGGAACCAACGCTACCTTCTCGGTCACCGCTACCGGGACAGCTCCCCTCCGATACCAATGGCGAAAAGACGCAACGGCGCTGATTGGCCAGACCAACAGCACATTGACCTTCACCAATCTCGTGGGCACGAGTGCCGGCAGCATCGTCGTCGTCGTCACGAATGGGTCCGGATCGATCACGAGCGCGGCCGTAAATCTCCTGATCGCCGGCAAGCCCGTGCTGACCAACACTGCGTTTGGCTCGGCAGCCCGGCTTACCTTTTCCGCGGAGACGGGCGTGGTCTACCGAGTCGAGGGTTCCCAGGGTGCCGACTTTGCCAGCGTGGCGACCATGACCACCGTCGCCCCCATGCTCGACGGGACGATTACGATCACGAACAGCCTCCCCCCGGGCACGAACACGTTCTTCCGCCTGCGGCTCCTATCGCCTTGAAGAGTCGATTCCGATGACAACAATCTATGCCATGAACTCCCTTTGTGAATCCGGACTACGGAGAACCGGGTCCCTGATACCGAGAATTTGCCCAATTCTCCTCGCGCTGTGGCTTCAAGCATCACCGGTGATCCGCTGGATGACGGCGGACCTTTCGTCGGGCAACCTCGCTGCCATCGTCGTCCGTATCGGCGGCGTATCGGCGGCGTTGCTGGGAGGAGTCCAGGCGGTGTCGGGAGTGACAACTCCTACATTCGACGGCCCCTTCGAGGTCAGCGGCACTGTGGGCCAATCCCTAAATTTCAGGCTGAATGTCATTCCATTCGGAGATCGCTTTATGAGGAGTTTTTCCGCCTCGGGTCTGCCAACAGGGGTAACCATCGTCACCCTTGGGGACAATTCAGCCCTACTTTCCGGAACACCAAGCCAAGGAGGCACGTTCCTCGCCACGGTCTTTGGTTGGCGCTACTCCCCGGTCAGCAATCCGGACAATCAAATCCCGGGCAACTCCGTTTCAGACAGCGTTGTTTTGACTATTTCAGGGGGAACTACACGTCCATCCATCGAACAACATCCCGCCAACATCCGCCGCCTGCCGGGAACCAACGCCGTCTTCACCGTCCTCGCTCAGGGCACTGGGCCCATCACATATCACTGGCGCAAGGATGCTACTCCGTCAGCCTTGAGCAGCAGTGCCACCCTTACAGTTTCCAATCTCACCGCGAATGATGCAGGCACCTACTCCGTCGTTGTCAGCAACTCGGCCGGCACTCAGACGAGTTCTGGCGCGGTGCTGTCCATCGCTTCCCGACCCGTCATCGGTCCCACAAAGGTGAACAATTCAATCCGGCTGGCGTTCACCGGGGAAACGGGCGTGACCTACCGGGTGGAAACAGCAACGAACGTCGCCGCGACGACATGGAACACGCTGACCAATGTGACACCGCTAGCAGACGGCCCACTGGCGGTCACGAACGCCCCAGCTTCCTCGAATCTGTTCTACCGCCTACGGCTACTCGGGCCTTGATCACTTCGCGACGGTCCTGGGCGCGCCGATCGGCCTTCCGTATTGATCAACCTCGATGTCGACGGGCACCTGGATGGTGCGGCCGTCGGATGTCGTTTCCTGACGCCAGGTGCGGACGACCCGGCGGGTGTTCTTGAACGGAATCCCGGCCGCCGCCGCAAACCCCTCGCCGACGCCCACCACCGCGGCCGCCGCATTCCCCCCGACCGCACCTCCGACAGCTCCGATCCCACGGCCGAGCGCGGGCCCTGGCTGCGACGGATTGGTGATTCCGAGACGGTTCGGATCCGACGCGCACCCTGCTAGGGCGAGGCCGGCGATCGAAAAGATCAGCAACGAAGAAGCGATGTTCAGTTTCATAGGGTTCACTGTTTCCGTCCTGGAAAGTAGGCCTTCCAGTCACGCGTGCAATCTCGTGCTCGCTCTTCCGGATTTCCCGAACCAGTATCCAATTCATGCCCGCCCGCGCTCTGATCGTTGCCACGCGCAATCGTCACAAGGTTGAGGAGATTGCCGCCATTCTCGGTCCCAACAACCTATGCCTTTCACTCGCCGATGCACCGGGCTCGCCCCACGCAGTGGAGGACTCGACCACCTTCGAAGGCAATGCCGTCAAGAAAGCCATGACGTTGGCTGTCTGGCTTGCGGCGAACCCCACCGCACCGTTCTGGGAAAAGGCGGCCGGCCTTCCGGGATTCGTCCTCGCCGACGATTCCGGCCTCGAGGTCGATGCGCTCGACGGGGCGCCCGGGGTGCATTCCGCCCGCTTCGCCGCGATCGATGCCGGAGCGCCGGGCAACAGCTCCGACGCCGAGAACAATGCCAAGCTGGTCCATATGCTGGCGAACCGTGGCATCGACCACGCCACCGCCCGCTTCCGCTGCGCCGTGGCCTTGACCCCGGTCCATCCCGGCGCCACGCCCGATGAGATCAAGTCCACCTCGCGCACGTTTTCCGGAGTCTGCGACGGGCACATGACCCTGAAGCCGCACGGGACGGGCGGCTTTGGATATGACCCCCTTTTCATCCCGGCAGGACGTGACGAGTCCTTCGCCCAGCTCACCCGCGATGTGAAAAACCGCATCAGCCACCGCGGGAAGGCGCTGGAAAAACTGAAGACCGCCCTCGCCTGAGCCGGCTGACAAACCGGAAGAAGAAGCAGAAAGGCGTTGCTCCCCGTTTCGTGTTTAGGAGTAGTATCTGGGACTGATGAACAGCGCCGCCCTTTCCGCTGAACCGACCAAGCCCGCGACCGCGACGGCGAAGCCCGGACCGTCCCTGCCACCCGTGCAGAGGCCGACGAAGTCCGTGTTCAAACTCGTTGGCGAGGTGCTCAAGCACGGAGGCCCCGGCTACCTCCAGTTCGCGATCACCAACGTCTGCAACGCCGACTGCGGCTTCTGCGGTTTTGCCCGCTCCAAGTTCGATCCCAAGGCGCGCCGCAGCGTCACGCTGCAGGAAGCCAAGGACGTCATCGACCTCTCGGTGAAGAACCACATCGGCTACCTGCTCTTCGTCGGCGGCGAACCCCTGATCCACCGCGAGCTGCGGGCGATGACCCGCTACGCGGCCGAGCGCGGCATCAAGCCGATGATCTGCACGAACGGCGCCCTCTGGAACGAACAGAACATGGCCGACCTGGCGGACGACGGCCTGAGCAGCGTCATCATGTCGATCGATGCGCACGATGTGGCCAAGCACGAGGCCAACCGCGGACTGCCCGACGTCTGCCGCAAGATCAAACGCGCGAACGAGTTCTTCCGCGCCCGTGGCATCCAGACGACCGCGAGCATCACGGCCAGCCGGTTGATCGAAGACTACGCGAAGCTTCCCGAGTTCCTCGAAGCGCTCGGATTCACCAGTTGCACGTTCAGTTATCCCCTCACGTCGCTCGCGAGCAGCTACCTCAGTTTCAGCGACAGCGGCCTGGTCAATTTCTCCAAGGACGAACTCATCGGCCTGTTCGAACAGATCAAGAAGATGAAACGCAGCAGCGGCTATCCCGTCGTCAACCCGACGGAGTCGCTCGACGAGATGCAGCGCCACCTGCGCGGCGAGAAGGAGAAGTTCAGCTGCCTCGGCGGACACAAATACTTCTACCTCGACTGGCATCTGAACCTCTACCGATGCCATGCTTGGGAGACCCCCATGTGCAACGTCTACGATTGGGATGATTCAAAGCTCATCCGCGATGGCTGCACCAAGTGCATGATCGACTGCTACCGCGATCCGAGCGTGCTCCAGTTCGTGGCCATCAGTGCCAGCGACGCGTGGAACGCGGCCAAGAAAGGCAAGCTGGTCACCGCGGCGAAGCACGTCTTCGACTCGCGGAACCTGACGTCCCTGAAGGCCGTCTGGGACGACCGGAAGTGGATTGGCAAGGTCTGAGCCGGTTGCCCGGATGAGAAGCATGCCGGCATCGGAATGCCGGCGAAGTGAGGAATCTGATTGACCGTTTTTTCGATGCAGGGCCGACGATTCGAGTCTCTGGTCGTTATTGTTTTCTGAAGCCATGCCGAGAAGTTCGAAGAAGATAGCCGTATCAACACGCTCCGCCGCGGCGGCGCGTTACGACGCAAACCACACCGTCCTGCAGAAGACCTATGGCGCCCTCGCCGATCTTCGCAAGGAACTGGCGGAATCCAAATCCGCCGTCGCCGAGCGTGCCGAGGTGTTGAACCTCTTCGGAACATGCGTGGACTCCCAACGCGCCTGGCTCCTGCTCGAGGACTACTTCGAGAAGCTGCACCTCTCGCGGAAAGATTTCGTCACGAGCGAATGGTGGCCGAAGATGATAGGAGCGACCGGCAAGGCGCGCCTCGAGGAACTGGCCCTGCTCTTCATGCGCTCGAACCGTTCGCTGCCGAACGAGCTGATGGCGTTCGCCAACTTCGACCGCTTCGCCGAAGTGGAGAAGGCCGAGAAGGAACAGGAGATCGTCACGGAGCTGGAGAACTGGATGTTCCCGCCCGCTCCCGCCCACCTCGATGCCCCGCGGGCCACGTTGCGCGTGGTGTGCAGCTCCCGTCCGCTGGAGGAGAACAGCTCGGTCTACCGGCTGCATATCGACTTCCACCTGTTCCGCCCGCGCACGGGAGACAAGCTCAAGACACTGGCGGAACTGATCGAACTCACCACCCGGGCCACGCACGAGCAGGAGCTGTTCGCTCCGGCCGACTGGGAATTCATCCAGTGGCTGGCGAACGAATTCGCGACGGAGGACATGGCCGACGGCGATCTCTTCATCTCGGGTCTGCAGCTCCTCCAATGGCTGGCCCGTTGGGGTGACACCCGCCGGCTCGAGATCGTTAATACGCCGAACAGTTTCCATTTCCACGGCCAGGTCGCCGAACTGAAGCCCCACCTTGAACCCGTCTCCGAAGGGCCGGTCTTCACCCACCACGTGGCCCTGCCCGGTGGCCAGACCGTCGGGCTCGACACGGCGAAGTTCTTCGTAGGCAAACCGACCCTGGCGCTTGTAGGCGAGACGTTCTACCTGCTGCGCAACGCGCCGAAGGACACCTTCCTCGCCCGTTGGCTCCAGCAGAAATCGGTGCCCGTCACCAAGCTCTCGCACCGCACATTGAACCGCCTGCGCCAAACGCAGCCGAACAACGGCGTCGACTGGAGCCAGCTCTGCGAGGCCCACACGGCGACCCCGCAGTTCGTGTTCGAACTCGCCGACGACGTCGTCCGCCTGCGACTGCTCGCCAAGAGCGAGAAGGACGGCAGCGAATGGCATTGGACAGGCCACGAATGGCAGCGCGACACAGGCGGACGCAAGAAGGGCGAACGTCCGGAAATCCTCGACGATCCCCGTTTGGAAATGGCCACTCATTGGCTGCGCCGCCTCGACTGGTTCACGCCGGATCCAGGGCTGTGGGTCGGCGACGCCAACGACAATTTCCTCAACACCCTCGCCGCAGCCTGGCCCCACAAGCCGGCCGAAGCCGAATACCTCGGCAACGAGCCGTTCCGCCGCCTCTTCCTTTCGCCCAAGAAGCTGAAGCCTTTGCTGATGGTCAAAGGCAGCGGCATCGACTGGTTCAGCGTTTCCGCCGAGTGGGAAGCCGAAGGGATGCGCCTCAGCAAGACGGATCTGCAACGTCTCGCCGCTTCCACGAGCCGCTTCGTCAAACTGCCCGATGGCGGATGGGTGGAGCTCGATGTCGAAGCCGTGCAGGCGGCGCATGAAGCCCTGGCCGACCTCGGCCTCGACGGACTGAACAACGAGGCCCAGAAGGTCGGGATGGAACAGGCCGCGCATCTGGACGACAAGGCGCTGGCCCGGTTCGGGGATTCGCCCGCTGCCAAGGCGCTTCGGCAGAGCCTGGCGAACTTCAAGGGAGTGCCCGACTGCCAGCTTCCCAAGAACATCCATGCCGACCTGCGTCCCTATCAGAAGGAAGGGTTCGACTTCCTCGCCCACCTTTCCTGCCACAAGCTGGGCGGAATCCTCGCGGACGACATGGGTCTCGGTAAAACGCTTCAGACGCTCACCTGGATCGCGTGGCTCAGCGAGCAGCATAAGAAGAATCCCAAGCCCTGCCTGGTCATCTGCCCCGCTTCCGTGCTGCACAACTGGCGCCGTGAGTCGGAGAAATTCACTCCGCACCTGAAGGTCCTCATCCTGCAAAGTGGCGCAGCAAGGCACAATCTCCGGAAACAGATTCCAGAGAACGACATCATCGTCACCAACTACGCCCTGCTCCGCCGGGACCTTGAAGCGCTGCAAAAGTTCGCGTTCCGCGCCATCATTCTCGACGAGGCGCAGTTCATCAAAAACCCCGGTGCCCAGGTCACGCAGTCGGTCAAGCAGCTCAAGGCCGAGCAACGCCTCGCGCTGACCGGCACGCCGTTGGAGAACCGGCTGACCGATCTCTGGAGCATCGCGGACTTCGTCCAGCCGACCTATTTGGGTGATCAGGAACATTTCTCCACGACCTACGATCCGAAGGGTTCGGGCGAAGAAGCCGACTCCGCCGCGCGCATCGCCCGGCGCCGTCTCGCCGCGAAGCTGCGCCCCATCATGCTCCGCCGCCTCAAGAAACAGGTGGCGAAGGATCTTCCCGACCGCATCGAGGAACGCCGCGACTGCGATCTCGGTGAACCACAGCGGAAACTCTACCTCGCCGAACTGCGCCGCAGCCGCGAGCAGGTCATGCAGACAGTGCAGGAAAAAGGTCTCGCGAAGAGCAAGATGCACGTGCTCGCCGCGCTCACCCGCCTGCGGCAGATCTGCTGCCATCCCACGCTTGTCGGCAACGACTCCGCCTCCGGCAAGACGGAGACGCTGTTCGAGTTGCTCGATCCGTTGATGGCAGACAACCAGAAGGTCCTCGTCTTCTCGCAGTTCGTGCAGATGTTGAAGCTGCTGGAAGCCGAATGCGCCAAGCGCGGCATCAAGACCTACATCCTCACGGGCGAGACCAAGGACCGTCAGGAAGTGGTCAACGCCTTCCAGGACGAGAAGGGCGGCGGCGTGTTCCTGCTCTCGCTTCGCGCGGCCGGCACGGGCCTCAACCTCACGACCGCGAGCTACGTCGTGCTCTACGATCCGTGGTGGAACCCCGCCGTCGAAGCGCAGGCGATCGACCGTTCGCACCGCATCGGCCAGACCCGCACGGTCAACGCCTACCGCCTCATCGCGCCTGGAACGGTCGAGGAAAAGATCTGGGATCTGCAGCAGCGCAAGTCACAGACCATTGCGGACGTCCTCGGTGAGGAAGGCTTCGCCAAGAGCCTTTCCCAGACGGATCTCGACTACCTGTTCTCGGAAGACTGAGCCGGTGCCGATTGAGCGTGACCGGCCGGAACGGGATCAACTTCCCTTCCGGCGGAAGACCACCATGCCGAGGCGTTCCCGCGGCAATTCCGTCGCCAGATAGGTGGCTGAAACGTCCTCCAGTTTCATGAGGATCCACGGCTGGTTGGGAGTCGCGCCGTTCTTGGTGAACACGAGATCGTCGGCCAGATGGACGCATGCGTGGATCGGTTTGCCCCGGGGATTGAGGAACGTCACGACATCGCCAAACCGGTAGGGCCGTTCGACCGGGAGAAAGTCCGCCCGCAGCGTGGCGAGCGATTGGTCGAAGCTGTGGAACCGGGCATCAGGCGTTTCGCTGAAAAAATTCATCGCCGTCCAGAAACAGTCCTCCTGCACTTCACCTGAAGAACGCCCACCCTCGGGATAGGTGTAAAGACGCGTCCGCGCGAAAGGCGGCAGGAGTTCCGACACATCGATGACCGCGCCTCCATTCAAGCGCGCCAGCGATTCGATCAATGGCTTCAGTTGCCGGTCGCGACCTCTTGGACCCCAGTAGGAGGCGATCATCGCCGGATCGGAGGACCCATCGATGTGGAGTTTCCCCACCAGAGTCGGGATGCGTGAAAGCGTTTTCATCACCCGGAATTTTTCCCCGTCGTCCAACCCGGTGATCACCTGCGGATCGGCGAAGTGGTCCAGCCTTCCCCGCTGATACATGAGACCCAGGATGAGCTTCTCCGTGGCGGGCGAGAGCCCGCTGTGCTCCAGCCATTCGGACGGGCTGGACGCAGTCACAAAAAACGGCTGCCGATGATACGGATTCTCCAGCTGAGTTCCGAGAGCCGTGTAGATGATCCGCCGGACATCCGGCTTCAACCCCAGGATCAGCTCCGCCGGTGGACGGATGACCACGTCGCCGCCCTCTATCACGAGGTGGTTGGTGGCGGACAACACCGCGACCTCGGCGGGGGTCGCCCCTGCTTTGTGAAGATAGGCGACGACGTTGGAGGCCGACTGTTCTGGAAAATGCCACTCGGGCGGCGGGAAGTTCAGTTGCCCGACGACGATCGTGTCATCGGGCCGTTCCAGCGTGATGGCGATCGTTTCCAGCCGTCCCTGGACACCCGCAGCGGGCTTCGTCAGACCCTTGTTTGACATCGGCAATTCAGCAGTCGCCGGCCGGGCCAAAACACTCGCGGCAAATGCCAGCTGGAGAAAAAGAAACGACAAAACCCAGGCAGTCCAGCGGCAAACCGATAGACGACAGGTGACGGGAGACACTCCAATCAGCGGGTTGTTCTTCAATTGTTTTGGAAATCGAGACGCGGGCCGACGGCCGGCGACTCGAACGTGCCTACTAGACCTTTTGAAACCGAACCGGTGACAGGGAATCTCCTCCCGCAGAAACTGGTTGTCCGACATGGATTCGAACCATGACTAAAGCCTCCAAAGGGCTCTGTGCTACCTTTACACCATCGGACAGACCAACGCCGATGAAACGTTTCGCGAGCCCGACTGCCAAGACCTTTCTGCACGACGATCGCCGCGATGAAAAGGAGCTCCGTCACGACCCCTTGAGCCGGTAGGCGATGACCTGGAGCCGGATTCCGGGGCGGAGGTGGGCCAGATACCCCTGCATCATGTCGTCCATCTTCATGAAGATCCAGGGACTGCCGGCACCTTTGCCGTTCTTGGTGAAGACCATGTTGTCCGCGAGGTAGACGCAGGCATGGATGGCCAGTCTGTTCTCGTCCATCATCATCACAACGTCCCCGTATCTTGGCGAACCCGTGACCTGCACATAGTGATCCGCCACCCAGGCACCAGTGCCAACCTTGTCGCCCCCGAAATCAACCGGCGTGGTATTGAAAAAGTTCAGAGCGGTCCAGAAACAGTCCTGGAACTGCGAATCCGATCTCCGCGAATGGCCCGGAAACGTGTAGAGCCGGGTCCGCGCGAAGCTCGGCAGGATTCGCGACAGATCCACCTTCGAGCCACCATCAACGTCGCTCACAGCGCTCAAGACGGCTCGAACCTCGTCCGCTCTTCCACCTGCGCCCCAGTATCGGGCCATCGCATCAATGTCCGACTTGCGGTCGACATTCAGTTTCACGACGAAAGTAGGAACCTGTGACAGCACTCGCAGGAGTCGCCCGCGCTCAAAGAAGGGAATGTCGGACACGATCTGGAGATCCGAAAAGCACGCCATTCCGGCCTTGGGATAGGCCACACGCCGGATCATGTCGGTCGTATGGGCGCTCAACGTCCCGGAATCGCGCCACTCGTCGATGTCAGTCTCCAAGAATTTGTAGGGCTGGCGTTGACGGGCGTTCTCCTGAAATTCCGCCAGCTTCGCGTAAACCACTCCTCGGGCTTCCCGGGAAAGCCCGAACACCAATGCCTTCGGAGGAACAATGCTCACCCCGCGTGATTCGGCGTTCACCACACCCGGCCCATCGAGCAGAGACAACAGGGAGTTGCTGACACCGGACGACCGCAAGAATTCCGTCGTCTCGGCCTGATCCATCGAGGGAAACCACCACTTGGCCGGCTTGATGTCGTCGGGATGAAACGCCAGCGATTCCTCCGACCTCTCCAGCACGATCTTGACAACCTCGAGCCGACCAAACTCGGGGACAGGCTCGGTAGGGGCGAGGCCTGAAGACACCTGAACTCCTGCGCGCACGTCCAAGACGGCCGCCCAAGAGATCAAGGCGCAAACTGGAGCCCAGCGACGAGCGACACGGCTTCCGAGTTCCAAGACTCCCCGAATACAACTCCACATCCCGTGCCTGACTCCAGCCACCCTGCTCGGTTACGGGGAAGTCCTGGCAGCCATCAATCGCAGCAAGATCTTCGCGGCCGACTCGGCGTAAGCGGTGTCGTTGATGTTGGCTTCGATCTCCTGCACGGGTATGTCGGGTCGAAGTCCCGCCTTCAGCGCGCCGAAAAGGGCGGCATCGGCCTCGGGAAGAAAAAACGGCTGCCCGGACGCGCTGATGACCGAGATCCCCTTCAACGGCAGCATCACGTGGATGGGACCGGTCGAAGCATTCAGCTTTCCTGCGATGATACGACCCAACTGCACATTTTCCTCCACCGACGTGCGCATCAGGGTGACCTGGGGATTGTGCTGATAGAACAGGCGTCCGTTGAACTTGGCGGGAACAGTGTCGCGTGGACCGAAATTCACCATGTCGAGGCACCCCGGCCCGACGACCGCCGGAATTCCAGACCGGGCAGCCGCTTCCAATCGGGTCGGTCCCGCCGTCAGGACGCCGCCGACGAGTTCGTCGGCCCATTCCGTCGTGGTGATGTCGAGGACGCCCGCAACCATGCCGGATTCGATGAGCGACTCCATCGTTCGTCCTCCCGCTCCCACGGCGGCGAAGACGAGAACCTCGTAACCCGCCGCTTCGAGGATCCTGCGGGCCTGTTCGATGCACTTGGTCGTGTTGCCGAACTGGCTCGCGACGATCAAAGGTTTGTCGACGCCCAAGACCGGTTTGACTTCGACCATCCCGCAGACCGCTCCGGCCGCCCGTGCGAGAAGCACACGTGAGAGCCGATTCAGACCCGCGACGTCGACGATGCTCGGGAACATCACAATGTCCTTCACTCCGACATAGGGCGCCACATTGCCGCTGGCCAACGTGCTGACCATGACCTTGGGAAATCCCAACGGCAGCGCACGCATGCCCGCAGTGCCGATGGCCGTTCCACCGCCGCCGCCCAACGAGATCACGCCGTGGATCCGACCTTCTGCATGGAGTTGGCCGAGGATGGCCGCCGCGCCATGCGTCATCGCAGCCACGGACTCGCCGCGATCTTTCCGGACGAGCAAGCCGGCCAAATCCAACCCAGCCGCCTTGGCGACCTCATCGCGCGACACGTTCGGTGTGACCGTCGGCGCGCCACCGGTGCCCACGTCGATCAAGAGCGGCGTGTGCCCGCGTTCAAGGATCAATCCCGCCACATAGGCATGTTCTTCGCCTTTGGTATCGAGTGTTCCGAGGACAGCGATCGTGGACATGCCGAAGACAGTTGCGAAATCGACCGACTGCTTCAAGCCGTCGCAGCGCCCCACCACTTTCCCCTTTGTCACACAGCTGTCTCTCGACAAGAATTCGGCCGTGGGAATCTCACCGAAAGCCTTTGCCGACATCGAAGCCCGCCTCGCGGGCCGGTCGCGCAAGGCTTCCGCCGGCAACACGGACAACGGAAACGTCTCGCACGGACATCAGGTCATCCTGGGAATTGATCCCTCATTGCGAGGCACTGGCTGGGGCGTGATTCGGATGACGCGTGGGATTCCGGCGGCACTGGGTTTCGGATTGGTGAAGAACCACCCGAAGCTCGAACGCTCCCGTTGCCTCGCGGAGATCGCCCGCACCATCCGCGACGTAATTCGCGAACACTCCCCGACCCTTTGCTGCGTCGAGGGCCTCTTCTTTGCGCAAAACCTGAAGACTGCGCTCATTATGGGAGAAGCCCGGGGCGCCAGCCTCGTGGCGGCGGCCGAAGCCGGCCTGGAAGTCTGCGAAATGGCTCCGCGCAAAGCCAAGCTGGCCATCGTGGGTTTTGGCGGGGCTCAAAAGAAAGCCGTCTCAAAGATGGTCCAACGCATGTTGAACCTCGAAACGGAACCCGGCCCTGACGAAGCGGATGCCCTAGCCCTTGCCCTTGCATTCGCCCAATCCCAGGGCCGTTCACACCTCAGCTCCCTAAAACGACTTTGAGCACCCAGAGATCCATCACCATCCTGATCGTCGCGGTCGTGGGGCTTTCGCTGGTCCTCTTCGTCTTGCTGCTGGCCTTTTTCAGCCTCCGGGCGCGGCGCCGGAACGCGCTGGCCAAGTCATCTCACACGACGAGCACAGCCGGCGAAACCCGAGACCAAAAATGATCGCATTCGTCCAAGGAAAACTCGTTGAGGCCCTGCCGACCATGGTCGTAGTGGATGTTCACGGAGTCGGCTATGAACTGCTGATCCCTCTGTCGTCTTTCGACCGTCTCCCTGCCGCCGGAAACGAGGTCAAACTCCTGACCCACCTCGCGATCCGCGAAGACGCCCACACGCTTTACGGTTTCATCACCACCCAGGAGCGCGATCTCTTCCGGATGTTGGTCCACACCGTGTCCGGCATCGGCCCCAAGATCGCCCTGAACGTCCTGTCCGGGATCTCCATCAACGCCTTTCGCACCGCCGTCGGCGCTGGTGACATCAAGGCGCTCTCCCAGATCTCCGGCGTCGGCAAGAAGACCGCCGAACGCATCGTCGTCGAATTGAAGGACAAGCTGGGCGGCTTCGGAGCCGGCCCGAGCGCGACTGCCGGCGGCCCCTCAGTCCTGTCCGATACGGACCAACGCCAGACCGACGCGATCGCCGCCCTCACCGCCCTAGGCTTCAAGCAGAATGAGGCTTTCGACGCCGTTCGCGCTTCGTTGGCGATCCTCGGGCCGCAGGCGGACGTCGAAGCCCTGGTGCGGGCGTCGTTGAAGAAAGGCGCATGATCCGTGGCTGAATCGTCCCCCACCCCGGCCACACCCGCGACAGTCGTCCGGCCCGTTCCTCTGAAGTGGCGCCATCGGGCCGCCGCGGCCGCGATCTACGGATGCGGGAGGACCCTGATGGCCACCTGGCAGCAGGAGTTCACCGACCGAACAGGAATTCTGAAGCAGGCGGACGGACCGCCGGTCATCTTCGCCGTCTGGCATAACCGCCTCGCCAGCTGCATGGTCGCATGGCACGGCTACGTCCGCCGTCAGCGGCCGGCCGGCCGATTGGCCGCCCTCATCAGCGCCAGCAAGGACGGCGGCCTTTTGACCAATGTTCTCGATCGTTTCGGGGTTCATCCCATCCGGGGTTCTTCCAGCCGCCGTGGCCGTCAGGCGCTGCTGGAATGCGCCACATCAATTGAGCGCGGCTATTGCATCGCGGTGACTCCTGATGGTCCACGTGGTCCCAAGTATTCCATGCAGCCGGGAGTCATCGCCCTCGCGCAGGTCACCGGCGCGCCCATCATCCCGGTCACCGTCCAGATCCGGCGCCGCATCTCGCTGGGAAGCTGGGACGCGTTCCAGATCCCCCTGCCCTTCGCCGCGATGCACATCACCTTCTGTGAACCAATCCACGTCGGCCGCGACAGCGGTGAAACCGAGCGGACCGATATCGCCTCACGCCTCGCAACGGTCCTTGGCCGCGACTGAGGCAAGTTCCGTTGCAGGATCTCCAAAAGCATTACGTTGACGATTCGGTCCGTAGTGGGAGGTTTCCATTGTTATGCCTGCCCAGGAAAAAATCTTAAAGGACCTGTCGCGTCTCAATGAGATCGTCCTCAAGCCGGCTCAAGACGTTTCCGAGCCCAAGCCTGCCGACCGTTCCCATTCCGCGCTGCACGACTCGCTGAACCCCGCCAACATCGAAGCCCGCGTCCACGCATCGTCTCCCACCATGGATTCGATCATGAACCGACCGCTCCCGATGCCCCGCGGCGGAATCAACGAGTAGTCCTTCACGGAACCGAACCGGTTCACCATCGGCCGACGCGACTTCATCGCCGGGACCGATCAGGGAGTTTGTTTGTCGGTTACTTCGTCCCGGTCGCCTCGGTCTTGGCGACCTTGACCTTGGATCCTTCAACAATGCTGTCGGCCGGATTCAGTATTACCTGATCGGAGGTCTCGAGACCTTCGAGAACTTCGACGGTGGGTCCAAAATCACGCCCCAGCAAAATCTTCCGCAGCTGCACGGAGCCGTTGGGCTGGACCACGGCCACGACGGTTCCGTCGACACGGAACAAGAGCGTGTTCGCCGGCAAGGTCAGTGTCGCCTCCGGATGGTTTTCATTGAGCCGGACCTGCGCGAAACTGCCGGCCAAGATCTCCCGCTTCGGGTTGTCCACCTCAAGCTCCACCAGAAGGGTCCTCGTGTCGGCCGACATCGCCCCGGCATTTCGCACCACCCGCGCGGCGAAGATCCGCCAGGGCAACTCCGGCACGATCAGATCAGCGGTGCCGCCCATGCGGATCCCGCGGGCCGACGCCTGGGGCACACGGACAAAGACGCGCAGCTTCTGGATCTGGACGAGCCGGAACAGTTCCCGCGCGGTGCCGGCGCTCACAAGGTCACCCACGTCCACGCGCCGGCTATTCACCACCCCATCGAACGGAGCCGTGATTTTGGCGAAGCCCACGAGATCTTCCAGCCGGCCGATGCCGGCCCGCGCCGACTCAACCGCGGCGGATTTCACGGCCATGTCGGACTGCTTTTCGCTCAACTCCTGCTCGCTGATGATCGCTCCGCGGCGCAGCTCGGCCCACCGTTCGGCCGTGGACTTGGCCAACTTGTAGGCGGACTCGGATTGGACCAGGTCAGCGCGGGCCTTGGCCAACTCCTGGTTGAGTTCCGGCGTGTCCAACTCCGCCAGGACCTCCCCCGCCTTTACTTCGGCTCCCAGATCCACCGCGAACCGTTTCACAAATCCGCTGGCCCGCGCGTAGATCGGCGTTTCCTGGAAAGGGCGCACCTCGGCCGGAAGCATGAGCGACCCCGAGGATTTTCCCGCGACCGGCGAGACCACTGTCACCGTGGGAACGGCCAGTATTTCCGTCTCGGTGACGAGGCGTCTTCTGTCGCCGGCACGCGCCATGACTCCGACGATCACGAGGCCGATCGCCACCACGGCAACCACGACGGCGATCCACAGGAGCCGGTTCTTCGGCGCGCGCCGATAGACCGTCTCGAGTGTTTCCGCCGGCGCCGATGTTCGCGGGTCGTTGGGGTTCATGGAAATTTCTTCAAACTGACGGGGCGTTTTCAACCGCTGGACGGTTTTTTGCACGATGGAGGAGGCTGAAGACCACGGGCACGAAGAACAGCGTGGCCACTGTCGCGAGAACGAGCCCGCCGATCACCGCCCGGCCCAGCGGGGCGTTCTGCTCGCCGCCTTCTCCCAGTCCGAGCGACATCGGGACCATCCCGATGACCATCGCCAACGCGGTCATCAACACCGGCCGCAGCCGGCTGGTCCCCGCCTCCCAGGCCGCATGCAGCGGATCGATGCCGGCCGCAAGATTCGTCCGGGCAAAGCTGACCACCAGAACCGCGTTCGCCGTCGCCACGCCCAGACTCATGATCGCGCCCATCAACGCCGGAACACTGAGCGTCGTGAAGGTGAGGAACAACGCCCAGACGACGCCCGCCAATGCGGCCGGCAGCGCCGTGATGATGATGAACGGATCCAGCCAGCCCTGGAAGTTCACCACGAGCAGCAGGTAGATCAACACGACCGCTCCAATCAGACCGATGCCGAGTCCGGCAAAACTGGAGTTCATCGTTTCCGCCTGGCCGCGCATGACGATGAAGCTCCCGCGCGGAAGGTCTTTTTCGACCGCCGCCACCAGAGGCCGGATGTCGCGCAGCAAGCCGCCAAGATCCCGGCCGGAGACTCCGCCGAACACGTTGATCACCGGAGCCACGTTGTAGTGGGAGAACACCGGAGATCCCGCGCCCCGCGAATAGGTCGCGAAGTTCGCCAGCACCTGGCCGTTGCCCTCGCCCGGTTCTCCGGCGCTGACCGGAATCGAGTTCAATGCCTCCAAGGAATTCATCACATATTCCGGCGCCCGGACGTTGAGAAGATACTGGATGCCGACCTTCGGATTCAGCCAGTAGCCGGGCTGGATCTGGCCGCTGCCGCTCAGGCTCAACAGGACCGAACCCGCAATGTCGCGTTCGGTCAGGCCGACTTCGCCGGCTTTGGTGCGGTCGATGTTGAAGCGGAGTTTCGGTTGGTCGGCGGGTTGTTGGACGCGGACGTCGACGGCTCCCGGAACCTGCCGGATCCGGTCGGCCAACCGCGCGGCGATCTCCCGGTTCTTCGTCAGATCCCGTCCGACGATCTGCACATCGAACGGCGCCGGGAGGCCGAAATTCAACGTCTGGCTCACGATGTCCGCCGGCAGAAAGTAGAACGTGGTTCCGGGGAACTCCCGGTGGAGCCTGAGGCGAAGGCGACGGACGTAATCCTCCGTCGGACCATGCCCCGACTTCAGGCTCACGAGGATGTCCGCATCGCCGGTGCCGATCAGTCCGCTGGTGCTGTAGGAAAGGCTGATGCCTGAACTGGGCACGCCGATGTTGTCGAGGATGCCGGCGATTTCGTGGTTCGGGATCTCGGACCGGATCGCATCGGTGACACCGTCCACCAGACGCACCGTCTCCTCGATGCGCGTTCCACTCCGCGCGCGCAGATGCAGCCGGAACTGGCCGGCGTCAACGCTTGGAAAGAAATCCTGGCCCAACTGCGGCACCAGGAAAAGCGAGCCGAGGCATAGCGCCATGAACCCGACGACAAAAACTTTCCGATGCGCCAGCGCGGCGGCCAGCAGATTCCGGTAAGCCAAGCGGAACCGATCGAAGCCTGCTTCGAAAAATCCCTGAATCGCGATGAACGGCCGCTTCCAGAGCGCGACTTTGCCGGCCGCGTCGTCTTCCCCGTAATGATCGGCGTTCCGGTAGAACCACATCACCATCGTCGGGATCAAGGTCCGGGACAGCACATAGCTCGCGAGCATCGCGAAGACGACGGCCTCGGCCAAGGGCACGAAGAGATACTGGGAGACGCCGGTGAGGAAAAACATCGGGACGAAGACGATGCAGATGCACAACGTCGAGACGAACGCCGGCAACGCGATCTCCTGGGCGCCATCGAGGATGGCGTTCTCCAGCGGCTTTCCCCAGGCCATTTGACGGTGGACGTTCTCGATTTCGACGGTGGCGTCGTCGACCAGGATCCCGACCGCAAGGGCCAGCCCGCCCAGCGTCATCAGGTTGATCGTTTCCCCAAGCGCGCTGAGCGCGGCCAGCGACGCGAGGACCGAAAGCGGGATCGAAACGGCGATGATGATGGTGCTCCGCCAGGAACCGATGAAGAGGAGGATCATCAACGCCGTCAGCGACGCGGCGATGAGTCCTTCCTTCAAAACGCCGCCGATGGCCGCACGCACAAAGAGCGATTGATCGGCGAACTCCTTCACGTCGAGCTCGGGCGGGAGCGTGCTGACGATCCGGGGCATGGCCTTCTTCACCCTCTCCACGACGTCGAGCGTCGAAGCCGAGCCGCTCTTGAGGATCGTCAGCAGCGCGCCCCTCACCCCGTCCTGCCGGACTATGTTCTGCTGGGGCGCATACCCGTCCCGCACCTGCGCGACATCACGGACGAAGATCGTGGCGCCTTTCGATGTCCGGATGGGCAGGTCGTTGAGCTCCTCCAGAACCCTTGGGCTGGTGTTCAACTCCACGTCGTATTCCGTCGCACCGATCTTCGCCGAACCCGCCGGCAAGACGAGGTTCTGCGCCGAGATCGCGTTGACCACGTCCTGCGCCGAGAGGTTCCGCGACTTCAAAGCCACCAAATCCAGATCCACCGAAACCATGCGGGTCTTGCCACCGTAGGGCCATGGCACGGCCGCGCCGAGCACCGTCGAGAGCCCGACCCGGATCTGGTTCTGGCTCATGTCATACAGCTCCTGCTCGCTCAGCTTCCGGCTGCTGACGGCGTATTGGAGGATCGGAACGGTCGAGGCGTTGTATCGTATGATCAGCGGCGGCGTCTGTCCTGGCGGAAGCTGGCGAAGGATCGTCTGGGCGATCGCCGTGATCTGCGCCACGCCCGCGTCGACGGAAGCCCCCGGCCGCAGGAAGACCTTGATGACGCCCACCCCGTTGTAGGCGTTCGACTCGATGTGCTCGATGTCGTTGACCGTCGCGCTCAGGGAACGCTCATGGTTGTAGATGATCCGTTGCTCGACCTCCTGCGCGCTGAGCCCGGCATACTGCCAGACGACGCTGATCACGGGGATGTTGATCGCCGGAAAAATGTCCGTCGGCGTGCGGAGCAGCACGAAGGGCGTGAGCAACAGGAGCACGATCGCCCCCACCACGAAGGTGTAGGGACGGCGAAGGGCTAGGCGGACGATCCACATGGTTCACGGCCCCGTTCCAGCGACGGGAGCGACACTGGTAGAGGCACCATCGGCGAATGACAATCGTTCGCTTGTTCGCCAGCGAACCCCAACGAAGACAATCTTGCCGCGGAAACGCATCCCGCCCGGACGATCGCCCTGACGTCAGGCCGCCTTCGTCGCGCCCACGTCCCGGTAGCGATAGGCCATCGCCACGAAGACGAACACGATCGCGACGCCGAAGGTGATCATCGAATACTGCGTGAAACGTTCCGAAGTGACCGATGAATCGCTGGCTCCACTGCCGCCGAACTTCGTGATCAACGCCACCAGCGCATTTCCCGCCGCCACCGTCAGCAGCCAGAAGCTCGTGATCATGCTCTTCATCGACTTGGCCGCCTGCGTGTAAGCGAACTCCAGTCCCGTCACGGACACGAGCACCTCGGCCGTTGTCAGGATCGTGTAGGGCACGGCCTGCCAGAGGACACTCAACTGCGCACCGCTGTCGATCTGCCGCTGGATCCAAGCAACGACGAGATACGATCCGCCGGCGACAAACATCCCCAGGCCGATCCGACGCAGCGGAGTCATCAGCTTCCCGAAGAGCGGATACACCCCGAGCGTCAGCAACGGCACAAGGATCATGACCAGCAGCGGATTCAGCGACTGCATCTCCTCGCCGCCGATCGAATAGGTTTCGGTCACCTTGTAGGAGACCATGGCCTTCGCCTGTAAAATCCACGTCGAAGAATGCTGGTCGAACATCGCCCAGAACGGCGGGATCAACGCGAAGACGCTCAACACCGGCAACACGGACCGCGCAGCATCGACCTCTTCCTTGGAGAATTTCCCGAGCGCCCGATCCCAGAAAGGACGTTCCTTGGCCGGACTGCCCATCGCGGCGAACAGCACCGGGAAGAATCCGGCCACCTTCGTTTCACGGGCGGGCGGAACTTTCACGTAGCGGTTCCGTCCCGACCAAAAGACCACCGTCGCGATGGCCATGAGGACGCCGGGAATGCCGAAGGCCCATGAATACCCATACTTCTTCGCGATGAACGGGATCGTCAGGAAGGCGAAGAACGAGCCGAAGTTGATCGAGAAATAGAAGGCCGCATAAGCCTTCTCGTAGAGCCGCGACTGGCTCTCCTTGAACTGGTCTCCCATGAACGCCGAGACACAGGGCTTGATGCCGCCGGCGCCAAATGCAATCAGGGTCAGACCGATCCACAGCATCCACGTGCGGCCTTCCGTGCTCGGAAAGAAATCACTCGCCGCCAGCACGCCGTGGCCCGCGCAGTAGAGCAGCGAGATCCAGAGGATCGTCTTGTAGCGGCCCAAGATCCGGTCGGAGATGTAGGCGCCCAGGAGCGGCGTGAAGTAGTTCACCATGATGAAGAGGTGGATCCACACCGTGGCCGTGTCCTTCTGCTGGCCTAGCCCACCCTTCAACACCTCGCCGGTGATGTAGCCGGCGAGGATGCCCTTCATCCCGTAGAAGCTGTAGCGCTCGCAGGCCTCGTTCCCGACGATGAACGGGATCTGCTTCGGGAACTTGTCGTCCGCCGGATCGGCGGTGGGAGTGGGCGCGGCCATTGCCGTTTGGTTAACCGAGCAATCCCCGAGAACCAAGCCCAGAACCTTCCAACCACCTTGAAGCCGTGGAGGTCAGTCCGCACTGATCGGGATAAACGCGCCGATTCACATCGGCGGCCGAGGAACCAGTCAGACGATGGTTGAAGCGAGGTGGGCGGCGACCTTGGCCAGCCATTCGGCGGGGTGGGCTTTGGCTTCTTCGGGAGTGGTCAACCGGACGAGCGCGTCGGTGCCGGCGAAGATGTCCTTCTTCTTCGCGGGTTGGACGACTCCGGCGAGGCCGTAGACGGGGCGCTTGAGTTTGGTGCAGAGGAGCGCGAGTTCGCCCACTCCCTTGCCCATGCGGGTCTGGTCGTCGATGGAGCCTTCGCCGGTGAGGACGAGGTCGGCGGCGGCGATCTTCTTCCGCAGATCCGCTTCCTTGGCGAAGACCTCGAAGCCGGAGACGCGTTTGGCCCCGCAGAAAGCCATGAGCGCGTAGCCCAATCCGCCGGCGGCTCCCGCACCGGGTTCCTTCGAGTAGTCGGGCCCGATCTTTTTCATGGCCGCGACGAGTCCTTTCAAGGCGGCCTCGGCCGTCTCCATGTCTTCGGGCCGAAGGCCTTTCTGCGGACCGTAGACGCGGGAGCAGCCTTTCGGTCCCAAAAGCGGATTGGTCACGTCGGTTGCGACGATCATCTGGGCGAACGGCCTTCGCTTGGCCGGAGGAACGACGGTGGCGACCTTGTGGAGAAGCGTCCACGAACCAATCTCACCACCGTCCTTGGAGAGGAATCTCCAGCCCAAGGCGCGTGCAAGGCCCATGCCGGCGTCGTTGGTGGCGCTGCCACCCACGCCGATGATGCAGCGTTTGGCACCGGATTTGACCGCCCCGTGAATGAGCGTGCCGAGACCGAAGGTATCAATCTGGAACGGATGAAACTTGCCCGGAGGAAGCATGGCCAGCCCGATGCATTTGGCGGATTCGATGATGGCGGTCGATGTTTCAGATTCGAACCACCAGACCGGTTCACAGGGCCGTCGAGCCGCGTCGAAAGTCTTGACCGACCGTTCGCGGGACGCGTGCAGTTTGCTCAGGACTTCGCCGAAGCCATCACCACCGTCGCTCATGGGAACCAGTTCGAGAATGTCGCCAGGCCGCACGCTGCGCCAACCGCGGGCGATGGCGTTGGCGGCCGCGGAGGCGGAGAGAGTTCCCTTGAACTTGTCAGGAGCGATCAGGACCCGCTGGCTCATTGGTCGGAAAGAAGCGTCAGACCCCACCCCAGCGCAAGGGACAAATTGAAATCCGGGGCACAATCACCGCTCTAAACTCCACTTTGCCGTGGTTCCAGGAAAACTCCCCGGCCGGACGAAGCCGGCTTCGCAAGTCGCGCCCACGCTACTTCTTCGTCGGCGCCTTCTCCTTCGCGGCCTTGGGAGCCGGTTGGATCGGGTCGTAGCCGGGGTTGGCGGTGGGCATCTGGGCACCGACCTGGTCGCGCCAGGATTCGAGGGACCGCTTCAGGGTGTCCCTCACGTGCGGCATGAGCGGCGAGAGATCTTTCCGTTCTCCGGGATCGGCCTCCAGATCGTAGAGTTCCACGTGATGGTCCTCGAGGAATTCGATGAGCTTCCACTTGCCCCGGCGGACGGCGCTGTAGGGAGTGGCGCCTCCGGGATGGTAGTGCGGATAATGCCAGTAGATGGAGTCCCGGCGCGGGTCGAGGCCCTTCTCCAACGAGGCCGTGAGAGACGTTCCGTCGCGGGGCAATGTGGGCGGAAGCGGCGCATTGGCCATCTCGGCAAAGGTGTAGAACAAATCCTGGGTGATCATGGGGGCGGTCACGGTGGTGTTGGTCCGGGAATGCCCGGGCCAGCGGACGAACAGCGGCACGCGGATGCCGGCTTCGTAGGCCGAGCCTTTGCCATCGCGGAGCGGCAGGTTCGAAGTCACGGGGATCAATCCACCGTTGTCGGAGGTGAAGACGACGACGGTGCGGTCGTCGAGCTTCAGCTTCTTCAAGGTTTCGAGGATTCGGCCCACGCCTTCGTCCAGGCTTTCGATCATCGCGGCGTAGGCCGGGTTCGTGTGGATGCCTCCGACCTTGGCCAGCTTCTCGCGATACTTGGCGATCTTCTCGGGCTTGGCCTGGATCGGCGTGTGGACGGAGTAGCTCGGCAGGTAGAGGAAGAACGGGCTGTTGGTGTGGGCCTGGATAAATTTCACCGCTTCGTCGGCTTCGCGGTCGACCAGGTATTCGCCGATGGGGCCGTCCTTGAGCGTGGGGATCTTGTAGGGCGAGAAGTAGCTCGGCGGCTGGCCCTTTTCCGTCCCGCCCAGGTTCAGGTCGAAGCCGTGATGTTCCGGAGTGGAATTGGTCCCGCCGAGGTGCCACTTGCCGATGAGGGCGGTGGAGTAGCCCACGCCCTTGAGCAGTTCCGCTATGGTCGTCGTCTCCGCCGGGAGCTCCATTGTCCAGTCGGGCACGCGCAGTTTGGCCTTGGGACGGACATGGCCTGCGATCCAGTCGGTGATGTGGAGACGGGCCGGGTATTGGCCCGTGAGCAAAGCAGCCCGGGTCGGCGAACACACGGTGCAGGCGCTATAGGCCTGCGTGAACCGAACCGCCGACCGGGCAAATCTGTCGATGTTGGGCGTCTCGTAGAGCTGGCCGCCACCGATGCCGAGATCACGCCAACCGAGGTCGTCCACGAGGATGACGACGAAGTTGGGGCGGATCGTTTCGGGCTTGGAACCGGGGACCGCCAAATGCGCGGGCCGCGATTGGCGGGACGACCCCGGTGCCGGGACCTGCGCAACCGCCGCGGAGACGGCCGCGGCGAAGCCGATCACGGCAAAAATCCACGGGCGAAACGCGAGTGTGGGTTTCATGGATGCAATTGGGCGACGGAGGACGACCTAGTTGGACCGCGGTGCGAAACGGACGCAGACAGGGGAGCCTATCTCCAACTTGGCGCCCGTGGCTTCAAGCGCGCCGTTGGCCGGATCAACCTTGAAGACAAACACCGAATCGGAGCTCTGGTTGCAGGCGAAGAGGAACCCACCCTTCGGATCCAACGCGAAGTTGCGCGGCGTCTTGCCACCGGTTTTCACGTGGCCACTGGGCGTCAACGACTCTTTGGCGGCATCGAACTGGAAGATCGCGATGCTGTCATGGCCGCGGTTCGAACCGTAGACGAATTTGCCCGAAGGATGCACCACGACTTCCGCAGTGCTGCTTCCCTTCACCTCGCCCGGAAGCGTGCTGACGGTCTGGACCTCGGTCAGGACGCCGCCCTTCGCATCGTAGCGGAACAGCGTCAGAGTCGAGAGGAGCTCGTTGATTACGAAGGCGTGTTTGCCGTCCGGATGGAATGCGAAATGGCGCGGGCCGCTGCCGGGTTTCAGGGAAACGAACGCAGGCTCATTCGGCGTGACGGTTCCCATCGCCGGATCGATCTTGTAGACGTTGATCTTGTCGATGCCGAGATCCGCCGCGAAGCCAAACCGGCCGTCCTTCGAGGCGTTGAACGAATGCGCGTGCGGCTCCTTTTGCCGGCCGGGATTCACGCTGCTGCCGGTGTGCTGGATGAAAGTCTTCGCTTCGGACAGCATCCCGTTGGGCGCCACCGAATATGAAGCGACGCTTCCGCCCCCGTAGTTCGCGACAAGAGCGACCTTGCCGCTCGGGTCTATCGAAACGTGGCAAGGCCCGCCGCCGATGGTCGATTGGCTGTTGATCGCCTTGAGGTCGCCGGTCGAGGCATTGATCGAGTAGCCGCGGATGACGCCGCCCTTCTTGCCCTCGAAGTCACCGACTTCGCCCACCGCATAGAGACGTTTCCCCGAGGGATCGACCGCGAGAAAAGTCGGGTTCGGCAATTCGGCGACGAGCTTGGGCGCGCCCACCTTGCCGCTGGCGGCGTCATACTCGGCGGCGTGGATGCCCTTGCTCTTCGCGCCCGTGTAGGTGCCGAAATAGGCCCAGTAGGAGTATCCGCCATCGGCGGCGTTCGCCAGCGGCGCAGCACCGATGGCGAGGCAGGCGAAGGCGGACACGATCCAACGGCGGCGGGTCATCGGGGAGATCATGCGTGGAGCGTGGCGGCTTCCCGTCGCCCGGACAAGCCCGATGGCGGCTCCGGGAGGACGGGGGGAGATCTTGGGGATTCGGATTGGACATTCCTGCTTTGGTGCGGTTAATCACAATCTGTTCCCGGAAATGTCAGCCATCGCAGGCAAATACCCTGCACGGCTGTGCGTCGAACCGGGCGAATCCAAGCACACTCGATCGAACATGAACACACCCTCCCACGAATCTCCCCTCAATCGCCGGGGCTTCCTGAAGACGTCGGGCGCCCTTGCCGCCGGCGCCCTTGCCGGCGGCCTTTCCGTTGAACGGTTCGCCCACGCCCAAGGCTCCGACATCCTCCGTGTCGCCCTTGTCGGTTGCGGCGGCCGCGGAACCGGCGCCGCAAGCCAAGCCCTCAGCAACACGTCCGCCAAGACCCGGCTCGTCGCCGTAGCCGATGTGTTCCCGGACAAGATGGACGGGACCTTGAACGACCTGAAGAAAATCCACGGCGACAAGGTCGAAGTGCCCGACAGCCGCAAGTTCGTCGGATTCGAAGCCTACAAGCAGGCCATCTCCTCGTGCGACGTCGTCATCCTCGCCACGCCTCCCGGCTTCCGCCCGATGCAGTTCGAGGAAGCCGTCCGTCAGGGCAAACATGTCTTCACCGAGAAGCCCGTGGCCGTGGACGGCCCCGGTGTCCGCAAGTTCCTCGCCGCTGCCGAAGTGGCCAAGCAGAAGAACCTCAAGGTCGGTGTCGGTCTCCAGCGCCATCACCATCCCGGACACATCGAGGTCATGAAGCGCATCCATGACGGCCAGATCGGCGATGTCGTCGCGACCCGCGCCTACTGGAACGGCAACACTCCCTGGGTCCGCACCCGCGCGCAGCTCGAGAAGACGGCCGGCCGCAAGCTGACCGAAATGGAATACCAGATGCGCAACTGGTATTACTTCGTGTGGCTCTGCGGAGACCACATCGTCGAGCAGCACATCCACAACCTCGATATGATCAACTGGGTGAAGAACGGCTACCCGGTAAAAGCCCGCGGCAACGGCGGCTGCGAAACCCGCAAGGGCCCGGACTACGGCGAGATCTTCGACCACCATGTCGTCGAGTTCACCTACGCCGACGGCTCGGTCTGCTTCAGCCAGTGCCGCCACCAGCTCGGCTGCTGGAACGACGTCAGCCACCACGCCATCGGCACCAAGGGCAAGGCGGACCTTGAGCGCAATGTCATCACCGGTGACAACGCCTGGCGCTTCCAGGGCAAAGCCAAGGATCCCTACCAGCAGGAGCACGACGACCTGTTCGCGGCTATCAAGAACAACACTCCCTACAGCGAAGCCGAGAACGGCGCAAAGAGCTCGCTCACCGCGATCCTCGGCCGCATGTCGACCTACGCCGGCAAGGAAATCTCCTGGGACGACGCGCTCAATTCCCAGCTCGACACGATGCCGAAGAACCTATCGATGGATGCAGAACCGCTCGTCCGTCCGATGGATTCCGGACTCTATCAGCTGGCCGTTCCCGGCAAGACCCAGTTCGTCTGAACGACCCTTTCAAAGCACAAGGCCCGCGTCGCATCGACGCGGGCCTTTTTGTTTTTCAACGATCAGCGCCAACAAGCGGGTCACTGTTTCCGCGGGTCCGAGCCCGCCGACACTCCGAGATCTCCCGTTGCCCTTAGCAGCTGATACTGCGCCTTGTTGTGGCGGCCGATGGCGTTCAGATGATCCAGACGAAGCCGGGTAAACTCCTGTTCAGCCAGGATCGTTTCGGCCACGACACCGATGCCGAATTCGCGGCGGCTCCGGGCCAACCGAAACGCCTCTTCGGCGGCGGCCATCGCGGACGTCAACCGCGCGAGCTTCTCGCCCGCGGCAACCGAAGTCGCAAGCGCATCGGCCACCTGTCGCGAGATTTCCTCCCGGGTCTTGGACGACACCAACTCGGCCGAGCGGAGCCGGGATTCCGCCAAACGGGTGCGGCTCCGGTCGAAGATGCCTCCGGGCCCGATTCTCCACGATAGAGTGACCTGGTAGTCTTGGGATTCCGCCGCGCTTGTATGGGAAACCTGGTTGCCACCTTCCAATCCTCCGACAAACACCTGCGCTCCGAGCGACGGGTAGAGCGGACCGTAGCGTGCGCCTTTCCGGGCCTCGGTAGCCGCTTCGACGTTCGCCTGCGATTCGAAGATCTCCGGACGACGACCAAGCGCCTTCTGGATGAGTTCACCGAGCGGAGTGTTCGTCTGGACGAGCACGACCGGGGTAAGCTCCGACTCCTGGGCGAGCAACTGGATCCGGGGATTGATCCGCAAGATCTGTCCCAGGCGGGTCGAAGCGAGGGACTGCTTCTCGCCAGCGGCCGCGAACTCGGCCCGTTGCCGTTCCATCTGCGATTTGACACGCAGCACGTCTCCCCGAAAGGCGAGCCCTGCGTCGCCGGCTCTCTCAAGCTGACGGGAATACTCTTCGGACAACGTGACGTTTTCCCGCGCCAACGCGACGCCGGTCTGCGCTTCGGCACAGTCGAAGTAGGCCGCGACAGCCGATGAAAGCGTATCCTGCAGCTTTACCTCGGCCCCATGAGCGGCCGCGCTGGACAAGCGGCTTGCCGCCAGCTTGCGGTAGATGGACTCACCGATGTCCAACTGGAGCATCAGCGACGGCCCGAAACTCGTGCTGTCGCGATACACGTCGATCATCCGCCCTTCGACGTTCTGGATGCGGTTGTCGTGGGCGCGGTAGGAAATCCCCGGCGAAAGCCAAGGAAAGAACTGCCAGGTCGCCGCCTCATCGACGGCTTTCGCTTCGGTCATCTTTTCGCGCGCGAGACGGATGTCCAGATTGTCGGCCCCGGCCAGGCGCAACGTGGTCGCGAGATCGACGCGGACCGGCTTCTCGACGGAGTCGGCGGCAACCGCCGTGAATCCGATGGAGAGCATTGCTCCGAGACACGCGAACAATCCGGCTTTGGCGCTGGGCAACATTTTCACTTCGCCTCCACCGGTTTGATGGATGCTCCGTCCGCGAGGACTCCTTTCATCGCGACGGCCATCGATGCCCCCTCGGCGACGCCCTTGAGGATTTCGATCCTCGCCCCGTCATTGAAGCCAATGGTGACGGGCGTCTTCTTTACTTTATCACCTTCCACGACGAACACGGAGGACACCGCCTTCTCCGTCAACACGGCCGCGCTTGGGACGCTCCACACCCCAGCATGGGTCTCAACTCCGACCCGGACCGTGGCATACATCCCGGGACGCAGGACCATGTCGGCGTTCGGAAAATCGGCTTCGCACTGGAGCGACCGCGTCGACTCGTCCAGGACATATCCATGACGACTGACGGCGCCACTGAACATCCTGCCCGGAAGCCCATCGACGCTGACGCGGACCGGCTGCCCAACCTTCACCAACGAAGCCTCGCTCTCCGGCACCGCCACCTGCACGCGCACGGTGGAGAAATCCATCAACGTCAGCACGGCCGCGTTGCCCGCGGAACTGCCCGCCGTGGCTGCTGGAATAAACGCGCCCGCATCGACGAACCTCGCCGTCACCACTCCGCCGAACGGCGCCGGAAGCCGGCTGTAGCCGAGGAGCGTCCGGGTCCGTTGCAACCCCGCTTCCGCAGCGATGACACCGGCCTCGGCGGTCGTGAGCCGGCCTTTCGATGAATCCAGCGTCTGGGCAGGCACGAGGTCCGGGGAGGACGCGGCCGCCTTGGTGAATCGATCGGTCTCGATCTTCGCCGTGGCCGCTTCGGCCTTCGCCCGCGCGAGATCGGCCGCATAGCGCGACAGGTCGGCCTCGAGTTCGGGGGCTTCGATCTCGGCGAGCGCCTGGCCGGCCATCACCTTGTCGCCACGGTCGACGGAGATGGATTTCAGGTATCCTGGAATCTTGGCGTAGAGCGTCGCCTGCTGGTTGGGCCGGATGTTGCCGGGAAGCGTGACGAACCGGGAGACATCGGCGCGTGCCGCCTGAACCACGCGGACCTCGATCGGATCCGCCGCAAGGGCGTGGCCTGCGGTTCCTCGGAGGAGAGACAACCCCGCGACCAACAGGGCGAATCGTTGAGAGAATCGTTTCTTCATGAAATGGGTTTCCGTCAGGTTGCCTTGGTTGCCAACGGATCATCGGGATCAAGCGACGGCGACCGACCCGCCTCGGGAGCGAGCGCGACATACATGGCCGGCAGGACAAACAGCGTCGCGACCGTCGCCGCCAGCAAACCGCCAACAACCGCCCGGCCAAGCGGCGCCGTTTGATCGCCGCCGTCGCCGAGTCCCAAGGCCAGCGGCAACATGCCGGCGATCATCGCGGAGCTCGTCATGGTAATGGCGCGCAAACGGCCGGACGAACCTTCAACCACTGCGGACACGGGTCCGCCACCGGCAGCGCTTCCGGACTTGGCCAACGCCTGCTGCGCGAAGGTCACGAGCAGGATCGCGTTCGCGACGGCCACGCCCACCGCCATGATGGCGCCCATCGCGGACTGGATATTAAGCGTGCTGCCGGTCAGCCAGAGCGCCAGGACCACACCCGCGAGCACGGCCGGGACGGTGGACATAACCGCCAGCGCAAGCCGCGCCGACTGGAAGTTGGCCGTCAGCAGGAGGAAGATCGCGACGACCGCGATTCCGAGGCCACCGGTAAATCCGTCCCCCAATTGGCCAAGCGGAACAGACTGACCCCGGACATCGATCTTGGCGCGGGCATCCGCCGGTGCGCCGGCCGCCGCGACCGCCTGGCGAACCGCGACCATGGCGGAGCCAAGGTCGGTCTCGTGCAGGTTGGCGGTCACGCTGACGACCCGCAGCATGTTGTAGCGCTCGTAGGTGCCCACGGCGGTGCCCGGCGTGATGTTGGCCACGTTCCGCAGCAGAACAGTCCGCCCCGTATCGGAAGCGACGGGCACATTTCCAAGGTCTTCCAGGCTCTGCGTCCGCGATTCGGGAATCTGCACCTGAAGGTTGTAGCTGATGCCGGTTGCCGGATCGGCCCAGAAGTTCGCGACCGTGAAACGACTTGAAGTCGTGGCCGCCACGAGCGAGCGGGTCACGTCGTCCACCTTCACACCGAGCAGGCCGGCGCGCTCACGGTTGATGTCCACACCCACCGTCGGGAAATCCAGCGTCTGCGCTATCTGCACGTCGCGGAGGAACGGGATGCGCCTGAGGCTCTCGACCAGCTTCTCCGCATGGGCCTTGCTCGCTGCGATGCTCGGCCCGCTGACAGCAACCTCGATCGGCGTGGAAGAACCGAAGCTCATGACGCGCGAAACGATGTCCTGTGGTTCGAACGAAAGGCGCACGTCCGGCAGTTCCTTGGAAAGCACTTCACGGAGCCGCTCCTTGAACGCGCCGATCTTCCGGCTGCGATCCCGCTTGAGCTGAACGGCCAACCACCCTTCCTCAGGGCCGCCGTTCCAGAGATGGACCAGGTTCACGGGGAAACTGGAATTGTGGACGCCCACCAGGCCAATGGAGACTTCCACCGTCTCATCGCCGCCGGCTTCGCGGGCGATCGTGGCGAGGATCTTCTTGGCGACCTTCTCGGTGATCGCAACCTGGGTCCCGCTCGGCCCACGGAAGCGGAGCGCAAATTGCCCCGTATCTGTCGCGGGAAAGATATCCGTGCCGAGCCGCTTGCCGATCACTCCGATCACCAGGCCGGCGACGATCAGGTAGACGATGATCACCAGCCACCGGGCTTTCACAATGCCTCCGACGAACCCCGCGTAGCTGCGTTGCGCTCGGGTGAAAGCGCCTTCCGCCTTGGTGTGGTTTCCGCGACCCCGCAGCAGCCAGACGCTGAGAATGGGCACCAGGGTGCTCGACAGAATGAAGGACGCGAACAACGCGAACCCGACCGCCAGAGCCAGTGGAACGAACAGCGCCTTGGCCGCACCGACCATGAAAAACGCCGGAACGAAGACCGCGAGGATGCACAGCATCGCCAGCAACCGGGGCACCGCCGTCTCAGTCGTGCCGCTGAGCGCGGCCCGCCGGAGATCATCTCCCTTCTCCATCCGTGCATGGATGTTCTCCAACGCGACCGTCGCTTCGTCGACGAGGATGCCGACGGACAACGCGAGCCCGCCGAGGGTCATCAGGTGGATGTTCTGGCCGGAGATCCACAGGCCGAACGCCGCGGCGAGAAGCGAGATCGGGATGTTGATCACGACAATCAGCGCGCTGCGCCAGTCCCGGAGAAACAACAACACCATCAGGCCCGTCAGCACTGCACCGAGGCCGCCTTCCTTAAGCAGGTCGTTGATGGCGCTCTTCACCACCGGCGATTGGTCGAACGCGTAGGCGACCTTGATCCCATCCGGAAGGATCTTCTGGAACTCGGGGATGTTCTTTTTGACGAGCTCCACCACGTCGACGGTCGACGCGTCGCTGCGTTTGGTGACGGGCAGGTAGACCGTGCGGCGTCCGTTTGCCAAGGCGAAGGAGGTGGTGACATCCGCCCCATCCTCGACCGTGGCCACATCGCGGACGAAGACCGCACCGCCGCCGGCACGCCGGATCGGGACGCCCTCGAGATCCTTGATGTTCGAGACGATGGAGTTCACGGGGACCATCGGATAC
>Ga0163144_10003159_pt1 | contig 37593 bp, 27 predicted proteins | sample OliLak19BULKMAT1_FD_123175 | JGI IMG/M metagenome (GOLD analysis project Ga0163144, IMG submission 123175) | Freshwater microbial mat bacterial communities from Lake Vanda, McMurdo Dry Valleys, Antarctica - Oligotrophic Lake LV.19.BULKMAT1 | ecosystem: Environmental > Aquatic > Freshwater >...
GCAGTTGTCGACGCCGTGCACGTACAGGATGTTGAGCTCGACGGTCACCGCTTCCGCGACCCACGCGCGGCCGAGCAGCAGCACCGCCGCGAGACCTGCCCAGACGAATCGTGCCGTGCTCCTGATCCCCACCAAGCCCCCACTCAATCGACGGCGCCGGGCCCACCGTCAACCGTTTTCTGGGCCGGAGACAGAAAATCCCGGGCCCTGTGCTGATGCGCGCGCCTTCTCCCATCGAGGCGGCGGCCGCCGGCTCCGGCGACGTTGATCGCGTGGGGAGGCGGTGCTAACGGCACGGGCTCGCGGCCGGCGACGCTTGGGGGTGACGCGCGCCCGGCACCGTGCTCGCTGCGCTCACGCTATGGCCGCTGCGCTCTCGATCCCCACGCTCTTCGACCGCGGTCGAGCATGAGCGCTCGCGTCCCCGCCGACACCGTCGAGCGGCTCGCCCAGCTGTTCGGGGCGGGCGACTTCGACAGCGAGGAAAGCCGCCGGCTGACGGCCGCCCTGCGCCCGCTCTCGCTGCTGCTGCGGGCCGTCGAGCGCCTGACACGCGCGGAGCGCAGCGCGGCCTGGCGCGACGTGCGCGCGGCGGTCGCCGCCGCGCCGCAAAACGGGCTCGTCCACGCCCTCGCCGCGCGTCTCCTGTACGTGCTCGGGGACTTCGGTTCTGCGCTCGTGGCGGCAGACACGGCCTGGAACCTCGGCGTCGTGTCCGCGGGAATGCTGCGGTACCACCAGGCGCGGAACAGCGGCACCTTCGACGTGGCCTGCGCGGCCCTCGATGACGTGCTGCGCTTGAAGCAACGTCGACCCGCGACCGGCATCTCCAAGGACGTGATCGACTACGCGCTGGAGCACCTGCTCGCGCTGTACTTCGATCATCATCAGGACGCGGCGGCTGCGGCGACGTTGGACCGCTATCTTCCGATGACGCAGGGCTCGTTCTCCATCGGGCTCCGCGCCGCTCGCATCTACGACCGCTCCGGGGAGGCGGACAAGGCGCGGCTCGCCGTGCACGAGGTCTTGCGCGCGCAGGCGCTCGACGTGCCGAGCCGGCTGAAGGCCGCGCTTGTTGGAGATCGGAGCGTTCGACGAGGCCCGCGTGCTCTTCGAGTCGCTGCTGGACGAGTCGCGTCTCCACGGCTCGGCGGCGCCGGTCGTGGAGGCGCTCGGGCAACTGGCGCTCTGGACCGGCGACACGGAGCGCGCCCTCCGGCATGCGGACGAGCTCGTCGGTTCGGGCGGCGACGGCGCCGCCAAGCGGATCCGCGCGGCCGTGCTGGTGCTGCGCGGCGACTGGCGCGACGCGCTTCCGCTGCTCGACATGGTCGTGGCGGTCGACCCCGACGACGGGGAAGCCCACTTGTGGCGCGCCGAGGCGCTCTTGCGCCTCGGAGACCGACCGAGCGCATTCGCGGCGGCCGATCGCAGCCGACGCTACGGCTATTCGTTCGCTGCCGGGGCGATCCACTTGCTCGCCGCGCTGCCGCCGACCGAGTCGCGCGCCATCCCCCGCCCCGACGCAGCAGCAGCAGCGGCGCAGCGACCGCAGGATCCCGGCCGCGCTGCCCCCGCCGCGATGGACGGCGCCGTGTTCCACGCGCAGCAAGAGCTTCGCGCCGAGCTGACGGCCCTGGTCCCCGGCGCGGCGAAGCTGCTGAGCACGGGCATGACGGTCGGTCAGCTGACCGACATGCTCGAGCACGCGCTGGCGGTCATGCACGGCAATCGCACCCAGCTCGGCACCTGGGTACGACCGGACGGCTCGCTCGCGCGCGTGCCGCCGACCGACGCGGCGCGGATGCTGTCGCGTGAAGCCTTCGAGCTGATCCGGGTCGCCCCCGCGGACGAGAGCTTCCGCCGACTCGATGCGCTCGTGGAGCGCTATCCGCATTCGTCGATGCCGGTCGTGCACCGCGGCGAGCTCCATCTCTGGCTGGGGCACTACGCCGAGGCGCGGGCCGACCTCGAACGCGCCATCGCGATCCGCCGGCAGACGCGCTGGGCGTGGTACGGCCTCGCCTGGCTCGACATTCTCACCGGCGATCCCGAACGCGGGCTCGCCACCTGCGCGGAAGGCATGGCGGTGATGACCGACGGCGAATACCCACCCGCCTTCGCCTGCCGCGGAGAAGCCTATCGGCTCCTCGGCCGTCTCGACGACGCGCGGGCTCAGCTCGAGCGCGCCTGCGAGATCACGCCGACGCGGCTCTCGGCGTGGGCCGATCTCGCGCTCGTCCTCGGCGCGGTCAGCGATCACGCGCAGCAAGCGGTCGCCTTCGGTCGGCTGGTGCGACGCGCCCCCGCCCTCGTGTCACACGCCGCGCGCGAGCTCGGCGAAGACGTCTTCGCGCCCGTCGTGCTCGCCGCCCCGTTCGGCGGCGACGGCTCCGCAGCCGGGATTCCGCCGGCCATGATCCACCGCGTGCTGGAGCACGTCCTGGTCATGATGCGCGGCAATCGCGCGTCGAGCTTGGTCACCTACTTCACCGCCGATGGACGCCTGCATCACGTGTCCCGCCAGGGCGGGGAGCCGTGGTCCCCGGCTGTCGAGCAGCACGCCGTCGAAAAAGTGCGCACCGTATTGCGTCGAGCCCTCGACGCATGACCGCAACGCTCGGCGTCGACCACCGACGATGACGGCACACGCCCCCGCCTTCAGCTTCCTCTACGACGTCCGCGCGCTCACGGTGGTCCACTCCCTCTTCGTGCTCTGGGCGGTGGGCACGGGAATATGGCTCGTCCGCCGCCATGCGCGTACCCAGCTGCTGCTCGATCTGGCGGCGATCACCGTCATCTCGGCCGTCCCGCGCATCGCGTTCTTCCAGAAGGTCAGCTTCCGGCCGGGGCATTTCTTCCGCGAACTGGTCATCTCGGGCGACGCCTACTCGTACTACTATCCCGTCGGCTATCCGGCGCTGTTGAACTTCGTCAGGATCGTCACCGGCCACCTCGCCGAGCCCCACGACGTCACCTGGTACACGTCGCTCGCTCTCGGGATCCTGACGCCGGCGGTTTTCTATCTCTTGTCGCTCCGCCTCACCGCCGATCGCCGGCTGGCGTGGACACTGGCGCTGCTCCTCGCGTTCAACCCGGTGCACGTCATGTATTCAGGGCCGCACGATTTCTTGATCGCCGCCGTTTTCTTCGAGGTCGTGAGCCACCTGCTGCTGCTCGTCTTCTTCCAGACCCGACACTTCATCTTCTTCGCGGGATTCCTGCTGGCCTCCGACATCTTCTACCAATGCTGTCCGGAGAACAGCGTCGTCTTCTACCTGCATGCGCTCTGCGTGCTGTACGCGCTCTGGCGGCTGCCGGTGAACAAGGTCGTGCTGGCGACCGGCGCCGCGCTCTTCATCAGCGTGAACCTCGCCTTTCAATGGGACTGGGTGCAGGCCGGCACCTCCGAGAATCACGTCGTGCAGAACCTGTGGTGGGCACCGCTCGCGTGGTTCCAGAAAGCCGGCGATCCGACCTGGAATCACCTCGTCGACTGGCGGTGGTGCCCCCCCTACTTGCCGATCCTGCTCATCATCGGAACGGTGCGGATGCTGCGGACGCGCACCATCCTCCACCTCTATCCGTTCGTCATCTTCGCGACGTTCCTCGCCATCTACAGCGACATCCGCTCCTTCACCGTGCACAGCAACGCGCGCTACTTCTCGAACATCATGCCGGCCGTTCTCCTCGTCGCGGGGGAAGCGCTGGCGTGGCTCTACGCCCGTTGGCAACGGGCGTTTCCGTGGGTCGTCGCCGTCATCGTCCTCACGTTCTGTGCGTACGTCCCGCGCCTCGCGGCCAACACGTACATCGGCCAATACGAATGGCGCTTCTACTGGACCCAGGCGCGCCCGCTGGTCGACGCCGGACACCGCGTGTGGCTCTACGATCCGTGGCACAACAACTGGCCGGCGTACGAGCGGGCGCACGCCTCATCGCTGCGCATCGGCACCGAGGTGCTGGCGCGCGTCTTCGGCGTGCACGACACGCCGAGCCGCCATCTCCCTCCGGATCACGTCCTCCCCTTCGAGCCGGATTTCCACCAGGGGTATCTCTTCGACGACGGCCAGGTCACGGTCACGCATGCCTCCGGCGCGCTCGGAGCGGGGGACTACGTGTTCCTCGGCGCGCATTGCTACCAGTACGTCGTCACGGGGGATCGCATGCTCCCCGAATGTCAGCGGCAGCTCCGCGATCCGCGGAACGAGATCCTGGCGCAGGCCGAATATCCGGCGCGCTTCTTCCACCCCGGCGCGCCCTGGGTGACGTCGGGCGCGTACCGCAATTTTCGCACGACGACCTTCTACCTGCTGCGCCGACGCGCCTGAGCGCTCGGCGCGCGGCTAGCGCCGGAGGCGCGGCTCGTCCACCCACCCCCCGATCAGGACGCGGAGCGGCGCGCCGACATCAGCGGACCCGGGCGGCGGCCGGCGCGCCGACGCCTCGCACGACAGTCGCACGACGCCATCCTCGGCGACGGCCCCGGCGAACGTCAGATCGCGTTCCGGTCCGGTGAGAGTCATCCGCTCGTACGAGAGGCGTCCGTTCGCGGACCGAATCTCCGGCGCGAGCAGATCGCCCGCGAGCGCGTCGCCCGGCTCACCCAACCAATCGCGGAGCGCGACCACCAACGGGGCGCCGGAGAGCGCGAGCTCGTGCACCTCGATCCGGCCGCGCGCCGCGGACCGTTGCCGACCGGTCGGCGACGCCGACCAGCCTCCGGTCCACGTCGTGTCGAGACGTCCCGCGAGCCGCCCCTTCCCTACGTCGAAGATCGGATTCAGCGGCGCGAGGATCGGCGCCAACGCCGGGACGAGACCCACGTGCTGCGTCGCGATGTGGAGATCGCCGGCAACCGCGCGCGTGCCGGGCACGACCCGCGCCTCGGCACGCACGGAAACGGTGCCCTGATTCAGGGCGCCGGCGGCGTTGAGAGTGGCGTGGGCACCGTGCACCGTCGCGCGGAAGTCCCCGCCGACGTCGAGATCGCCGACGGTACAGGGCGCGAGCCGCGCCTCCGCATCGAGCTCGAGGCGGCGCAGGGTTTCGGCGGGGTCGTACCAGAAGCGGACCCCCGCGTTGAACGCGATGCTCCCCTTCGCCGCGAGCGCGCCCTCCCGCCCTTCCCGACCGCGCTGGCGTGCGGAGACGTCGAAGGTGATCACCTCGTCCGTCTGCACGCGCAGCGCGAGCCTCACGTCGTGCAACGACGTCTCCGCACCCGCCGCCGGATCGACGATCAGCACGGTGCCGCCCGCGATGGTGAGCGCGCCATGGATCACCGTGAACGGGTCGTCGATGCGGGTCCAGATCGAGCCGTCGATCGACGGGTGCTCGCCCGGGTCCGCACCACTACCCGCGTCATCGGTTTCCGGGAGCTCGGGCTGCGCGGTCGCCGGGTCGTAGTCCGGCTCTACCGAGTCGTCGGGATCGGGCGCCGTCAAATAGACGTGCGACGCGTTCGGCGACTCCGGCTTCGGCGGTCCCGGGGCGCGCAGAAACGCGAGGAGATCGTAGCTGCCGTCGGGCTGCCGGTGCAGGACGACGCGGGGCCCGTCGAGCGTGACGGACAGGAACTCCGCCCCCGAGAGCCAACGGAGCGGCGCCAATTGCACGGCCGCGGACTGCACCGCGACGGCGGGCTCCGCACTCCCGGTGAGCCGCAGCCGCAGGCCCTCGACCCGCAGTCGCGCGGGCCAGGCGAAGGAGACGTGATCGACCTCGCACGATGGGCCCGACGCGCCGTCTCTCGGTAAGCCGCAGAGCCCCTGCTCCAGCAGCGCGCCGAGCAGACGCGGCACTGCCACGATCACGGCAACGAGCACCACCCCGAGCGCGCCGAGGACGACGAGCAGACCGCGGCCGCCCCACCCCGACTTCCGCACGGCTCCTGGCGTCATCGCTCGCACATCGTCGCAGCCGGTCTGGAAGCCAAGCCCCGAGTCGTACCGGCGACGGCCACCCTTTGCCAGCCGAGCCCGCCACCTCGGCTTCATTTCTGCAGCTCCGGTCCTGTACGGCGTCCCCGTTGTCGACTAGCGTACGACCCCGCCTGCGGCGACGTTTCGCGCCGACGGCACCACCGTCATGTCGCGCTCGAGTATCCTGCTCATCGCTGCCCTCGCCGTCGCCGCCGTCCTGGCGCGCTTCTTCCTTTTGAGCTCGTCCAGCACGGACGGGCCGCGTGACCGCCAGCCCGAAACGGCGAGTGCGCAGGTGATCGTCGGGGGCGCGCCGACCCCCGGTGCGAAGGCGCGGGTCGGAGCCCCGCCCGCGGCCGAGCTGGCCCGCGAGGAGACGGTCCTGACGCCCGCGCAGGTCGAAAAAATGCAGGCCGCCGCGGAGTCGCTCCGTCAGCGGGCGCGCTTCCCCCCGACCTCGCGTCGCATCGAGGACAACATGGACCCGATCGTCGCGACGCGGGCCGTGAAAGAGCGCATGAGCCCGCCTGGGCAGGGTCGCGCCCCGACGCTCGTCGTGTTCGCGTCGGCGGTCAGCTACGAGGCGCCGAATCCGATCATTCTGTTCGCCCGATTCATCCGCGAGTGGCCGGACGACTGGGCGCCCCGGGCCGACGCGGAGCTCGCCGGCGATCTCGTGAATGCCGCCGGCCAGATCGTCGCCGAGGTCGATCTGCTCGACGACGGACGAGAGCGCGACCTCGAGGCGGGCGACGGCATCTTCACGGCGCGGCTCACCCCCGCGGCCGACGAGCTCGCCCGCTGGAACGGCCTGATCCGCGTGCGCGTCTACGGAGAGACCGGCGACGGCGAACGGCGGAGCGCCAAGACCCGCTTCTACTATGGCGCGCCGGGCGCGAAGCTCACCGGCAACTACCAAGATCAGCTGATGGACGGGCATCTGCAGATCCTCGCCGAGGTCGACGTGAAGACGCTGGGGGAATATCGGATCGATGCCACCGTCAGCGGAGCGCAGGGTCTGCTCGCCTTCGCCCAAAGCACGGTCGCGCTCGAGCCCGGCATCGTCTGGATGCCGATCACCTTCTGGGGCTTGGCGCTGCGCGAAGCGCGCGAGCCCGGCCCCTACCGGCTGTCGTCGATCGCGCTCGCGAACGTGACCCTGAAACCGCCCCAGCTGAACGACGCCATCAGTACCTCGTACGAAACGGAAGCGTACGATCCCAAGGTGTTCAACAGTCAGCCGTACAACGACCCGAAGCTCCTCCAGCGCGCCGACCGTATCGACGCGCGGTCCCGTGGTGAAACGACGCGTGGCCCGTAGCGGCGACATCCTGACCTTCGCCGAGTATGCCGCGATCCGGCACCGCACGCCCTACGTCGTCGACGTGCAGCGTGACGACGCCCGCCTCGTGCTCTTCGGCGGCTGGCACAGCTCCGATCCGACGCTGCCGATGTTCGACCAGATCGCGACCGCCTTCGCCGAGCTCGCCCCCGAATTCGCCTTGCACGAAGGCACGCCGCCGCACCCGGAGCCCGAGCGGGAGATCGCGATCCGCCGGTATGGCGAAGCCGGGTTGGTGACCACCCTCGCGGGCCGCGCGGGCATCCCGACCGCGAGCATGGACATTCCGCTCCCCGAGGAAGCGCGGCTGCTGCGGCGCGAGCTCTCCCAGGCCGACGCCCTGGTGTTTCTGGTCGTCCGCCAATTGGCATCGTACAACCGCAAAACCCTCCGCATGGATTTCGACGGCTACTTCGGCGACTTCTTCGACCTGATCGCCCCGGCATTGGAGCTCGCCGCGATCGACTGGCCGCTCATCGAGCGCGAGCACGTGCGCATGGTCGGGCATCCGCTCGTGGCGCGCGACGTCACGGGACACGAGACCAATCCGATGCGCGACGAGCTGCCGACGCAGCGGATCGCGCAAAGGTCGAATCGGCTGCGCGACGAGCGCATGCTGCGCCGCCTGCTCGCCGCGTTGGTCGAGCATCGTCGCGTCTTCGCCACCGTCGGCGTCACCCACGCGGTCATGCTGGAACCGGCACTGCGGGCGGCCGCCACCCCGGGGAGCCACGCATGAGGGCTCGGCCATGACCGTCACCGCAGGCGCTCGGCCGTGGCTGTCGATCGCCGCGCCTTGCTACAACGAGGAGGAAGCCATCGCGGCGGTCGTCGCGGAGTGGGACGCGATCCTCGGCGCCGTGCCGCAGCCGACCGAGATCGTCCTCTGCAACGACGGCAGCACCGACGGCACCGCCGCGGTGCTCGCCGAGCTCATGGCGCGCTACCCGCGGCTCCGGGTGGTGAGCAACCCGACGAACGGCGGCTACGGGCGCGCGCTCGGATCGGCGATCGCGGCGACCCACGGCACGTACGTCGCCACGATCGACAGCGACGGGCAATTCGACGTCGCCGATGCAGTCGTGCTCGCCGGTGCCGTCGAGCGCGAAGGCTTCGACGGCATCACCGGCTTTCGGCTCGGCAAGAAGGACACGGCGTTTCGCGTGCTCGCCGATCGGGGCATGAATCTCCTCGTCCGGACCATGTTCGGCGTCCAGCTCCGCGACACGAACTGCGCGCTCAAGGTCGTGCGGGGCGACCTGCTCCGCGGGCTGCCGATCGAGGCGCGGGGCTATCCGACGCCGACCGAGATGTGCGTCCGGCTCGTGGCGCGGGGGTATCGGCTCGGCGAGCGCGGCGTCACGCATCGCGAGCGCACGGCGGGGTTCAGCAAGCTTCATCCCTGGCGCACCGCATGGAGCTTCTTCCGCTTCCTCGTCTATCTGCGTTTGAAGTTGAAGCTGCACCGCGCCGGGATTATCCTCGCGCCGTGACCGCCGCCGGGACATCGCTCGTCGGCGTCATCCTCGCCGCCGGCCAGGGGACGCGTCTCCAGCCTTTCAGCGAGACGTATCCGAAGCCGATCCTCCCGATCCTCGGGAAGCCGCTCCTGCAGTACCAGATCGAATGCCTCCGCGATCTCGGCGTGCGGCGCGTGATCATCGTGATCGGGCATCTCGGGTTCGCGATCGTGCGCGCGCTGGGCGACGGCCGCGCGCTCGGCGTCGAGATCGAGTACGTCGACCAGGGCAAGACGCTCGGCATCGCGCACGCGGTGAGCAAGCTCGAGCCGCTCGTCGACCGGCCGTTCATGCTCTTCCTCGGCGACATCTTTTTCGTGCACGACGACCTCGCGCGCATGATCGCGATGCTCGGCACCGACAGCGTGCGCGGCGTCCTCGCGGTCAAGGAAGAGACGTCGATCGAAGCCGTGCGCCGGAACTTCGTGGTGCGCGAGGACGACGCCGGCTTCGTGAAGCGCGTCATCGAGAAGCCGCAGCATCCCCCGAGCATGCTCAAGGGCTGCGGGCTTTATCTCTTCGATCCGGTCTTTTTCGATGCCGCGCGCCGGACGCCACGCACCGCCATGCGCGACGAGTACGAGCTGACGGACGCGATCCAGATCTTCGTCGACGACGGCCATCGCGTGCGCGCCGCGCACGTCGTCCGGGACGACCTGAATCTCAGCTACCCGGCGGATCTGCTCGACATCAATCTGAAGCTCCTGGAGGGCACGCAGAGCCTGATCGGCACGGACGTGCAGCTCGCGCCGGGCTGCCGGGTCGAGCACAGCGTGATCATGGACGGGGCGACGGTGACGCACCCGATCGAGATCCGCGACTCGCTGGTGTTTCCCGGCGTCACCGTGACCGCCACGGCGGACATCCGCCGCGCGATCATCACGACCGAAGGCATCATCGAGTGTCGCTGAAAAGCCGTCGCATGATCGTAAGGACGGGGGGCGGCGTCCAGTGTCGCTGACCCACCCGGCGAAGCGCGTTCTCGTGACGGGCGGCGCCGGCTTCATCGGCCACCACCTCACCCGCGCGCTGCTCGGACGCGGCCTCGCCGTGACCGTGCTCGACGATCTGTCGATGGGCCGGCGCGAGAACGTGCCGGCCGCTGCGCGCTTCGTCGCGGGCGACATTCGCGACGCGCGCGCCCTGGGCGAAGCGCTCGACGGCGTCGATGCCGTGTTCCACCAGGCGGCCGTCGTGTCGATCCGCGCCAGCGTCGAGCACTTCGTGCGCGACGCCGAGGTGAACCTGATGGGGACCCTCGCCCTGCTGCGCGAGATCGCCACCCGCCGCATCCCGCGCGCCGTGCTCGCCTCCTCGATGGCGGTGTACGCCGACTCGCCGCGACCCGAGCCGCTGTCCGAAACGGCCCCGACCGTACCGATCTCGCCCTACGGCGTCGCGAAGCTCGCGGCCGAGCGCTACTGGCTGTTGCTCGGCGCGCAGGCGGGCGTGACGGCCACGGCGCTCCGCTACTTCAACACCTACGGGCCGAACCAGACGCCGACGCCGTACGTGGGCGTCATCACGATCTTCATCGAACGCCTGCTGGCCGGCGCCCCGCTCCGCATCTTCGGCGACGGCGAGCAGGCCCGCGACTTCGTCCACGTCGACGACATCGTCGCCGCCAACCTCGCGGTGCTCGACGCGCCGGCCGCATCCGTCGCGGGCCGGGTCTTCAACGTCGGCACCGGTCACGCGACCTCGGTCAACGAAATCGCCGCGGCGCTGATCCACGCGCTCGCACCCGGCACGCAGCCGGAATACCTGCCGGCGCAGCCGGGCGAGATGCGGAATGCCATCGCCGACGCGAGCGCGATCCGCACGGCGCTCGGATGGACGCCGCGTCACGTGCCGCCGGAATTCAGCGCGGTGATCGCGTTCTGGCGTGAGGGTGCGAAAGCCGGCCGTCATCCGCGCTGAGCACGGATAGGCTCCAGCTGGCGGCTCGTCGACTCCTGACGCGTTCCGCCACCGCCGGTTTCTCCCAGCCTACGGCACGTCCTGCGCGGCACGCAGGGTCGCGAGATACCCCGGGGCGTCGCGCTGCTCGGGATGCTCGCGCACGAAGCGCTCGAAGTACCGCACGCCGTCCGCCCTTCGACCGCCTTCACGATAGATCGCAAAGAGATCCGCGAGGGCCCACGGACACCCGTGCGTGCAATGCGGGATCGCCTCCTGGAGCGCGGCGATCGCCCGCTCCGGTTGGCCCGCCTCGAGATAGACGTTCGCGTAGTGACGCAGGCGCATCTCGACGACGTTCGGATGATCGCGCGTGAAGAGCCCGACGGTGTGGAACGAGAGCCAGGCTGCGCCGCCGACGATCGCGAGCGCCGACGCGATCCTTTGCGGCTCGCCGGCCGTCAACCGGCGCGCCGCTACGACGACTCCGAGGCCCGCGAGCGGCAGCAGCGCCGGCACGACCTGGATGCGGTAGCGCCCGAACAAGAAGAACGCGACCAGCGTCAGCCAATAGACGAGCACGAACGCGGTCAGCCGTCGGACCACCTCCGAGGACCGCAACGTCGCCGCCACTCCGAGCGCCGCCAGCGCCACCACGACGCCGAATCCGAGCAACGGCAGCCGCAAGATCCGCGATTCCCGCTCGAGCAGATATTGATCCTGGCTGTCCGAGATCTCGAAGTCGTTCCAGAAGAGCATCGCCTTGCGGCCGAACGCGCGGAGCGCGAACGCGGGATCGTCCGCCATGTGGGCGACGGCCGCACGCAGCCAGAACCACGACGCCTCGCCGGCGGTCAGCGTCCGCCCCGCCCGCTCCTCGGCGACGCGGTGAAAGTCCTCCTCCTCGAAATGAGGATTGGCCCGCACGAACAACACGACGCCGTAGGCACCGTAGGGATTCTCCGGATTGTTGCCGGTGTAGAAGTTCTGCCCGAGCTGCGTGGTGGTGAGCACCCATTGGCCCGAGACGGCGTGATTGCGGAGCGTGACGGGCGCGAGCGCGGCGACGACGCCCGCGAGAAATAGCAGCGCCCCGCGCCGGGAATCGCGGGCGAAGACGAGCGCGCCGAGCGGCACGAACACCAGCAGATTGGCCCGCGTCAGGATCGCGAGGCCGAGCACGACGCCCGCCGCGGCGCGCTCCCACGGGCAGCGGCCGCTCGCAAGAAAGAGGAAGCTCGCGACGAGCAGCATCGACAGCGCCGTCTTGTCGAGCTCGCCGACGTTGAAGATGTCGGGCGCGTAGACCGCGAATCCGAGCGCCGCGAGGCCGCCGACGACCGGACCGCCGACACGCCGCCCGAGCAACGCCGTCGCCGCGGTCGCGCCAACGCTGCATGCCACGTTGCAGAGGCGGGCCAGCATGAGGTCATGCCCGCCGAGCCGGTACACGAGCCCGAGGAGATAGGGATAGAGCGGGTCCATGTAGAACGCCCGCGTCCCGAGCCAGTCGCCAGCGGCGATCCGTCGGGCCCACTGATCGTAATACTCGGGGTCGACGACCAGCCGATCGAACCACGGCGTGCCGCGCAGCTCGAGCACGTACCCGACCCGGAGCGCCGCCGCGAGCACCAGCATCGCCGCGAGCCACCAGCGGCTCGCGAGCACGCGACCCAGTCCCGCGAGCGCGCCCGGCGATCCGCCGGGGCTGCCCGTCACTGGTGCCACCCTCTCGTCACCCTCGCGTGCGCGCCTCAACGGCGGCGAGGATCGTTCGAGCACGTCCTCACTGTCAATTCCGGTAGTGTCTCGTTTCTGTCTGCGTTGGCGGTGTCGCCGGTGGGTGGGTCAGGGTGTGCTCCTACGGTCGCCGGGTTTCCGCCACCCAGCGCATACAACTTGCCGCTGCCACCATGGCCTGAGCACACGCGAGCCGCGGCTCCCCGGAGCACACCCTGACCCACCCACCGGCGAGGCATCACAACAACAACAATCAACAGGTGCGGAGACTCGCACTGCCGATTCGCCGGCTTCAATTGAGTTGATGATGATGATGATGATGATGCCGTCGGCGGGTGGGTCGGGGAGGGCTCCGGGGAGCCGCAGCTCGCGTGTGCCCAGGCCAGAGAAGCAGCGACAGGTTGTATGCGCTGGGTGGCGGAAACCCGGCGACCGTAGGAGCCCTCCCCGACCCGCCCGCCGGCGGCCACCGATCGCAGCGCTGCTCGATTCCGCGCGCATTGCAGTCGCGGGCGCCACCGCGCTAAGGCCGTCGGGCATGGGCCTTCGGCGTCCGTCAGCTGCTCGCGCCGCTGCGGCGCCGCCACCCACCGCGGGCGAGCCGACGGCTGAGCCGCGCGCGTGGTCGCTCGTGCTCGTCGGGCTGATGCTCGTCGTCCTCACGCTCGTCGCCTACGGACCGGCGTACCGGGCCGGCTTCATCTGGGACGACGACGACTACGTCACGGACAACGCGACGCTCGACGACGCGGACGGCCTCGCGCGCATCTGGCTCGAACCGGGCGCGACGCCGCAATATTACCCGCTCACGTTCACGAGCTTCTGGCTCGAGCATCAGGTCTACGGCGACGCGCCGTTGGGCTACCACGTCACGAACGTCCTGCTGCACGCAGCCAACGCGCTCCTCGCGTGGCTCGTCATGCGCCGCCTGCGCATCCCCGGCGCCTGGCTCGCCGCGGCGATCTTCGCGCTCCATCCGGTCCACGTGGAGTCGGTCGCGTGGATCACCGAGCGGAAGAACCTGCTCTCCGGCGTCGGCTACCTGGGGGCACTCCTGCTGGCGCTCGGCGTCGTCGGCGCGCTGGACGCCGCGCCGACGGATCGCACCGCGACCCTCCGGCGCGCCGGTGTGCTCGCCCTTTTCGTCGCCGCGCTTTTGGCGAAGACCGTTGCCTGCACGCTTCCCGTCGTGCTGCTGCTCGTGCTCTGGTGGCGGCGGCACCGGATCGAGCGCCGCACGCTCGTCGCCACCCTGCCGCTCTTCGCGATCGGCGCCGCGCTCGCCCTGGTCACGATCTGGATGGAGCACACCCACGTCGGGGCGCGCGGCGTGCTCTTCGAGCTGGCGCCGCTGCAGCGGGTGTTGATCGCGGGGCGTGCGCTCTGGTTCTACGTCGCGACCCTTGTCTGGCCGCATCCGCTTTCGTTCGTCTACGAACGGTGGGACGTCGACCCGCGCGTCTGGTGGCAGTGGCTCTTTCCGGTGGCGGCATTGGCGGTCGGGATCGGCCTCTGGCTGCTGCGCGCGCGGCTCGGCCGCTGGCCGCTCGTCGCCGCGCTCGGGTTTGCCGTCACGCTCGCGCCGGCGCTCGGCTTCGTCGACGTCTACCCGATGCGCTACACCTTCGTCGCCGATCACTATCAATACCTGGCGAGCCTCTTCCTGATCGCGCCGGCGGCGGCGGGGATCGCGCTCGCCGTAGCCCGCTTCGGCATCCCGGCGGCGGCCGTCGCGGGACCGTTGCTTGCGGTCCTGGCGGGGCTCACGTGGCAACGGACGTTGGTCTTCGCCGATCAAGAGACGCTCTGGCGCGACGTCATCGCGAAAGACCCGCGCGGCTCGATGGCGCTCGTCAATCTCGGCATGTGGCTGCAGCGCCACGACCGCGCTCCGGAGGCGGCCACGACCCTCGAAGAAGCCGTCCGGCGCGCTCCCGACGACGCCGAGATCCTCGGCAACCTCGGCATCGTGCTGGCGTCGCTCGGACGCGGTGCCGAGGCCCGGACGCACCTCGAACGGGCCGCCGAGCTCGCACCCGGATCGGCCCAAGCCCACAACAACCTCGCCAACGCGCTCGCCGCCGAGGGCCGGCTCGCCGAGGCCGCCGACCACTATCGCGCCGCCGTTCGCCTCGATGCGGGCTATGCCGACGCCCAGAACAACCTCGCCAACGTCCTCGTGCAACAGGGTCACCCCGACGAAGCGATCACGCGCTACGAGGCCGCGCTCGCCGCCGACCCGGACTACGTCACGGCACACGTGAATCTCGCCAAGGTCCTGGTCGGGGCCGGCCGCGAGGAGGAAGCGATCGCCCACTACCGCGCGGCGGTGCGTCTCGACCCGACGCTCGCCGACGCGCAGCGCGCCCTCGGCGGCCGTCTCGCCGCGCGGGGGGAGTTTGCCGAGGCCGTCGAGCACCTCGGCGCCGCAGCCCGGCTCCGTCCACAGCAAGTCGAGGCGCAGTATCAGTTCGCGGCCGGGCTCGCCGGCGCCGATCGCCTCGACGAGGCGATCGCGGCTTACGGGCGCGCGCTCGCGCTCCGCCCCGACGACGCCGACCTGCACAACGATCTCGGCGTCGCGTTCGCCCGCCGTGACGACCGCGGCGCCGCGGCCGCCGAGTTCCGGAAAGTGCTGGCGCTGCAGCCCGACCACGCCGAGGCGCGCAGCAATCTCGCCGCCCTCGAAGCGCAGCCGCCGACGGCGCAATGACGGCACGGGCGCGCGGCAGCGCGGGACAACACGTTCCGATCGCTGGCGCGATCGAGGCCGCGATCGCCGCCGCCCTCGCGCTCGTCACGCTCGCCGTCTTCGCCCCGGTCCGCGGCCATCAGTTCCTGAACTACGACGACAACGCGTACGTGACCGAGCACCCGCTCGTCCGCACCGGCCTGACGCGCGCGAGCGTCGCATGGGCGCTGACCGGCGTGCACCACGCTACCTGGCACCCGCTGACGACGCTGACCCACTTGCTCGACGTCGAGCTCTACGGCCTGAACGCCGGCGCGCACCTCACCGTGAACGTCGTGCTGCACACGCTCGCGGCCGTCGTGCTCTTCCTCACGTTGTACGGCATGACGGGCGCGCGTTGGCCGAGCGCGTGGGTCGCGGCGCTCTTCGCGTGGCATCCGCTGCACGTCGAGTCGGTCGCCTGGGTGTCGGAGCGGAAGGACGTCCTCTCGGGTCTCGGCTGGATGCTGACGCTCGCGGCGTACCTCGCCTACGTGCGCCGCCCGACCTGGACGCGCTACGCCGCGGTGATCGGCGTCTTCGCGCTCGGCCTGCTGGCGAAGCCGATGCTGGTCACCCTGCCCTTCGTGCTGCTCCTGCTCGACTGGTGGCCGCTCGGACGCGTCGCGCGAGGCGGCTCCGATGCCCCCGCGGCGCGCACGCCCGGCGCGCTCGTGGTCGAGAAGATTCCGCTGCTCGCCCTCGCGATCGGCGCCAGCATCGTGACGATCGTCGCGCAGCAGAGCGCCGGCGCGCTCAACTCGATGGGCAACTCCCCGCTGTCGTTCCGGGTCGGGAACGCCCTCGTCTCGTACGCGCTCTATCTCTGGAAGACGGTCTGGCCGGCGGGTCTCGTCGTCTTCTATCCGCCGGCGACGGAGCTGCCGATCTGGAAGCCGATCGCGGGAGCGCTCGTGCTGCTTGCCATCTCGCTGCTCGTGGCGCGCCAGGCCCGACGCGTCCCGGCGCTCGCGGTCGGCTGGCTCTGGTATCTCGGGACGCTGGTGCCGGTGATCGGCCTCGTCCGCCAGGGCGATCAGGCCCTGGCGGATCGCTTCACCTATCTGCCCTCGATCGGGCTCTTCCTGATGGCCGCATGGGGTATCCCGACCATCGCGACGCGCAACCGTACACCCCCCTGGCTCGCCGTCGCCGCCGGCGCGGTGCTCATCGCGTGCATCGGCGGAACCGCGCAACAGCTCCGCCACTGGGAGAGCAGTGTCACGCTCTTCACGCACGCGCTCGCGGTGGATCCCGCGAACTACGTCGCCACGGGTAACCTCGGGGCGGCGCTCGGCACGCTCGGCCGGCACGACGAGGCCTTGCAGCTCCACCGTCGCGCCGTCGAACTGCAGCCGACCAACGCCAGGTTCCGGGTCGCCCTCGGCAGCGCGCTCGCCCGGCTCGGCCGGCGCGACGCAGCCGAGGCGGAGTACGTCGAGGCGGTGCGGCTCGACCCGACCAACGCGCTCGCCGAGTACGACCTCGGCCTCGTGCGCGCGGAACGCGGCGCGCTCGACGACGCGATCGCACACTATCGACGCGCGATCGCCCTCGATCCGCGCTACGCGAAGGCCTACCACAACCTCGGGTGGGCCCTCGCCGAACGCGGGGCGTTCACCGAGGCGATCCCCGCGTACCAGCAGGCGCTCGCACTCGATGCGGGCTTGATCGCGGCGCACAACAATCTCGCGATCGCGCTCGAACGCGTCGGGCGCACGGACGAGGCGCTCGCCCACTACGCGGCGGCGGTCGCGCTCGCGCCGGACGAGCCGCGCGCCCACGCCAACTACGGGGCCCTGCTGGCGGGCACTGGCCGCCAGGCCGAGGCGATCACCGAGTATCGCGCGGCGCTGCGCTTGAATCCGGATTTCGCCGAGGTGCGCGCGGCGCTCGCCGAGACCGAAGCCGCGATGGCCGCACCCGCCCGGTGATCGCCGGCCGCGGTAGTGTCTCAGTCTGTTCGTGCGGCCTGCGCGGTGTCGCCGGTGGGTGGGTCCGGGTGTGCTCCTACGGTCGCCGGGTTCGTGCCACCCAGCGCGTACAACCCGCCGCTGCCTCTCTGTCCTGCGCACACGCGAGCTGCGGCTCCCCGGAGCACACCCGGACCCACCCACCGGCGAGGCAGCACAACGAGAACCGATCGGACGCGCCGACTCTCGCCCCGCCGAACGGCCGGCTCGATGAGAGTGAGTGATGATGCCGCCGGCGGGCGGGTCGGGGATGGCTCCGGGGAGCCGCAGCTCGCGTGTGCTCAGGCCAGAGAGGCAGCGGCAAGTTGTATGCGCTGGGTGGCGGAAACCCGGCGACCGTAGAAGGAGCCATCCCCGACCCGTCCGCCGGCGGCCACCACCAATCGCCCGCTGCCGCGAGCATCGAACTGAGACACACTTCGGCCCGCGCGACACTCGCGCGCGGCGCCGGGTGTGTTACACCGGCGCCCCGTGTCTGTGATGACCGCGCGCGCCGTCGCCCTCGTGAGCCTCGCGCTCGCCCTCGCCGGTGCCGTCATGCTGGGGCGCGGCGACCCGGCGCGCCCGCGCACCGACGCGCCCTACAACGTCCTCTTCCTCTCGCTCGATACCGTGCGCCAGGACGTGCTCGGCGCGTACGGCCACCAGCCGCGTCATGCCCAGGGCGTCTCGCCGAGCCCCATGCTCGATCAGCTCGCGCGCGAGGGCGTCCGCATGACCGACGCGTACTCGTCGAGCTCGTGGACGCTGCCGTCGCACATGTCGATGATGACGGGCCGCCCGGCGCTCGCCCACGGCGTCGAGACCGAGAGCGGCGTGCTCGATCCCGCGATCCCCACCATGGCCGAGATTCTCAGCAACCACGGCTATCGGACGGTCGGCATCTACTCCGCGCCCTACCTCGATCCGCATTGGGGGTTCGGACGCGGCTTCGAGAGCTACACGCCGGTCTACGGCGAGGAAGCCGCCGACGTCTCGCGCCGCGCCGCCGCGCTCCGCGACGACATCGACCTCGCCGCGGCCGCCGCCGAGTGGCCGCGCTACGACGATCTCAAACGCCAGCAGGCGGCGCTCGAAACCGAGCTGAACGACCGCTCGCAGACCGTCATCACCTCCGAGCAGGTGGCGGCGGCGACCGTCGCCCGGCTGGAGGACTTCGCGCGCGAAGGCCGGCCGTGGTTCGTGTTCGCGCACTTCTTCGACGCCCACTGCGACTACGTCCCGCCCGCGCCCTACGACACCCGCTTCGACCCCGACTACACCGGCACGTTCAGCGGCAAGGGCTGCATGGGAGGCCCGCACGTCGGCACGCCCGATCCGCAGCAGCCCGGTGCCCTGCTGCGCACCCTCGGCGAGCGCGATCTCGAGCACGCGTTCGCGCTCTACGAGAGCGAGGTCGGCTGGGTCGACGATCACGTCGGCGTCGTCCTGCGCGCGCTCGAACGCCTGAAGCTCGCCGAGCAGACGCTCGTCATCGTGGTCTCGGACCACGGTGAGGAGTTCTTCGAGCACGGCGGGCTCGGCCACCGCCGCACGCTCTACGAGGAGGTCGTCCGGACACCGATGCTGCTCCGGATGCCGCGCGTGCTGCCCGTCAACCGGACGATCGCCGGGCCGGTCTCGCTCGCCGATCTGCTCCCCACGACGCTCGACCTGCTCGGCATTCCGCACCAGGCGTCGCCGGGAAGCGTGAGCCTCTGGCCCGCCATCCGCGACGACGTGCCGGCCGAGCACAGCCCGCTCCTGCGCACGATCATGATGTTCGGCGGCGAGGTCGCGGTCGATGCGGGTGATCCCGTGGTGCTGCGCCAGGTCATGGTGCAGGACGGCTTCCGGCACGGACCGATCAAGATCACGCGCCAGCGCAGCTGGCCGCAGTTCCAGGCCGGCGTCGCGCCGAACGTGCAGGCGGTGCTGCAGCAAGAAGCGGCGCGGCAGTACGAGCGCGAGACGCTGCGCTGGATGAACGTGGCCGACCACCCGGACGAGCCCGCGGACCGTTGGTCGACCGACTTCAGCGACGCGACGGCACGCGCCGCGCTCACCGCGTTCCGGACCGCGTACGAGCGCGCGCTCGAGCACCGGCCGCCGCCGGCACAATCGTCGACGCTGCCGCACAACGTCCGGAGCGCCCTCGAAAGTCTCGGCTACATCGAGCGCAGCACCGGGCCAGCGTTCCCGGAGCCGGATCTCGTGCTGCCGCTGCCGCGCGACGAGTGAGCTTGCGGAGGAGTCGCCGGGGGGTGGGTCCGGGAGCGCTCCTACGGTCGCCGGTATTCTGCCACCCAGCGCATAAAGCCCGCCGCTGCCTCCATGGCTTGCGCACACGCGAGCTGCGGCTCCCCGGACACTCCCGGACCCACCCCCCGGCGAGGCATCACACAAAAAGATACCGACCCGCGCGCTGCTCTCCCAGGCCGACGGCTCCGAGTCTCATTTGAGGATGCATGAGGATGCAGCAGGCGGGCGGGGCGGGGATGGCTTCGGGGAGCCACGGCTCGCGTGTGCGCAAGCCATCGAGGCAGCGGCCGGTTGTATGCGCTGGGTGGCAGAACACCGGCGACCGTAGAAGCCAGCCCCGACCCGCCCGCCCGCCTGCTGCCACCGATGACCGCTTCGCCGTCGGCTCAACGCGAGGACAGCCAACTCGTGATCTCGCCCGCCAACACCGTCTGTCCTTGTTCCTGCGCGAGCGGCAGGGCGGCGCGCGCCATCGCGAGCGCGTCGTCGCGGCGGCCGAGCGCTTCGTAAGCGAGCGCACACCGGAAGCGCGCCGTCGCGTCATTCGGATCGAGCCGGATGGCGCGCTCGAAATGGCTTACGGCCTCGCCCGGCCGCCCCGCATCGACCAGCGCGCTCGCGAGGTTCCGCTGCGCGTTCAGGTGATCGGGGCTCACGCGGAGCGCGGCTTCGAGCTGCGTCATCGCCTCGTCGCGGCGGCCGGCCACGAGCAGCGCCGTGCCGAGATTGGCGAGCACGTTGGCGTTGTCGGGGCGCTGGCCGAGGGCGCGGCGGAAGACCGCGATCGCCCGATCGGTCTGGCCGTCGCGGAGGAGCGCACTCCCGAGGTTGTTCTGGGTTTCGCCGTCGTCGGGCGCGAGCGTCAGCACCCCCTCGAACGCCGCGATCGCGGCCGGCGTGCGGCCTGCGCGCATGAGCGCCCCGCCGAGGTTGTAGCGCGCGTCGACGTCGTCGGGCGCGAGCGCGACGGCGCGCTCGAGGTGGCCGATCGCGTCGTCGACGCGGCCGAGCGCGAGCAGCGCGTTCGCCAGGTTCACGCGCACCTTGGCCTTGGGCTGATCGGGTTGCAGTGCGAGCGCGCGCTGCAGGTGGACGAGTGCTTGCTCCGGGTGACCGGTGCGGGTGAGCGCGATGCCGAGGTTGTTCAGCGCCACGACGTCGTCGGGATCGAGAGCCAGGGCCCGTTCGAGCGGGCGGCGCGCCTCTTCCGCGCGGCCGAGCTTGTTGAGGCCCATCCCGAGGTTGTCGAGGGCCGACGGATAGTCGGGATCGAGCCGCAGCGCCTCCTCGAACGACGCCATGGCTTCGGCGGGCGGGTGTCCCGCGTCGAGCAGCGCCACGCCGAGGTTGTAGTGCGCCATCGGATCGTCCGGCTGGCGCCGCACGGTATCGCGCCAAATCGACTCGACGGTGTCGTACGCGCCGAGCCGGACGACGCTGACGCCGGCCAGCAGCACCACGAGCGCCGCGGCCACGCTAGCGGCGAGACCGCGGCGCCCGCCCCGCGCGCCGAGCCAGCGCTGCCCGCCGACGACCGCGAGCGCCATCAGACCCGCGAGCGGCAGATACATCCGGCGCTCCGCGGCGATCATCTTCGGCAACGGGACCACGAGCGTCGGCGCCAACACGAGCATCGCGGCGATCACGACGAAACGCGCCGCCGGTCGCCGCCACACCGCCGCGACGATCATCGCCGCCACGATCGTGAACGCGACCAGCCACGGCCACGCGGCGCCGAAGGTGCGGAGGAAATTCGGCGCGTAGTGGATCGCGAGCGGCCACGGCCAGAACGTGAGCTTCAGGTACAGCAGCACGATCTTGGTCTGCGTGGCCCACCAGACGAGCGGCGCGACGTGGTGACGGGCGTCGGCGAGACCACCGATGCCGCCCACGCTGAGCCCGATCAGCAGCAGCCAGCTGGACGCCAGGCCGACGTACAACGGTGCCGAGCGGCGGAGCCCGCTCCAGGAGTCGACGAGAAACGTGCGCTGATACAGCGCCACCACGAGCGGGGCCGACGCCATGACCTCTTTCGACGCCATGCCCGACCAACAACACGCGATCGCGATGACGAGCCAGGCGCGCGCCGCCACCGGCGACGGCGCCGTCCAGTGGCGCAACGCCGCCCACAGCGTCGCCAGGTAGAAGAAAGCCGCCAGGAGCTCCGTCCGTTGCGTGACGTACACGACGGCTTCCGTCCCGAGCGGATGCACCGCCCAGACGAGCGCCGTCACGAGCGCGAGCGCCGGCGCAATGCCGGACAACGCGCCGCCGAAGTACGGCAGCAGCAGCGTCCCCTCGACCAGCGCCGCGAGCAGCACCGCCGTCAGCGTGTGCAGCACGAGGTTCGTGACGCGATACCCGGCAGGCGCGAGCCCGTAGAAATGACGATCGACCGCGAGCGTCCAGTTCGGTAGCGGCCGGCGCGCCGTCGGGGCGAGCGGCGGCGGATTGAGCGGTCCGCGCTCGTGCGCATCGCCGACCAGCGGCCAGAGCCGCAGCAGCGAGGGATTCTCGACGATGGCGAGCCGGTCGTCGAAGATGAACGGCGCGGGCAGCGCGCGTCCGTAGATCGCGCCGACCACCAGCGCGAGCAGCGCGACCGTCCCGAGCGTGCGTGCCGGCGACGCCGTCAAGCGTAGGTGCGGGCGGTCTCGACCACCGCCGCGAGCGGCCGCTGGAAGAGGAGATTGAACTCCAGCATCGGACCCACGATGCACCGGGTGCAGGGCGTCTCACGATCCCACGTCGTCCGCCAGTCGTCGGCGAGGAGATCGACCGCGGTCGTCTTGCCCTTGGTGTACGCGCACGGATACGCGCGCCCGAGCGGGTCGATGTAGAAGAATCCGTGCCCCGCCGCGCAGCGGGTGTTCGGCTCGGTGTAGGCAGACACGGCGAAGTCCTCCCACCCCGCCAGGAACTCGAGGAACGGGGTCGAGCTCACGATCGGACGGCCGCGCCGCTTCTCTTCGAGCAGGCTGCGCCAGAACGCGCGGAACGCCTCGTTCGTGACCGACGCCGGGATGCTGCCGCGCACGATGTCGGTGTCGGTGCACTGCGGTTGGAAGTGCACGCGGAACCCGATCTGCTCGGCCTGGCGGAGAATGGCGTCGGCTTGGCCGAGGCTGTGCTCGGTGACGACGCAGATCGCGATGACCGGCTTGCCGCGCCGGACGAGATCACGGATGCCGGCCAGCACACCCGCGTGCGAGCCCTCCCCGCGCGCGGCGAGATGCGCGGCCTCGTCGCCGTCGAGGCTCGTGTAGACCAGATCGGCACCGTCCAGGCGCTCGGGGTGGCGGTCGTAGAGCGTCAGATTCGAGTTGATGCTCACCCAGAACCCGCGGGCCTTCGCCATCGTCACGATCTCGCCGATGTCCTTCCGCATCATCGGCTCGCCGCCGGCGAGCCCGAGGCGGCGCACGCCCATCTGCTGCAAGCGATCGAACATCAGCGCGACGCGCGGGAGATCGAGCTGGGTCGGATCGATGAAGGGACAATTGCAGTAGCTGCAGCGGAGATTGCAGCGATTGGTGACGGCCCACGTCGCCGAGAACGGCCGCGGCGTACCGTCGACCAGGTAGGAGAGCAGGCTCGAGCCGAACGCGTACCCGAGCGCGAGCTTGTCAGACAGCCGCACCGCCGGCCCCCAAGACCGCGAGCCACACGATCGCGAAATACCCCTTCGTGAGCAGCCAGCCGACGGCGGCGTCCGCCACCGCGAAGAAGATCAGCAGCGGGAGGACGGCGCTCACGGCGCCAACGACGCCGAGCGACCCGTACAACGCGAAGGCCAGTAGCAGCCCGAGGACGATCAGCACGTCGCGGGCGAGCGCCGTGGAGTGCACCGCCGTCGTGTCGATGCCGTTGGCCGCGTCGGCGTCGCGGTCGCCGAGCGCCTGGAACAGATGACAGACGCCGGTCATGACGCCGACCAGGAACACCAGCGCGACGGACGGTGACACGATCGCCGCGTAGAGCGCGCCCCACAGCCACACGATCACGATGTCGGCGATCGGCGCGCCCTTGAGCACCATCGAATATGCGACGTTCACGACCATCACGGCGGCGACGGCCGCCGTCGCCCGCGGCCCGATCGTCGCGAGCGCGAGGCTGAGCGTCACGACCTTCAGCGTAACGATGGCGAGCATCCCGACGCCGCGCTGCTCGACCCAGATGGCGATCAGACGGCGGTCCTTCTTCGGATTCGTCCAGTCGGCGGGCGCGTCGTGGAGATCGTTGAACGCGTACATGAGCCCGATCGCGAGCGTCGACACCACCGCGAGCGCGGCGCCGCGCACGAGGTCACCACCCTGCCAAGTCTGGAGGGCGATGAGCGAGAAATTGATCGCCAGCAGCGCCCCTTCCCCGCGTCGCACGCGATGCCACGTCGAGGCGGCCATCGCCCACAGCACGGCCTCGAAGACGCCGCTGTGCGACGCCGCAACGGGAGCGAGCGTGACGGGGGGCGGCGGCGCGTAGGGAGATTCCTGCCGGGCCGCTCCGGAGGCGGGCATCGGCATCCCTTACCACGAGGCGTCGCGGCGTCGTCAACGACAATACGCGGCGGCAATTCGCGGCGGACGGCGGGCGTCGCGACGGCGTTGCGCTCTGCTGGGGCGCCGCCTGTAGCGGCTACGCCCCCGGCGCGACGGTGACCACGCGGACGGGCCGCTCGCGCGCGGCGGCGGAGAACGGGACGCTGATGCGGCTGATCTTGCGGCCGCGCCGGAGGATCCAGACGGCGCGCGTTCCGGACTGGAATTCGGGGCCCCAGAGGACGTCGTCGAACGATCCGACGACGCGATCGTTGATGCCGAAGATGCCCCGGCTCTCGTCGTCGCGTTTCGCCTCCCACGCGAGCGTGGTGCCGTCGTCACTGACCCGTGGCCGCCAGACCGAGCTCACGTGCGCGAAGATCGGCGTGCCGTCGACGTAGACGGACCAGGGTCGCGAGAGCTCCCGGCTCGACGCCCCGTACGCGACGTGCGCGCCGTCCTTCGTCGGGGCGATGCCCCAGACGTCTTGATACGGGCCGTAGCGATCGGCGCCCTTGAGGAGCGTGACGTTCGCGCCGCCCTCCTTCTGGGATTCGGAGCACGCGTACACGACGCGCCGGCCGTCCGCGCTCGCTTCGGGCGGCTGATGACGCCACGGCTCGCTGCAGGTCGTGGCGTCGACCGGTCGCGCGTCGCGCACGACCCGCCAGAGGTCGGCGTCACCGGCGACGCGCTCCCACCAGAACGCGACCGGCGCGCGTTCGGCTTTCGACAGCGAGCGCGGCGCGAGCACGGCGGCGCTCGCACAATTGGGATCCGCGCGATCGAGATTGGCCGCGGGATACGACGCAATGCGAAGACCGTCGCGGTAGACGCCCCACCCGTCGGCGTCGCGCGTCATCACCAGCAGGGTCCCGTCGTTGAGATAGCGGACGACGTGGCGCAGCGGCACGTCCGGATGCGGCGCGGCGGCGACCGCCGAGACCCCGCACTCCGCCGAAGGCGCCTCGAATCCCTGGCGCTCGATGCCGTCGATGAAGAGCCGCACGCGGTCGTCGATCTTTGCGAGGTAGGCAATGTGTTGGCCGTCGGGACTGAACGTCGGCACGCTCATGTCGCGCTGGCGCGTCGTCTCGACGCCCTCGACCAGGAGCGAGATCTCGCCGAGCTCGCCGATCGCGCGCGGCGGCCCGGCCCCGACGGCGAGCCAGCGCGCCCCGTCCTCGCTGAACACGACCTCGCCGGCCGCGATGAACTCGGTCGGAAACGGCTTCCCGTCGGCGACGAGCGTGAAGCGGGCCTCAGCGCCGGCACCCGGCGTCTCCCGGCCCCAGTAGAAGAGCCGGTTGGTCTTCGTGAACGAGAGCCGGCTGCACTTGGCGTAGACCGGGCCCGTTCCGCTCGACGCAACGACGCGCTGGCCGCCGTCGCGATCCTCGATGAAGGCGTACGCGTTGCCGTCCCTCGACACCATGAAGCTCCCCGTCACGTAGCCGGGTGGCAACACGGTGAGCAGTGTCTTCTCGATCGCCGCGTCGCGCGCGCAGCTCGCGACCAGCAACGTCAGGATCAACGGGAGGACGAAACGGTGCCGGAGGGTCACGTGCGTCCGCATACGAGCGCCCAGGTCGAACCATCGTTGACGGGCGCCGTCAAGGTACGGGCCAAGCCGACAGAGAAAGATTGGTCCGTCCAGACGTGGACGGCACCCTCGCGCCGACACGACGCTCGTCTGCTCGCCGGCCGACCATTCTCCAGGCGACGCGATACTGCGGCGGGAGACGAGCGCAGCAGATTTTGAGCTCAGACAGCCCGTAGTCCGCCGCGCTGGTAGCCCGAGGCCCGCTGGTCAGGCGCGCGCATCTTCGCGCTCGCGTTGTCCGCGCGTCTTCGCCCCGACCGGCTTCGCTGGCTTCGCGACGGCACTCTTCCCACTGCGTCGCCGAACGGATCTGCCGCTGAGCTCGCGCTTGGCCGCGAGCGCCAAAAAGGCCGAACGGTTCATGCCGATTTCCGCAGCGTAGGCATCGATTTCCCGCAGCACGCGAGTCTTCATCGTGATGTTGATGCGCTGCACCTGGCCACCAGCATCGACCTCGACCAGAAACGGCACGGCGTCGCGGTGCTCCTTGCGCAGTTGCACCGTATCGAGATCGCTAGGATCCGGAATCGCGGCGCCGTCCTCTTCCATCCCTTCGATGTGAAATGCGAGGGCCTCCGCAGCCATGGCGCGGGCTTCCTCCAGGGTCTTTCCGGCCGTGACGCACCCCGGAAAATCCGGAAAATCCACGCTGAAATCACTCTTTCGACTCTTGCGCAGCAACGCGATGTAGCTCGCCATGCCGATGGCCTCTCTCCGCTAACTCCTCGTCTTGGGTTGGTCCGCCTAGCGGAGACGGAGACCCGACTGTTTCTCGATGCTTCGGAGGGTTCCTGGGTCGAAGTCGCGCGACGGATGGACCACCGTTACGCGCCCGGGCTTCTGCGGGTGCTTGAGTTGCATGTGGGAACCTTTCTGCGTGACGACATGCCACCCCGCCGCCTTCAACCTTCTCAGCACCTCCCGGCTGTTCACGATGTGTATCGATACACATCTGATGCTCGGACTGTCAACCGCCCGCTTTGCCAAAAGATCTCGCGCACCATGGACCGAAATCGTACGCAGCCCGCCGAACGTTTTGTTGACGAGCGTGAGCGGGGTCTGTTACCCCGACCCCCTTCGATGAAGCCGTCCAACATCACCGCCGCGCAGTGGCTCGAGTACAACGCGCTCTTTCTGGCGGAGCACTTCCTCGGGCGCCGGCGCTTCCTGGAGATGCTCGGCGCGCGCGAGGCCAACCTGACGGCCGCGATCGATCGCCAGGCCACGGGCCTGGACGCGCTGCCCGACCTGCAGGTGATCGAGGAGGAAGGCGAGTTCAGCGAGCCGCTCTACCATCCGCATCACGTCAAGGTCCTACGCGGCGCGGCGAAAGACTGGCCGTGCTCCCGCGAATGGTCGTTCGACTATTTCGCGAAACGCTACGGCGACATGAGCATCCAGCTCTACAACAACGTCGGTTTGGTCGGGAACAGCCAGCAGGATTTCGACACGACACGGCTGCGTGACTACATCGCCGAGTTGAAGGAGGGCTCGCGCAAGTACCTCAAGTTCTCCCGCATCGCGAACGACGATTCGGCGCTAAAGGACGATTTCGATCACGAGTGGCTGAGCAAGTTCACGCCGTCCGGGTCGTTCGGCAAGGTCTTCTACCTCTTCATGGGCGCCGCGGGGACGCTGACGCCGATTCACAACGGCATGCCGCCGACGCTCTTCGTCCAGGTCGTCGGCCAGAAGCGTTGGCTCTTCTACCCACCGTCGCACCGCCTCTTCCTCGGCGTGCGTGCGGAGCGTCGCAATTATTTCTATAGCGACGTCGACCCGGTCGCGGAGCGCAACGACGGCTATCCGATCTTCCAGCACACCAAGCCGCACGAGGTCATTCTGAATCCGGGTGACCTGCTCTGGTTCCCGTCGTACGTGTGGCACCACGTCGAGAACCTCACCGCGTCGATCGGCGTCGCCTACAAGTACGTCCACCTGCCCTCGGCCTTCAAAGCGTCGAAAATGATGGCGACGCTGTTCTTCCTCTCGACGCGGCCGTTCCTGCTCGAGTCGTTCATCTCCTCGCGCATCAAGAAGAACGACCGGATCTTCACGAATCCGCCGGCGCCGTCGACGAGCTACTGAGGGTCGCGCGCGGCCACCACGAGCCGCATCGGCGTGAAGATCCCGCGCCGACCCGCCGCGATCAACGCCGCGGTTCCGGCGCGGAGCACGCGCACGGTCTCCATCGTGCCGGCGGGCGCGAGGCGCACGCGCTCGGCGACGGTGAGCGCGGCCGCCTGGAGCGCGCGCACCAGTGGGAGGCGCGCGAGGCTGTCGAGGCTGCGGTCGCGCGGTTGGAGGGCGCGGTACCATTGTTCAGCCGCTGACGCGGCTTTGGGATCGACCGCCGGCGCGGCCTTGGGATCGGCCGCCGACACGACCGTGCCGCCGTCGTCGGATGAACGGTCGGTGCTGCGGACGATGCGGAAGCCGGCGGACGCGAGCGCTTCGTGCCAGACCCGCCACGAGCGCAACTCCGCGATGCCGTAGGACACCTCGATCTGACGCGCGAGCGCGCGGTGGGCGTCGTCACGCGGATCGAACGCCTCGGTGAGACACCATTCGGAAAAGCCGAAGGTGCCGCCGGGCCGGAGGACGCGATGCACCTCGCGGAACACGGCGTCCAGGTCGACCGCATGGCAGAGCGCCTCGAAGGCGTAGGCCACGTCGAACGTCGCGCTACCGAACGGGAGCCGCGCGAAGTCGCCGCCGACCGCGTGGAGATCGAGACGCGGCCGATCGCGCGCCGTCGCGCGCACGACACCGAGCTGGCCGAGGTTGGCATTCAGCCCGACGACGCGCGCTCGGCTCGCGGCGGCGATCGTCGCGGCCGGGCCGCCGACGCCGCAGCCCAGATCGAGACAACGCGACGACGCCGCCACGCCGAGCGCGGCCGCGACCTCCTCTTCATAGCGGCGAATCGCGACGTGACGGGGCTCGTGCGCGCGGAGCGGCGCGAAATGAAACGACGATCCCCACGCCCGTCGATAGATCCAGGTGGTGGCGTCGTAATAGCGATTGGCGATCTGCTCGGGCGCCGCGTGCTGCCAGGCGTCCGGGCCCGATCCGGGACGACTCATCGCAGCGTCGCGGCCACCCAGACGACGGCGAAATAGATGCGGGCCAGGTGCCAGGCCCGCTCCGCGTGCGGCGCACGGCTCAGCAACACATACGGAATCAACACGGACACCGCCCAGGGCGGGCCGAGCCAGCGGTAGACCGTCCACGCGAAGAACGCACACGACACGAGCCAGATGAGCTCACGCACCGGCGCGGGCGCGGTGGCCGAGCTGTGCACGCCGGCGGCACGATCGGCCGTCGCATCGCCACGGGTCTGGAAGGCGTGGCTGATGGCGGTCATCCCGCCGGCGATCAGCAGCAACGCGCTCACCGTCGTACCCATGCCGACGACGGCCGCCCCCATCACGCCGACGATGACGACGTCGATGCCGGGCAGGCGCTTGGCGATTCCGGAATAGAGCGGGTTCAGCACGAGCAGCGCGAGGGCCCAGGCAGCCGCCCACGCCCCGAGCAACTGCCACGCCGCGAGCGCGACGACGACGTGCGTGACGAGCGCGATGACGAAGAACAGCCGCGGACGCCGCAGCAAGGGCGCGCGATGCTCGGGCACCTTCGCCGGGTTGTGGGAGTCGATCGTCCGGTCGGAGATGTCGTTGTAGAGATACACGGCCGCGAGCAACGCCGCGGTGAGCGCGAAGACCGCGGTCGTGGTCACGACGTCGCGGCTGTGCAGCGCGGCGGCCCATGTCGCCATGCCGATGAGACCGCCTTCGCCGAGCCGTATGCGGTGCAAAAGGGGCATGAGGAGGGCGTCGACCGTCGAGAACGACGCGGGCGCGACATGCGACTCGACGGGCGTCAGCGCGGCGGCGTGGTCGTCCGGGAAAAGCACCTCGCTGCGCACACGCTCGGCACCGCTCGCGCGCATGCTAGCGGGCTCGCTGCGGGGCGTGGGCGGGTGGTGGGATGGCCGAAGCTGTCGAGGGCATCGTCACGTCGTGTCGCGGCGCGAAAGGAGTGCCTGGCTGGCTCTCGAGCGAGGAGCGAAACGGACAGCGCTCGGTCAATAAGCCGCAGCGCCAGCCCCGGTCAAGCAAAATGACCGCTGCCGTTACTCAGGGCGCGCGACCCACGGCGCTCTCGACGGCCGCCTCCCAATCCGGCCGCCACCCGAGCGCGCGCAGCTCGTCGAGGCCGGCGAGCGTCGGGTCGGCGACGAACGCCGGCACCGCGTTCTCGACCGCGAGTCCGCTCTGCGTGATGCGCGTGATGCGCCACTCCCCGTCCGACTGCACGAGGGTGAGCTGCTGCTCGAACGGCGGGAACGGCCACGGCTTCAGCTCGGAGGCCGCGGGCGGAGGCGTCGGACCGACGGCGTCGACGCGGACACGCACGTCGGCGGTGTCGCCGTGCTGCTCGGCGCTCGTGACGGTGACGTCCAAAGCGGCCGCGACGGGCTGCATCCAGCGCACGAGGTTGTAGAGCGCGAGCCAGGCCTGGCGCGCACGGGCGAGCTCGAGCGCACGCTCGGCGGCGGTCACCGGTGCGCGCTCGGGTCGGAACGGGACGCGCAGAATGCTGACCAGGCGGAGGCCGTCGATCCGGAACTGATCGTAGCTCTCATCGAGAAGCGTCACGGCGCGGATCGGATCACGCGCCCGGTCGGCGAAATACCGCTCGACGGCGCGGACGGGCGGCGCGCTGGCGCGGCCCGGCGGATCAGCCGCGTTCACCATCGGCGGCGCGCCCTCCCACCAGCCGTACCACGTGACCGCGACGCCGAGCCCGGCGATCACGAGCAGCGCGCCCCGCAGCCCGACGGCCGCCGGACCGCGCACGGCGCTCATTCCCGCCGCGAGCACGAGCCCCAAGGGCAGCACCATCGGAATGAGGAAGTTCGTCTTGGTGAGGAGCAGATGGGGCGCGACGATGCACGGGATGACGAGCGCCGCCGCATAGACCGCCCCGAACGCGAGCACCGCGGTCGCGCGCCGCGCGAGGTCGCGGCGCCAGGCCAGGTACACGAGGCCGCCGAGCGCGACGGCCTCGACGAGGAGGCCGCCGAACGAGAGCCCGCGCAGCGCGAACGCGCTCCGCTCGGCGGGCGGCAGGAACACCCCCGTCGGATCGCTCCAGATCGCCGTGTGGATCATCGTTCCGTAGGACGGGTGCGGGTCCCGCGCCGTCAACACACCCAGTACGACGAGGCTGACGGCGGCCTTCTCTTCCGACTCCGAGAACCCCGACAGGAAGTCGTAGCCCGGCACGTGATACGGCGACGCCGGCGCCGCGCTGCCCTCGGCGAAGACCGCGGACCGCGCGAGATAGAGCCGCCCGAAATGCGGGGCCAGCATCACCGCCGTGACGACGGCGACGAGCGCGACGTTCCGCGCGGCGACGGCGAGTTGCCGCCGCGACTGCCAGGCGTAGAAGGCCGCCACCGTCGCGATCGTCGCGAGGCCGGTCGCCTTCGTCATGGCCGCGAGCCCCGCGAGCAGCGCGGTCGCGACGACGCGCGTCGCGGACGCGGGCTCGTCCAACGGCTCTTCGACGATCCGCACCAAAGCGGCCGTCATGAAGAAGACGCAGAGGACGTCGTTCGTCATCATGCCGGAGGCGATGACGAAGCCCGGAATGCCGAGCAGCAGCGCCGCGACGATGCCCGCCTCGGCGCGGAACCCGAGCCAACGGAGCGCGCGCCACACCAGCGCGATGGTGCCGATCCACGCGACGACCGAGATCAACCGCAAGAGCACGTGGACGGGAACCCACTCCGGCGCGAGCGCCCAGAGCGCCGCTCCGGTGGCGTAGTAGAGCGGCGGATGGCTGCCGGCCCACGACCGGAGATTCGGCAGGTGGCCTTCGAGCACCGCGATCACGTTCACGGCGTGCGAATCCGCGTCCCAATCGCGCAGCGCCGGATAGCTGACGGCGTTGTGCACGCGTCCGACGACGGCCGCGAGCACTACGGCCAGGCTCAACACCAGCCAGAGACGACCGCCACCCGGCTGCGGGCGCGCCGCCGGATCGCGAATGTCAGTGCCCGCGGAGATACGTGCGCGCCGCGGCGATCGGCGCCGTCAGCGGGTGGCGGAAGAGCTGGTTGAACTCCACGTACGGACCGACGGCGCACGTGGTGCACGGCGGCTTCGGGAAACGCAGCGCGTCCCAGCCGTCGGCAAGCATGTCGAACGGCTCCACCTGGCCCTCGATGAAGCCACACGGATACGCGTTGCCGTGCGGATCGACGAACATGAAGCCGTGGCCCGCGGCGCAGCGCTGCTCGGGATCGAAGAGCGCGGTCGTGGAGAAATCCTGCCACCGCATCATGTGCTCGAGGTAGAACACCGAGCTCGCGACCGGCGCCCCGGCGCGCTTGCGCTCGAGCAGATGGCGCCACGCGGCCCGGCGTCGGTCGTTGTCGACCGTTTCTTCCAAGGCGCCGCGCGCGCGCCGGCCGTCGACGCTGCGCGGCTGGAAGTGCACGTCGATGCCGAGCGACGCCGACACCTCCAGCGCCTCGTCGAGGCGACCCAGCGCCTCGTCGCGGACGACGCAGATCGCGACGACCTTCTTGCCGCGGCGCCGGAGGTCGCGCACGCCGGCGATCACGCCGTCGAACGAGCCCTTGCCACGGCCCTCCTCGTGCAGCTCGCGATGCCCGTCGATGCTCGTCATCACGATGTCGACGTGATCGAAGACGCCGGGGAAACGGTCGTACAGGTTCAAGTTCGAGTTGATGCTGACGTAGAATCCGCGCGCCTTCGCGGCCCGCGCGACGTCCTCGCAATCCTTCCGCACCAACGGCTCGCCGCCGAAGAGCCCGAGCCGCCGGATGCCGATCGCGTAGAGTCGGTCGAACAAGAGCTCGAGCTTCTCGAGCGGCAACCCGCCCGGCGCCATGAACGGCGCGTTGCAGTAGTCGCAGCGCAGATTGCAGTGGTTCGTGATCGCGAGCGACGCCGAAAACGGCCGGGGCGAACCGTCGACATGGTACGAGTACAAGCTGCGCGCGAAGGCGCCGCAGGTGGACATCATGTCGCGGATGGAGGCGCTCAAATGGGGGATCTCGGCTGCGGCGTGCATAGGCCGTGGCGCTCCTCAGGGTCAAGCGAGCATTTCGCGCGAGTGCCCGCACCGGGCGGTTCCGCCATCCGGTAATCGCCGGATGGACGCCCAGCCGATTGCTATGGGGTGGTGCCGCGCCCGTTCCCATCTTCGGGCCACCGCGCCGCCTTCCCAGAAGGAGTTCCCGCTGAACGGTGCATGTACCGGCCCGATGTGCTTCCGGGACGGCAATGTCGCGGTCCGCGGTAGCGCGGTAGGCCGCCCGCGAATCTGGTGACCGCTTTGGCGTAGCTTCGCGGGTCGCCGCGACGGCGACCGTCGCACCTCACCTCGTTGCACGGCACCCGCGCGACCGAGCGACCGCGCTGTTCGACAGCGCCCGGCCGCCCGTGGTACCCGCTGCGTTCCGTGACCGGTCGGCGCTGGGTGTGGCCCGCGGCAATGACGGCCGCCTACGCGGTCGTGGTGATCTGGGCCGCCTGGCATCATGAGCCGTGGCGCGACGAGGTCGTCCCGTCGAGCATCGCGCGCGCGGCCCATTCGTTTTCGGATCTGGTCGCGCCGCTGCGTTTCGAAGGCCACCCGGTCGGCTGGTACGCGCTGCTCTGGGTTCTCGACGTGCTGATCGGGAAGGCCTGGGTGCTCAAGGCCGCCAGCGTCGGCTCGGCGATCGGCGCGGTCTTGCTGCTGAACCGTTCGCGCCTGCCGTGGTGGCTGCTCGCGCTCTTCACGTTCTCGTTCTTTCCGCTCTACCAATATTCCGTCGTGAGCCGCGGCTACGGGCTCGAGATGCTGGTGCTGTTCGGGCTCTGCACGCTCTACCCGCATCGGCGCACGCATCCGATCGCGCTCGGCGTCGTGCTGGCGGCGTTGGCGAACACGGAAGCGTTCGGGGCGATCATCGCGATCGCGTTCGCCGGCATGGTCGTCGTCGAGGCGGTGAGGGACGGCGACGCGCGCCGCCGACTCGTCGCCGATCGCGCGGTGTGGGCCGGCGCGGCCATTTTCGCCGCGGGGGTGTTGTTCGCCCTGTGGGTGGCGTTCCCCCCCGCGAGTCATCGCGGGACGGGCATTCGACAGCTCAGCACGGTCGACGTCGCTGTCGGCATCGGCCACGCCATCCTCCAACCGGTCGCGCACTCGACCGGCATGGCGGCCATCCCGTTCCCGACGCTCTGGATCTTCGCGTACTTCGTCTACCTCGTCCGCACGCCGCCGCTGCTCGCCTTCGTCGCCGTCGCGTTGGTCGGCATCGAGGCACTGTTCAACCTGGCGCACGGCCCGAGCGCGGCGTGGCATATCGGCCACGTCTTCCTGGTCTTGATCGCGGCGCTCTGGCTCGACGCCGCGGGATCGATCCCCGCGCTGTCCCTGCCGAGTCGGCTCGAAGCCGGCCGAATCTGGCTCGGGCGGATCCTGATGGCGGGACTCTGCGTCGTGCTCGCGCAGCACGTCAGCCTCGGCGTCTCGCATCTCAAGGCGGAGACACGCTTCGACTACTCCGCGAACCGCCGCTTCGGCGATCTCCTGCACGCGAACCCGGCATTGAACGACGCCGTCGTAATGGGTGATCCCGACGGGCCGCTCTGGTCCCTGCCCTACTATGCCGACCACCGCATCTATCTGGCGCGCGAGGCGACCTATCGCGCCTGGGGCGTCTATGCGCCGCCCCGACGCGTGGCCTTCGACCTGAGCGAGCTCCTCGCGACGGCCCGCCGCGTCCACGACGAGTGCAGCTGTCCCGTCGTCCTCACGCTCGGCTACGACGTCGGGCAGCTCGGCATCCACACCCGCTTCAAGGGTACGCGCTTCGAGGAGACCTTCGAGATCACCGCCCGCGCCCGCGACGAGTTTCTCGCCGCCACCCAGCCGATCGCGCGCTTGCACGAGCCGACGATCACCGACGAGCACTACGATGTCTTCCTCCTGCGCTGAACGCCTCGGACGCGGCTGGGCGGCCGTCTGCGGCTTGCTCCTGGCGGTGCTGATCGGCGCGCGCTGGCTGCGCTACACGAGCTGGTCGGCCGAGCCCGTCGTCGATGACCTGCTCCGGAAGATCATGGTGGTCGACGCGCAGAGCTTTCTCTGGCTCTGGGTGTACACCCAGCTGAAGCTGCCGATGATCGCGATCGCCGCGGGGCTGGTCGTGCTCTGTCTGCACCGGCGGCTGCCGGCGTTCCTCGTCGTCCGTCGCGACGGCCGGTGGCGCGTCACCCCGCTCGCGCTCGCGCTGATCACGACCGCCATGCTGGCCGTGCACTACGCCTTCGACGTCAATCCGACGGTCGCCGGCTGCTGCGCCACCTCGTTCGGTCTGCTCTGGCTGCTGAGTCGTCGCACGATCGGAAGGATCGTCGCGCTCGCGGCGTGGACGGTGTTCTTCGCGGGATGGATCGCCGTCGCCGCCGACCCCTTCGATCGCGCCGCGATCGCCGCCTGGGCCGCGCTCCTCCTCGTAATGGGACGCTGGCTCGCGCCGTGGATCGGCGCGGGCGAGCTCGCGTTGCTCCGCGTGCTCGCGGTCATTCCGATGAATCTGCTGCCGGCACTGTTGCCGCTCTGGATTCCGCCGCCGGGGGGCCAGTATCTCGGCGCCGGGCTCGCCTACAGCTTCTGCGAGGTGCCGAACCACGGGACCGTCTACGCGTCCCTGCCCGTTTGCGGCTCGGTCCGAGCGGGCTACGACGAGTGCCGCGACGGCCGCATCGTCGAATACGATCTGGCGACGCGGCGGGCAGTCGCCGAACACCGCTTCTTCTCGCCGAGCTTCCACGGCCGTCTCGAGCTCCTGGTCTGCCTGAACGACCAGGTGCAGGTCGGCGTGCAGGCTTCCTCGTTCGACGGGGAGGCGATGATCCAGAGTGCCATGGCATTCTCGGTGGCCGACCCGCGGCAGTTCACGCCCGTCGTCGCCGGCAAGGCGCTCGGCGTCACGATCGCCAGCGACGCCGCCCACGACGCGGTCTTCTACGCCGGCGAGTTCACCAACCTGCTCGTGCGCTACGACCGTCGCACCGGCCAGTTCGACGACACCGCGAGCCAGGATCTCGTGCGGCCGTGGCATCACCCCGTCACGCTCGAAGCCTACGGCAACTCGCTCATGATCGCGCCGCACGGCATCCATCCCGGACGGAACCGCCTCTACGTCGAGGAATGGATGGGCGGCAACGACGCATACGCCGTCGACCTGACGACGTTACGGGTCGTGGCGCGCTACGCGTTCGGCAGCGGCGCCGGGCTCGGCATCAGCGTCGATCCCGAGCGCGATCGGCTCTTCGTCAGCAGCCTCTGGGGCCTCGAGGTGTTCGACCTCACCACCGATCGGCTGATCGCCCGCAAGCGCATCGGCCTCGGCAATCGTCCGGTCGTCGTGGATGCCGTGCGGAACCGCCTGTACGTGAGCTCGATGGTCGAGGGCAAAGTGCGAATCCTCGATCGCGACACACTCGCCGTGATCGGGCAGATCCCGATCGGCATGGGCTCGCGCTATCCCCATCTCACGCGCGACGGGAAGTATCTGCTCGCGAGCTCGACGGCCGCCCACTACGTCTGGGACGCCGACACGCTCGGCCCCGCACCCTCCCGACCCTGATGCGCGAGCCGGAGCGCGCCCGAGATCGCGACGAGGCCGCAGACGGCCCCTGACGCGAGCTCGAAGGCGAGCGTCGTCGGCGGCACGGTGAGCGAACGGCCGGAGGCGCGCGCCCACCCGATCGTCGCCAGAAGCATCAAGCCCGCCGCACAGAAGCCACCGGCGGCCCCCAGCAGCAACCGCGACGCTGGCGTGCGCGGCGCGGGCTGCCGTGCGGTCCAGGCACAGACGAGCAGCCCGGCGATCACGCCCGCCACGATCCCCGGGACGAGCCCTTCGTCGAGCGCGCTCAGCAGAAGCAGCGCGCCCCGCACCGGCAAAAACGCGAGCACTACCGGATCGTGCAGGTTGAGCGTGTTGGTCGCTTCGAAGGCCAGCCAGCGCGGGAGCGCCGCCAACGTCGGGAGGAACGCGAACACCAGCACGCAATGGCCGAGCGCGTCGGCGCACGCTCCCCACGCCGGCACCCGCGACGCCGCCGCGGCGCGCGCCGTCACGACGCGGTCGTCCCCTGCACCTGCTCCTGGAACCGATAGAAGAACGCCAAGGAGAGCGCGGTGAGGACGTGCCACACGGCATGACCCGTCACGAGATGGTTGTCGGGATCACAGAGCGGGCCGTGCAGGTCCATCAGCCAGATCACGAAGCCGAGGCTCACCGCGCCGACGGAGCGCAGCAGCCACACGACCGCCCCCGGCGGATTGGTGTGGCGGAGGGCCACCTCGAGGCCGACGACGCTGAACACCTGGGCGCCGAAGACGACGATGCCGTCGTTCCCGAGCACGATCATGAGCAGGCTCGACGCCAGCACCAGCCCAACGAAGAACGTCACCGATCGGGCGGCCGGCCAGGCGAAGAGCCGGCCGAGCGCGAACGTGAGGCCAAGGCCGCTCATCAGATACATGCCCGCGACGTCGACGATCTCGAAGACGCGCACACCCGTCGCGTGGAACGCGAACGAGCCGAGCCCGAGCAGGATCGCCGCGATCCCGATCGCCGTCCGCGGATTGCCGGGCCACGGCCGGCAGCGCTGCAGGATCCAGAGCCCGACCAGGACGTACCCGATGTTCGACCACGCGTTCGAGGGCTCGACGACCCACGCGCACAAGCGGTGCTCGCAAAACGCGATCGTCGCCGGCGCGTACGCACTCCACGGGCACATGGCGAAGAGCGTATAGCGACCTTTGCCGCGGCGTGCATGTGGCGGCCGAGCGGCACTGTCTCAGCTTGATGCGCGCGGCGGCTGATGTGGTGGCAGCAGGCGGGCGGGTCGGGGAGGGCTCCTTCTGTGAAGCGGCCTCCCCGGTCAAGCGTCTTGTGGTTGGGTGTGGGTCTTGGGTGGTCTCCTTGAGGGTGCAGGTTGGGGCGAGATGGTCATCATCCTTCTGTTCGCGC
>Ga0163144_10003160_pt1 | contig 37593 bp, 32 predicted proteins | sample OliLak19BULKMAT1_FD_123175 | JGI IMG/M metagenome (GOLD analysis project Ga0163144, IMG submission 123175) | Freshwater microbial mat bacterial communities from Lake Vanda, McMurdo Dry Valleys, Antarctica - Oligotrophic Lake LV.19.BULKMAT1 | ecosystem: Environmental > Aquatic > Freshwater >...
TCTCTTTCCTCAAGAGCTAATTGTTTGTATCTTTTCATTTGTGTAACACCTCTGGTGTGCACTGCTTTTTTAGCAGATTATTTTAGGTGTTGCACTTCCTCTTTGATTTTTCCCATGACCTGGGGCAATTCCAGCTCCTGTTAGCACTTCATTCAATATTCCAGGAACATCACCAAGAGCCTCTAAAGCTCGGTCAAGGGGCTCTAAGATTTCACTAGTTGCCTCTATATTGCGAGCAAGAATAGCAGCATATAAAACAGGCATAGCATCTCTTATGAGCTCTTCAGCTGCTGCAACGGCTGCTGCTTCCGCTTCTTCTTCCTCGTTAGGATGCTCAGCTTCTCTAGGGGCTTGTAAATCAAAAATTTTTTCTTCTAGCGGGTTTTTTTTCATATAAATTAAATACCTTAGTTTTTTGTTAAAATTAATCATTCAAACCCAAGAAACTAAATATTTACAAACCAAAATTTAGAACAATCTAAGTATAACTTAAAGCTATTTTGTTCCTTTAAATTTGAAGCATGTAGTATTGTTTGAAATAATAAAATTGTCAACAATTTAACTTTATTTTGGATACTACATTAGTATATTCTATCGTAGAACCAAGTAACATCTAATTTATGATTTCTCTATCTTTCTTTTTAGCTCAAAAATATATTTAAATGTACGCCATATTAGTCTGATACGCCCCTTCCATGATCCTCCTCCTTTTGCCTCTCCGTGTAGACGCTGGGCAAAATAAACAGGAAAAGTTATAATTTTGTACTTATTTTTTTTTGCTTGATAGAGAGTATAAAGGTCAAGAGAGAAATCATTAGGTGCACCGTGTTCTAAATGTTTAGTAAAAAATTCTTTTGAGAATAGTTTTGGTTGGGCGTTGATATCATCAATGTAAGTTTTTAAAGCTATCCATGTAACAAATTGCATGCCAATGGTAAAGAAAGTTTCCAGAAGTTTTCTATTTTTGCGGTTACCTTTAATTATTAAGGCTCCTTTTTTCTGTTCCTTAATATATAATTCGTAAGCGGTAATTACGTCATTAGGGTCAGTTTGTAAATCAGCGTGAGTCCATGAGAGAATATCTCCTGTGGCTTTGCAAAGTGCGTATATAATATCATGACCATAACCCCCACGTTCTTGTTGTAGAATTAACTTAAACTTCTTGGGATCCAGAGTTTTAAATCTAGCTTTTAATTTTTCAGAGGTATCATCTGTAGATCCTCCATCAATAACAATTATTTCGATCGAATGAACAGTAGAGCTTAAGATATTTTGAAATTTTTCTATAACAATTAATATGTTATCAGCTTCATTGAAACATGGAATAACAATGGATAGCTTATTTGTATTTGTCATCAGATAATGTGCTCTTTTTTTATAAATTCACTCCAATAGGCTATTGTGTTTTCATAATTTTCATAATCAGCAGGAGTGCCCCAGCATATATATTTAATATCAAAATATTTAACTTTCAAGTTAGCATCAATGCAATATTGTAGTACTCGGTCTACGTAATATTTTCCATTTAAGGTATCCTTTTTCCATATCATGGTTTCTAAATGTTCAAGGAATGAATTAGCGTGTTTAAACCAAAACATTCCAGTTGTTGCATGATCCTGCATAGGATTATTACTTACCGTTTTTTTTAGTGATATTGAAGCAAGGTCTTTACTGTTTTGATTTTTCAGCATTGCCCAACTATGGGCACTAGGGTTCTGTTCAATATTATCATCATTTGAATGGCTTATCATTAAAACATCTGCCTCAAGACGAGCTTGCCTGAATTCTTCAGCATCAAAGATCATGCCATTATCACAAGCTCCGATAAATAACTCATCATCAGTTTGAAGGAATTCTCTGGCTAAGAAACAACCATAGGCTTGATCAAACAATACGTGATCATGAATAAATGTAGTATTGGGGAAAAAATCTCTAATTATTTGTTCGGTTCCATTATGTTCGTGAAAATCACGATCTACACAGATGATTTTATTTTTGGGGTCGTGTATTCCAGGTATGTCTTTCATTGCACAAATTACCATAGGAAGTTTTTTACCACTATGACGGTCTGTAGTTGGGATACAAGCCTTATTTATTTTATAACCAGCATCACTAAACCTGGTTCCTTTGCCGCCCATTGGTATTAGTATAATCATTATTTCCAACTCTTTATTGTATTTATCCAATATACATAATCTTCTAAATCTCTAGGGGTTCCCCATTGACAGAAATGATTAATATTTGTTGGACACCAGACTTTTAAACTATCCTTTAGCATATAATTATATGGTAAGCTCATGTAATATTCTCCCTTAATATTGTCATCTGCATCCACAAGCTGCTGACAATATTTTTTCATTGTATACCCATCTTTAAAATAATAAACTCCTGGAGAATGCCGAGCCATAGTTTTGTCTCTCTCCCACGAAAACTTCTCGCGTATTTCAATTAGGTTTTCATCATTATCTACTTTACAACTAGCATAAAAATTATTTTTAGGAATTAAATGAGGATGAAATCCACTATAACATGGAATAGCCCCATCAGAGTTCCTTTTTTTTACTTCACTTTTAAAGGCTCGATAATCCCAACTCATATAGAAATCACAATAACTAATTAAAACAGGTTTATTATTGTCTATAATTTCTGCCGCCCTCAAAACATTTGCTACTGGGCCTCCTCCTTTCCAATCATCTATAGCAAAAATCTTAGCTTCTGGAGCTATTCTTGTTAGTTCTGGTAAGACGTAATCCAATGAACTAAGATGTTGTTTTTGGCAAATAAAAGTTATTTTATCCTTATCTCCAGGAAATAGTTTAGTAACCCATTCTATCAATGGCTTACCATGTACTTCTATGAAGGGTTTAAGGCGCTCATATCCAGCAGCTTTAAACCTTGAGCCATTACCAGTCATGGGTATAATTATCTGTATATCATCAGTATTGTTGGACAGGATAAACCTCTTTAAATTCTATTGTTATTTATAAAATCTGTCCCCACAAATCAGGGCGTTTAGTGCAAACTGCATCAATCGTAAGATTAGTAATTTGTTCTTTAAATTCACTAATTTTTGTAAGTTGGTGCTTTTGTAATTCTGGAGAAACTATACATATTTTAAACCCAGCTTTTTTAATCTTATCATATGAAGATGGATTAAGAGGTATTTTAGTAAAACAATCAACCCAAATCCACTTTGCTCTGCCAGAGAATGATAAAGCATACTCAAGCGGTTCATACTCAGAAAAACGTACAGCTAAATTTTCCTGTGAAAAACCTGTTATTTCATTTTTTTTTGCAACATTACTATAAATTACGAAGTATGGCATTGAGAGATCAAGAAAAAACCAATTATTTATTTTGTAGTTGTTCATAAGTTCTATACAAGCTTTCTCTATACCCTCTGTTTTTATATTTAATATCATTGGCCCTTTGTGGCGCCACTTTTTTAGTAAATTTTCAAAAATTTCAGGCTTGTTTTTGTGATGATTAAATGGATCATGATGAAGTATAAGCTTATTCTCATGATACCTTACATCTAGTTCAATGCCATTTTGCTCTGGCACTTTCATGAGCTCTTCAATAGTGTTGATCCGGTGATTAATGTAAATCATTTTTTTAAAACATTTTGTCTATATTTTTCGCTGTCCATTTGTAGGAGAGTATCAACCAGGTCTCTAGATAAGAAATTATGATTTAATCCTTTATCTACAATAGTTTTATGGATAAAACTATACGCAGATATTGTCTCTTTTGCAGCTAAGCTATTTAAAATCTCTTCCCCCGCTAAGGTATAGACGGCTTGATCAGGAAATAGTATATTATTTCTTATATATTCTATATTAGCTATTTGTGTGTGGCTTATATATGAGCTGTTATTAAGATGAAAATAGCGTTGAATTATATTGTTCAGTTCTTCGTGAATATTTAAAACTTCTGTTGAACTTTCTCCCGAGACTATCACTCCATGATTTTGAAGAAATATTACATTAGGGTAACTTATCGCAGATTGCAAAGCTTCTCGAATTTTAATAGTTAAAAGCCTTCCTGGAGTAGCGTAATCAATCCATAGTGCCTTTGGAAATAGCTGATAACAAATATTTTTTCCTTCTTGTGAACAATTAATAAGGTTTGCAAAAACAGAGTGAGTGTGTAGTACAAACTTTCCAAGTAAAACATGAAAACCTGTTTCCATTGAGGGGCGCTTCCCTGAGCTTTCAGCAAAAGATTTTATTTTCATTGAAAAAATGGTTTCATCATTATCTGGGTGAGATAAATAATCGCGAACTCTAGGATAATCGACAATACAATACCCATCTTCTTCGGTTACATTTTTTAAAATATAACCAGAAGCTTTTATTGCCATTTTAGTTTTGTCTAATTTTACTGAAATGTTGCCCCCGCCTCCCTGAACGTAAGCTGGATTATCTCCTATAGTTTTGGACATGAAGACTAGATCTTTAATAGACTTCTTTCCAAACTCTACTTCCAAAGGCGCCTGCATTGTCGCTTCGGTGCTAAGATCCTCGTGTACGCTCGAGTCTTGCGCTCCGTGGGTTCCTAGTATCTGCTCTTGGGCAGCAAGTTTGGAAAGAAGTCTAATCTTATTTTTTATCATATTCTGCAATCTCAAAAATATAATATGTGAGCAAAAGAACCACTACGCCTAAACAGTCATTAGGCCATACACTACTGTCTATCCCAAGTTCTTCTAGTCCGCTAATATACGAATCAGCTATTTTTCTTATTTGCTGAGAACTGCAGGTACCTTTAATTATTAAACGCTGGTGTTCTTCTTCTGCATAATCATGTTTTATATCTATGGTTTCTATATTTTTTAAAGAAGCAACTATGGACTCAATATAAACTGAGTTTGAAAGAAGAAGCTTGTAGTATATTTCTACAATTTCATTTTTATCACCAATATTCTCAATTGTTTTAACTGGCGTAGGTTCAATTAAAATATCCGCCTTGTTTCTTTGTGTCTCAATATACTTCTTGGAATCTTTCTCTCGTTTCTCAAGTTGTTCTATAATTTTTTCTTTGGAATAGCCTCGCTTGGTCATATCTCTTGAAATTTTCCAGTGAAACAGGAGATCTTTATGTGGATTTACAAATATTTTTAAATTATATAAGCTTCTTTGAGCAGTCAAATAGAAAGGATGCAAACCCTCAAAAATAATCAAATTATTTGGAGTTAAAGCTGATTCATTTGTAAATTTTCCAGTGTTATGGTCATAATGTCTACGATAAATTGTTTTACCTGACTTGAGTTTTTTTAGAAAATCTATTTCCTTATGTAGATGATTTGCCATAGGATCAAGATGTGTGAATTCTTGCCACTTTTCATCTCCTCTTTGCCATTTGTGCATATCATCTCCTCTCAAAAGGGTAGTGTTCTGAGGAAGAAAAACGTCTAATAGGGCGTCTGAAACAGTTGTTTTTCCTGCTCCAGAGTTACCACCAATACCAATAAGGAATGGGGTAGAGGTAATGATTTTATTTACATAACTCTCGAACCCTTTTCTATAAATCCAGAAACAATTTAACAAAAGGGTTGTTTGCAGCGCAGTAACAATCAGATTCAAAAGCTTTGAGCTATCAAAACCCATATCACGTAAATAATAATATAAGATTTTAGATTCTGCTAAGTCCGGTAAAATAACGCGCAATACACTAAAATAGTCGGCATTCTCAGAGAAAATGAAATAGAGAAGATAAAAAATCTGCAATCCCCAAAAAAGAAGAGGGGCTCTGCCTTCCTCTTTGATATAAAAATATGATAAAAATGGAATCAACCAAAAATACCAGCCTTGCATTGGCGTAATAAATAGCAATATGATGCTAAAACTGAAGCCTAGAAACATCATAAAAATATTTCTATTATAGCGTCCAAGTAAAGCACCATGAACAAACAGAACAAGTGTTGCAGCAGGGATTATGTATATATAGTGACTACCTATTGGGATAAGAGAATCAAAAAGCTTTGCTTGTTCTTGATTTTGAAAAACCATTTGTAAAAAATAGGGGTCAAAAATGTACTGTAAATTAATAATAAAAAAACTAGAAACAGCGATAGTGAAGAACAACAACAAGTCCCTGATTTTTTCATTCTTTGACATTAAAGCAAGAAAAAAGAAAGGGTATGTTATTAATATGCTTGTCTTCGTTGCAAGTGCTAGCCCAAGGAATAATGCTGACAATTTAGTGTTGTTTTTAAAAAAGAAGTAAAGACTAACAAATAAGATAGATACAGGGATAGCATCAAGTTGTCCATGTATATAACTAATATAGATAATTACAGGAGAAAGCCAATAAAACCATATTAATTTTGATAGGTACTTGTCTTGAAGCCAAGATTTTAATATAAAAAATATGCTTATATCCGCAATGAGCAGTGGTAGCCTAGATAAAAAAAGAATAACAAAGCTATTTTCAGGCCCTAGCCATCCAAATAATATTCTTGGTACTGACATAATGTACAGCATTAAAGTGGGATATGGAAACGAAGCATTAGCACCGTTGTTTTGAAAATGTTTGTATGGATTTTCAAATCCGCTATCTACGTAATAGCTTATGAAAGGTATAAAAAGATCTGTAAGAAATTTTGAAGCTAAGATGCATCCAAGAAATATTTTCAAGGTTAGCCCTAAGTAAAATAAAATATAATTAGGACGGCAAATATTAGACATACTCATACTTTAAATACCCAGGCTTTGATTCCAATAAAATTGGTAATTGTTGTAAATCCTATCGTTAATAAGTTGGCGATTTCTGGAGTCAGGCCTATTTGCGAAACTAAGAACTCGAGGACAAACATGCTCAGTATTAGGGAAACAACGTATATTATATAATATTTATAAACATAGTTTTGAGTCGTTCCTTTGATACCAAATGTCCATTTCTTGTTGAATCCATAACCAGCTAAAACTCCTGCAATAAAGCCGCTTGCTGCGGCTATAAGGTAATATATTCCTAGAAATTCATACAACAAATAGAAAAAACTATAATTTACTGTAGTAGAAAAAAAACCTACAACAATAAATTTCAAAAACTGTTTTTTAATTGCCATTTAGGTTTACTTGATATGCTTTAATTCCAAGTTTTTCTGCACCTTCAATGTCTTTTATTTGATTGTCGCCGATCATAATAACATTATTTATTTGTAAATCAAGTTTTGCTAGGGCCAGCAAAAATATTTCAGGATGAGGTTTTTCTTTCCCAGCTTCTTCAGATGTAACTAGGTAGTCAATTAAGTGATCCACTTTCAGTTTTTGCAATTTTTGAACTTGAAAATGCGCTTGCATGTCTGTCACTATACAAATTCGTATATTTCTCTCTTTGCAGGTTTTTAAAAACCATTCTGCCTCTTGATTTAATTTCATATTATTAACTAATGATTGCCAATATAGAGTTTCATATTCTAGGGCCTTATTAAAAGCTTGAGGAGTTTTTATTTCCTCAAAAAGTTCTTGGAATGCAAAAAAACGAGATCTACATGCCCCTTGAGGAGATAGCCTTGATGCAACATTATCTCGCTTTTCTCTATATTTCATACAAAATTCTTCTGATGAAAAGGTGTTAGGAAAAGTATTTAAAAACACGGCGCTGCAACTCTGTAATGACTTTTTGTGAGCAGTCTCGTAGTCGTAGAGAGTGCCATCCAAATCTATTAGAATCCCTTTGATTTCATGAGTAAGAATTATATTTTTATATTCCATATATACACTTGATTTAACTTCGGTCTTCGTCTAAAGTTCGGGGGTAAAAATTATTAATTTTTAGCCTATAATATTTATGTTTAGAGTAAATATTTGCAAATATTCGCCTTGGATTGTCCTAACAATTGCCCTGTATACTAGCGCATTTATATATTTATTTATAGAAAATTTTATCTTTTCATCAAGCCTTGATTTGACTTCAGTTAGGGAGATTGATGATTACGCTTTTCAAGCTTCTCTTAGGCGTTATCATGAAAATAGCAAATTTTTTGCTCTTCATGACTACGCTTATGGTTGGATTTTCTGGTTTCCGCTTGTTTGTATAACTTACCCTTTTTATTTTCTTAGTACTTATTTTGGTATTGATACTCCATTAGCAGTTATCCCAAGGCAAATGTCACTTTTTTTTACCATCGGTACAGCATTTATTTTATATAAAATAGCTTCGCTATATACTATAGATAATTTTACAAAATCAATTATCTTACTATTATATCTTTCCTTTCCTGCAACAGGGTATTTTTCCCTTAGGTTTGGAACTGTTGCTCAGACAATGTTCTTGAGCTCCTTGGCTTATTATCTAGTAGCAAAAAAAGAATTTTTAACTCAAAAAGATCTTTATACAATTGCTGTGGCGGTAGCTGCTGCAGCAGCTACTAAATTAAGTGCGCTGCTTATTACTCCACTTATAACTCTAGTTATTTTAGATCGACTTTCTTGGAAAATTAAAGAAAATCTTGTGCCTCTTATAAAATCATTCTTTGTATTTTTATTTTCTCTTGCTGCTTTGTCCCAAATACCTCCTAAAGTGGTAATTGCCCAAATCAAAACAACACAGACTAGTTATGGTGATCAGAAAGTTTATGATTCTTTTTTTTATGGAATAGTTTCTCCAAATCTTTATATTGGTATTTTCGTACTCACGTTACTATTTCTTGTATGCAAAGCCATAATTGCTCTAAGAAATGATAGGAATTTTTACAAAAGAGACTATTTATATATTTGTCTAACTCTTGTTATTTCGATTACTTACTTACTTTTGAGTATAAAGATGGGGGCAATGTATATAACTATTTATTTTACAGTTATATCATTTTTGTTACCTTTGGGGATTCTTGCATTAGAGTATATTAGTAATATCTATTTGCGTTACGTGGTTGGTTCCTCTTTTTTAGTTCTTTCCTTGTTTCTAAATGTTCATTCAATATTTTCAACAGAATTAAATCATCTGTCTTGGAATACATATTATGTTAAGGCAGATGACCCTGCTATTATTAGAGACTTATCTATTAGAGAAGTGTTAAAGACAAAATTAAAAACACCGGAAGAATATACAGATAAATTGAAGATATTGAAGGACTATCAAGTTCCATCACCATACGGTATTTTTAGTAAAAATATATTTGAAATAAATGTCTTTGATAATATAGATGCTGTCTCCAGGGAACAAGAGTATGGCCTTATTGGTTTGTATAAGAAAGGAGTAGCTTTTTTAACTGACTCAGAATTTAATGATTTAATAAATAATGTTGATCCCAAGATAGCGCTGCAATATGAAGGTCATCGCAAAGCGGTAAATAATCTTTTACTTAAGAAGCAATTTAATAATGTGTATTATGAAGTGCTTCTAGAGGACGAAGATTATGTTTATTATATTCCTACTTCCCATTAAAACGATTCCTGCAATTAGTGACGCCATCTCATCGTATATATTTATTTTTTAAAAAATTAACGATGATTTAATATTAATTAGTTAATCTTAAATTGAGGGGTATGTAAATATTTCCTTGTGGGTAACCTAAAATGAGAGGTCTATTATGAGTCTACATAGATTTAATATAACTAAGCCTAGAGATGGTTTAGAAGACAAATCAGTAAAAGAAAAAATGGAAGTAAAGCAAGAATATCATGATCAAAAAAAGCATAATGTTTTTAAAGCTATTCTTGAGGAAGCCAATTCTTTTTGGCAGGGTGATAGTTTTTCTGGTAAAACAGAATTGCTAGGACAATTTCTAGAACCTAATTTGGCTCACTTAGTAGATGGATTTGCTGGCGGCTTTGACTTTAGCTAGTTTTACAGTAACCTTCATCAATAAGTCTTAGGTGAGGGTTACAATAATCCAAACTGTTTAAGTATATTGGTGCAGGTTTGGGAGGCTGTTTTCTGGGCTTTTTCGGCTCCATTTTTTAACGAATTATGTATATATTCTTTATCCTTAATTATCCTAGAATACTCAATGTTTATTGGCTTTAAATGGGTGATGATAAGTTCAGCCAAGTCTGATTTAAAATCAGCAAAACCTTTGTTCTGATAGTTAGTTAATATAATTTCAACACTAGAGCCAGACAAAGCGGCAAATATATTAATTAAATTGGCAACTTCTGGCCTGTGTTCTTGATCATAAGTTATTTTTTCAATACTATCAGTTTTTGATTTTCTGATTTTTGTCAAAATAGTTTCGGCGCTGTCGGTCATATTTATTCTTGAAGCATCGCTTGGGTCAGATTTACTCATTTTTTTAGTGCCATCTTTCAGGCTCATAACCCTTGTTGCAATGCCTTGCATAAGAGGTTCTGGAGCTTTAAATATTTCTTTTTGAAATTTACGATTAATCACTCCGGCAATGTCTCTGGTAAGTTCAAGGTGTTGTTTTTGATCGTCACCAACAGGAACAACGTCTGCATTATATAGTAAGATATCTGCTGCCATAAGAACTGGGTAGGTGAATAGTCCAGTGTTAGCATTATCTTGTTTGCTACCTGCCTTATCCTTAAATTGGGTCATCCTTTTAAGCCACCCAATTGGTGTTACGCAGTTTAAGATCCATGCAAGTTCGCAATGTTCTTTAACAGAAGATTGCAAGAATAACGCAGATTTGTTTGGATCAAGGCCGCAAGCAAGATAAGTAGCTGCAGAATTCAAAACATTTTGTCGGAGTTCAGTTGGGTCTTGATCCATTGTAATTGAATGCAAATCAGCGAGAAAAAAATAACATTCAAAATCTTTTTGCATATTTACCCAATTTTTAATTGAGCCTAGATAATTACCAAGGTGAAGTTTCCCAGTTGATTGTACCCCTGAAACTGCAATTTTTGTCATAATATCACCTGTGAAAATACCGCAAAAAACAATTATTTGTTAGCGAAGAAATTTATAGTTTTACCAATTTTAAAAATACTATATAGTCAGCCAATCAAACTTTTTAACATTCATATGTTTTGGCGATTTAGAGTACTTGCTTTTTATACAATAATTAGTGTGGTATTGATATTGTTTTTTATCCTATTTTGGATGCCTATGCAATTATCATCGATTTCTTATGCTTTGCGCTATAGAGTGGCAGAGCTTTTTTCGTATATATTTATTTACCTACTTTGGTTGGTGTGTGGAATAAAATTTAAGGTAAGTGGTAGGGAAAAACTTCCCGTTGATGGGAAGCCTTACATAGCTTTGTCTAATCACCAATCTTTCTGGGAAAACTTCTTTATGCAGTTAATAATTCCCGAACATTCTTGGGTAATAAAAAAAGAGTTATTTGATATTCCAGTATTTGGTTTCGGGCTTAGAAGTGTGTCACCAATAGCTGTTGACCGTAGTGATGGTCGCTCTGTTGTACAGATTTTAGAAGAAGGTAGTAAGAAAATTGAAGCTGGGTTATCTCTTGTTATATTTCCAGAAGGGGGAACGGTTAAAATAGACACCAGTGTGAAATTTAAGGCTAGTGCAGCTAAACTGGCTTTGAATACAAGAGTACCAATTGTCTTGATTGTTCATAATGCTGGTTTAGTCTGGCCTAAAGGATTTTGGTTAAAAAGGCCAGGAACCATTAAAGTAAAGGTTATAGAATGCTTGAGTGCCGAGCAACTTAGTACTTATAGTTCTGACGCACGCGATTTGACTGATTATATACAAGAAAAAATTAATTCTGAGAAAAAAATGCTCGTTGACTTGGGAGTGTAGGTATTTTTGTAAAAATATGCCTACTAAAATCGCACTAAAACAACATTCGCTAATAACCTAATTTCGCTAATACAACATATAATTGCCATGACAATAACCAAAACTTCAAGATTTGAAAAAGATCTAAAACAAGTTCAGGATCATTATTTAGATTATCCATATCCTTTGCGTAATCCTGATGATGATAAAAAATGAATCATCAGGACAAATGAAGGTTTTCTCAGTAATATTAATCATCATATCTACAACGGAAAACAGGACTTTAAAAAAGGATATAGAGTACTTGTCGCTGGTGGTGGGACCGGCGATTCAACGGTGTGGTTGGCAAAGCAGTTAATGGAATACCCTAAGTCGGAAGTGGTATATATAGATTTCAGTAAAAAAAGCATGGATATTGCTAAAAAAAGAGCTGCTAATCATGGTATCACCAACATTACCTGGATAGAGGATAGTATACTCAATATCCCAACTTTAAAGTTGGGAAAGTTTGATTATTTTAGTTGTACTGGTGTACTTCATCATCTTGAGAATCCAGAGTTAGGCATAAAAATCCTTTGTGATGTTATGAAAGAAGATGCTGGTGGGTCAATAATGGTTTATGCCAAATATGGCAGAACTGGTGTTTATCAAATGCAAGAATTATTACGTATAACTGGAAAAGGAATCGGAAATCGTCAGGAAAAGGTAATTAGTGCTTGGGATGTAATAAATAGTCTACCTCAAACAAACTGGTATAAGAAAGGAGGGGACCTGATGGGCGGGCCATTTGACGATCATGAGCTTTATGATCGTTTCCTCCATGAACAAGATAGAGCGTATACTATTCCTCAGCTTTATGAATTTGTTGAAAATGCTGGGTTGAATATTGTAAATTTTATTTTACCGTATGGTAGAGCAAGCTTAAATATAGAAAGTTACTTCAAAGATTCAGCTACAAAAGAAAGGATCAAAAACTTACCATTAAGAGAACAACAAGCTATATGTGAACTTATGGGAGGAAATATTATTACACACGAGATCTATATTTCTAAACAAAAGAACACTATTGCAGATTTTAGTGATTTGGAAAATGTTCCATTTGTTTTTAATACACCTAACTTATGTCAACAAATAATTGATATTATTGAGAATGGTGGAAACAATATAATGAATAAATATGTTATTGTCAAAATGGCAGATTCAAACAAAAGAGAGATGGATGTTACGTTAGCTATTCTCCCTCATACTAAATCTTTGTTTACCCAGTTAAAAACGGGTGACAAGGCGCTTTTTGAAATTTTTGAAGCGGTGAGAAAAGATACTGGTTCAAAATCGACAGACCAAGAGTTATGGAGTGAATTTATGATGAATTTAAATCCCCTATATTCTGTTGGGTCATTATTACTCCGTAATAAATTAATTAAGCCATTTAATGACTTTCTCGAATTATCAGAGTAGTTTTTTGCAGGAAATCTAGCTCGTGGTTCTCAGAGTAAAAGGCGTGTCAGTCGCAATACAAAGGGCCTTATAGCAACACTAACTTGAGGGTATCTCCTAAACAGTAAAGGAATTACCACATCCGCATTTAGCTGTAGCCTTTGGATTGGTGATTTGAAAGTAATTGCTGCCTAATTCTTGAATAAATTCTATTGTGCATCCTTCAAGGAACTCCTGAGAAATAGGGTCAACTGCAACTTTTACACCGTTGTTTTCTAGTATAAAATCGTCGTTGTTAACAGAATCAACTAGTTGATAATTGTACATAAATCCTGAGCAACCGCCGCCATCAACTGAAACTCTTAATGCAACTTGTTTATTTTTATCTTTAGCTATAAGCTCAGCAATTCTGGCTACTGCGCTAGGAGTTATTTTTATTTCCATAGCAAATATAATTTGGGACTTGGTATTTAGAGTTATCCAAAAATTGGTTTGAAAAGATTTACATATAACAATATATTAGTTAGAGCTAAAATTTTCAAGAGATTTAATATGCTAAAAAGCTTCGCCTGTTTGCCAGAGAACTCAAGGGGAAGAGTGCATCCAGAGAGACCAACCCCTTATAGAAATGAATTTGAAAGAGATAGGGACAGGATAATTCACGCAAATGCTTTTAAAAGATTACAGTATAAAACTCAGGTTTTCGTGAATCATGAAGGAGATCATTATCGTAATCGTATGACTCATTCCGTAGAAGTTTCTACGATCGCAAGGTCTTTGTCAAAGGCGCTTGGGTTATGTGAAGATTTGGCAGAGGGGGTTGCTCTTGCGCACGATCTTGGGCATACACCTTTTGGTCATGCTGGTGAGGATGCTTTAAATGCTTGTATGAAAGATTTTGGGGGGTTTTCCCATAACGCACATTCGTTCAAAATACTAACTTATTTAGAACAAAAATATGCTGCTTATGACGGTCTAAATCTTACGTGGGAAGTGCTTGAAGGAATTGTAAAACATAATGGGCCAGTTGAAGAAAGTGAATCTTACGCATATATCTTTGAGTATGATAGAAAGCACAACCTTGATCTATCTAAGCGTTCGTCAGCTGAGTCTCAGGTAGCTGCTCTCTCAGATGATATAGCGTATATTTGTCATGATCTGGAAGATAGTATTAGAGCTGAAATAATTACATATAAAGATTTACAAGAAATTGAATTTGTTGATCGGTATATTCATGAGGTAAAGGAAACATATCCTGATATCAGTGATGACCGATTAATATATGAAGTTGGTAGGAAGCTTACACATCACTTGATTGAGAGCCTACTTTTTCAAACTCGTGCGAATATTGCAAAGTACAAAATTAAAACCGAATTAGATATTCGTGAACTTGGTTGCCAACTTGTTGAGTTTACTGATTCAACCTTTAATGAAGTAAAACTAATTAAAGACTTTTTGATGAAAAAAGTGTATAAGCACCATCGAGTAGCATCGGTAACTCTTCAAAGTCAGAATGTAGTTAGAGATTTATTTAAGCTATATGTTGAAAATATTGAGCTACTTCCATTCGGATGGAGAACGATGATTAATGAAAATAAGATAGAATCTAAAATGTCGATTATTGCAGACTATATAGCTGGTATGACAGACCGTTTTGCCATCAAGCAGTATCAGTCGTTTTACAATTTAAATTTTGCAAGTACAGGTTTATGAATATTTTTAAAGACTTATGGATAGACCTAAAAAATATAGGTTACGAGCTTTGTCAAGATGATGATATATGGGATCAGGCTAATCTGGAGATTCCGAAAGATCCGCTAAACGGTGACATTTCAACTAACCTTGCAATGATTATTGCAGCAAAAGATGGTAGTAACCCTAGAGAAGTTTCGCTAAAATTCAAAGAACGTTTAGCTGAGATTCCTTATATAGCTCACATAGAAGTTGCTGGGCCAGGTTTTATTAATTTCACAATAAAAGCTGAGAAATGGCATGAATGTATAAGAAGTATACTAAATGATGACAAAGACTTTTGGGAAGTTGATGTTGGCAGGGGAGAAAAGGTAAATGTAGAGTATGTTTCGGCAAATCCAACGGGGCCAATGCATATTGGGCACGCGCGGGGAGCGGTATATGGAGACGCTCTTGCTAATGTTTTGAGTCTGTGTGGATATAACGTCACCAAAGAATATTACATAAATGATGCTGGTACTCAGATTGATACTTTGTTAGATAGTGTATTTTTACGTTACAAGGAAGCTTTGAGTGGTGAAGTTGTATTAATACCAGAAGGGTTATATCCTGGCGATTATTTAAAGGATGTGGGGCAAAAAATAGCTGCTGAATTTGGCCAGGCGCTAATTGATATGAATACACGCGAAATGCGTCAAAAAATTAAGAATATAGTAGTAAACGAAATGCTCGCGTTGATTAAAGCTGATTTAAGAGATCTTGGGGTGCACCACGACGTATTCTTTTCAGAGCAGTCGCTACATGATAGTAACAAAATAAATGATGCAGTAAAAATATTAGAGGAAAAAGGTCTAATATACAAAGGTGTGCTGCCCCCGCCAAAGGGTAAGATTGATGAAAACTGGGAAGAAAAAGAGCAGCTTTTGTTTAAATCTTCTGAGTATGGAGATGACCAAGATAGGCCAGTACAAAAAAATGATGGCACATGGTCATATCTAGCGGCGGATTTTGCTTATGCTAAAGATAAAATAGATCGAGGATTCGATACATTGGTTTACATTTTAGGAGCTGACCATAGCGGCTACGTTAAGAGAATTCAAGCCGTAATCAATGCTCTTGGTGAAGGTAAAATCAGAAGTGATGTTAGAATAAGTCAGCTTGTGAATTTTGTTAAAGATGGAGAGCCTATCAAAATGTCAAAGCGCAGTGGTAATTTTATGACTGTGAGTGATGTGACAAATGAAGTGAGCAAAGATATTATCAGATTTATTATGCTTACAAGACGGAACGATATGACCTTAGATTTTGATTTTAGCAAAGTTAAGGAGCAATCGAAAGATAACCCGGTATTTTATGTTCAGTATGCACATGTTCGGACCAAATCTATTATTGCAAAGGCAATAGAAACTATTCCTGAGGCTTATAAAAAGTTTGCTGCTTCTGAATTCGACTTATCTTTGTTATCAACTGAAGAAGAAATACAATTGATAAAGTTACTAGCTTCTTGGCCCAAGGTGCTAGCTTTATCGGCGAAATCATGCGAGCCGCAAAGAATTGCTTATTATCTAATAGATGTAGCTTCAAGGTTTCATTCAATTTGGAACCTCGGAAAAGAAAACAATGATTACAGGTTCAATATTGAAGACGACATAGACTTGACTGCAGCAAGATTAGCTCTTGCAGAGAGTATAAGAAAAGTTATAGCTGGAGGTTTTAGCGTTATTGGGGTCAAACCACTAGACAAGATGTAACTCTGGATTTCGTAATTAAACGAGCGTTTGCAAGTTTGGTATAGAGTATAATTTAAGTTGTAAGGAAAAAGGCGGTATCCTTAACGAAAGTCTGTAATCCTGAACTTGATTCAGGATCTTATGCAACGAAAGAAGATGTCGGATCTAGTCCAGCAAGACTTACGGCGGGACTGAATTGCAATAAAACTAGCGTTGATAAAATTTAATATGAATCAAAAAAGTTTATTTTTTAGAATGACAATGATTCTGGTTATTTCTTTGATCGGACTATTTTTTTATTTCAAAATACAAAATTCACGAGAAATCATAACTTTATCTCCTGAGGCGGGCGAAATAAAGAAGAAGCCGGATGATCCTGGGGGTATAGTAATTCCTAATTCGGACAGCCTGGTATATGAAAAACTCCAAAAAGGTGCAAAAAAAAATAGAAAAATTAATATTTTGCCTGAACCAGAGGATCCGATTGATTTTGGTCAAAAAGTTGAAGAAAATCCAGTTGTATATCTCGACTCAATAGATGAAATATTGGCAAATATCGACTATTACGACGAGGTAGCAGATAATAATTTGTCTGTAACCGAAGAGCTTGTTATGCCTAATGCTATTAAATCTTCCATGGTTGTGGAGCCTGAAGAAGAGAAGCAAAAAATAGAAATTCCAGGAACAGGATTAAATATAATAAAAACTTCGGATAATAGATTTAGAGTTACAGAAGTAAACATTGTTAGTGCTGAAGATGAAGGGTATAAGATACAACTAACTACTGCTTTTTCAGAAGGAGATGCAAAAAAACTTTGGCAAGAAATAACTAAGCGTCATGGTAAGGTGTTAAATGGCGCAAATCTTATCACAAAGAAAATCGACGGTAAGAATGAACGCATATTCTATCTGGTTATGGCTGGGGCATACCCTTCGCTCAATCATGCTAAATTAGTATGTAATCGTCTTGCGGCGCGTAGGCAAAATTGTATAGTTACAAAATAAAAATTATCTTTTGTAGAATTTGGCACGCTTTATGCTCCCGTAAGAGTGATATGTAATGAATTCGTAGGAAATATAATGGCTACAGCCGTTTTAGAACAAGTAGCACTAGGTTCTAGTGAAGCAGATAGAGGAAAAAAACAATCTTTATCTACAACAAAAAATCACGGCACAGGTGAATTTGCTGATTTGATAAAGGATAGGCCTAAATTAATCTATTCTTCGCCGGCAAAAGCTGAGAGTGCTCAAAAAACTGATAAGAATTTACAAAATAGACAAAAACTTTCTGAGAGTGAGCAGTTAAAAATAGTTGGTCTTAAGAGAAAGCTCAAAGAGCCAGATCAAGCTCTGGAGTCTATGGTAGTAGCGACTATGATTAATCAACCGAGCCAAATTCCTTTAGCTCCTTTAAGTGACGAGAGCGAATTCGCTCTGCTTGGAGAAGATGATATATTGGGGCAAGAATTTGCTATCCCTGTAATAAATATTATTACAAAGGCTGAAGATGATTTATCAATGGTTGTTACAAAACCTGAGCTAGTTATATCAGAATCAATGGGAGCTGAAGTGGTTGTAGCTTCCTCCTTAGCTTCTAGTGACAATATTAAAGAAAATATAGTTGTTGCTGCTACAAACGACAAAGGTCAAGATAGCCTAATTATTTCTGAGTTATCTGCTCAAGAGCAGTCTTTAATTCAAAGCCTGAAATCATTTAAGCTACCTGAAGGGTTTAGCAATGATTTTGGATCGAATAAAAATCTTAATAGAGCTCAAGAAGCAAATTCAAATCAGTTTGTGTCAAATGAAAGATCGATCGCTCAAAATGGCGGAATATTATTAAAGTCAGCCGTTGTTGAAACCTCCCAACCGATTAAAGATCCAATGATGGCTGTCAGCGAAGATGTATCGAATTTGATTGCTATAAGTTCAAATTTACTGTTGGCTGATGAAACTAGGCAAGGTCAATCGGTTCTTGCTAAAATGAACAAAAATTTGGAATCAGAGTCTAAGATTAGTTCTATAATACAAGACGAACCAAAATTGAATCTGGAGTCGCAAGATAATTTTTCTGGCTTAGAGCAAGATGCAGGTGAATCTAGTGCAAAAAAATATAGCGTGCTTGATTCTTTTGGTGGTACATTAGAAGTTAATAGTGAAGACTTATTTCAAGTTTCTTTTAGAGAAAATACGCTAAATTTAGGGGCAAAAAATTTGCTGCCAAAGCCTGATATGCAAATATCTTTAGCTGTAAAAGAAGTCTTGAGTGTTTCAAGTAATGAAGGAAAAAAAGAAATAACAATTAATTTATTTCCAGAGGCGCTAGGGCCTGTTAAGGTTGAAATACTTTCAGTGCTTGGCGAGAATGGTGCAAGAAAAATTGAAAGCATCAAGGTCATAGCTGAAAAAAGGGAGACTTTAGAAATTCTAGAGAAGTCTAGAATGGATCTAGAAAAAAACCTAAAAGAGGTTACAAATACAAAAGAAGAAGCTTCTCTCCAATTTGAAATGAATCATCAAGGTAAAGGATCTTCAGGAGCTTATTTTAACTCAACTGAGGAAAGAGACAACTGGATGAATAATTTTGTTGGATTGGTTGCGGAAGAAGATTCAACTAATGCGCTTATGGAATACGATGGACAAAGTTCAGGTTACATAACAGAAGATAGTATAAACATAAAGGTTTAAAAAACAATGCCATCAATAGATAGAAAAGATACTCAATTCTTGAATAATTCTAAAAGCCCGATCGATAGATCTCCGATCAAATCAGAGGGGTTTTCTAGGTTTTACGATGCAATGCAAGCAGATCGCAAGACCAGGAGTCAATTAGAAGGTAATGATATTGAAAAGGCTAGGGAGAATATTGATAAAGCTATAGATTTTTCAACTCAGTTGATGCTAGCTGCTGCAAAGAATATGGGTTTCCCAGATAGTGATGGGAGTAGCAATAAGTCCAAAGAAATGTCAGATGCTGCAAATTCAATTGCGGGAATGATGGCAACAAAAGCTTCTATTGGAGCTCAAATGGCGGCTATTGAAGCTCAGAAAAACCCGGCGGTAGATTTGATGTCGCTTAAGGATAAAATGGTTGATTATAGAGATGATACAAAAGGATTCTTTGGCGAGCCTGTAACATATAATTATAAAGTTTCGCATGATGAAACATCGCCTTCTGCGGTTGTAAATCTTACGTTTACGATTCGTGATAAGGATGGGATGGCTGTTAAAACAGCAAGGCAAACTGGCAAAGTTGGTGAGCATAAATTTGTGTGGGATGGCAAGAATGATAAGGGGCAAATGATGCTTCCTGGTTCTTATACGCTTGACTTAAAAGCTGAGGGAAGAAAAACTGAAAGTGCAACGTCCATTACTTTCCCAGTCAAAGCTGGCGCTGTTCTGTCTGGGGTTGTAGAGTCTATCAAATTTGAAAAAGGGGTCGCGGTTGGGGTTATGATCAATGGTAATTTGATCAAAAGAGACCAAATTAGTGATGTAAGAGAATTTGTTAAACCTAAAGAAGATAACACCTTGAGTCCTGATTTGATAGGTCAGCGTGTAGAAATGGACTTCTCTAGGGTGCAAGTTAAAAACGGCTCTTTAGAAGTTTATTTTAATAATCACGTTGAAAACTCAGGAAAAATAACTGTTAAAATTTCCGATGAAAACGGCAAGTATATTAAAACACTAGAAAACTTAGATGAAATTGCAGTTGGCACAGGCAAGTTTACTTTACCTGACCATGGTCTTGAAGATGGAAACTATAATGTAAAAGTTTATGTTGCAGATATTAGTGATAAAGACAAACCTGTCGACGTGGAGTTAAAATACAAAACAAAACTACAAGTGGCAGGGATTAATAGTCGTGCTGGTACATTTATGTCTACTGATGAGGAGATATATAGTCCACATAATATCGATTCAATTGTTGGAGATTATATAACTAGGCTTCAAAAAAGAGAAGCTTACCTTGGTGCTGAGGTTACTTACATAGATGATTCCTTCAAATTTGCTCCTGGAGCAGAGCCGAAGACGTTTGCAATGATGAAGCCACAGGAAGAGGCGGTTATTTCTCATGGGGAAATGACTATTTATGATTCAGAGACGCAAGAGCTTGTTGCGACGGTAAAAGGACAGTATAAGCCGTATTTTTATCTTGATGATCATAGTCAAGGGTTGGCTGACAATTTTATTAATAGAACATATCGCCACTCTAATTACGGTCGATTATCAGAAGCTGAATTGCTAGTTGTTAATCGCCACATTGAGGCTGAATTAATCGCTACTAACTTAGCGTTGCAACCACAATACAAAGAAGACTATGACAATGGTAAGGCGCCAATTACTTTCCCGGTTTGGGACGGTGTGTTGCTCAATGGTTCGGGAGCTGTCGCTGGTAAGGAGTATAGGCGTGCATTTACACCTATATATTCAAGGCCAACAGGTGAAGTTGTTGCTGGAGACACGGATAGAGACGAGGTAACAGGTACAGTTGAATCTGTTGATGAAGAAAGAGGGAAGTTGTCGCTAAATTTATCCAGTGGTAAAGTGCTTCCTAAAGAGTTGGCAACGTCTATAAAGCCAAGACGGAGATAAACTATCTTTGGCCCAGGATCTCTGTGCCACCAACTCCGTCATACCGGGCTTGACCCGGTTCTTTCGTTAAATGAGATGCTGATATCTGCGTTCAGCATGACGGTGTTTTTTTATCCAGACAATTACCACATCGTCATACCGGGCTTGACCCGGTATCTCAGGCAGCGGAAGAAGAGGCTAGGCCAAGGGGTAGACGCAAGTTTCAATCTAAGTTCAGCATGACGGTGTTTTGTTCGGTAGAGCTTATTTGTTCATGATAGCTTAACTCAAGTTCTAGATTACTAAGTTAATGAATAATGTAAATAAGTTGGAGCTTTGGCATTGTTTTTGCTTAACTAGGTCTTATGTATTTGGTTGTGCACTAGAGAGACTTATAGTACAATCAAACTAATTGATTAATTTAAGAGGTTTTTTTATGCCTAATATAACAAACGCTTTTGGAAAAGGTATCGGCTTATCAAGTATGCTTGGCTCTCAAGATGCATTTATAAAAAAGGCAACTGAACAGCTGGAATTGTCAAAAATTGAAACAAAAGATAAAACAGAAATCAGAGAGACAAAGCTTGGAGAAATTTCTCAGCTTCAGAAAATATTAACCACAATAAAAGGGAAAGCTTCTCTTCTTACTAATCCGCTCCAAGCTGGATTTGATAGAAAAACATCGAGCACAAGTACGCAAGATCTTGGTGGTGCAGAAGATTATATAACAAATATTCGTGTTGATGATAAAGCTCGCACGGGTGATACAAAAATAGCTGTACAGCAGATTGCAACTGCGTCAGAACTTGTGCTTGCTTCAGGAGCGGGTGTTGGTTTTGCCAAGGGTGTTGGTCTAGGTAAAGATGGTATTATGACATTGACCGTCGGTGGACAAGCACGTGCTATAGATATGGTTGTTGGTGATACAGTTGAGCAGATTGCAGCAAAAATTAATCATGCATTTACTGCGGGTGGAGATCAATTTGAAGCTTTCCTTGTTGAAGGAGATAATAATACTGCCTTCATTGAAGTTAAGGCTAAAAATACCGGAGTTGGTGGTGGAGCTATTGCAGTTGCTTATGATGATAGATTAGCTGGTGGTGCTCTTGCTGGTGGGGATTTACATTCGCAAAGCAATGTAGCTGGCCAAGATGCGATAATACATATAAATGGTATTCAAAGAACGCAAGCTTCTAATAAATTTGTAAACGTTGTCGATGGATTGTCTTTTGAACTATCTGGTAGAGTTAATGGAGCTAACATTGCAAATGCAGGTTACAATAACTTAAATTACAATACAATAAAAGTCAAAGAAGATCATGCTAATGTAAAAAAGATGATTGTTGATTTTGGTAATTCTTTGAATGATTTGTCATATATCATTGCTAAAAACGAACAAACTACTCGTTCAGTGACGCAAGACAAATATGCAGACCCTGCTCAACTTATGAGTTCGTATGATAGCTCAGATTCACCTCTGCGTGGCTCTCCATTAATGACTGAAGCAATGGAAATTTGGGAAAGATTTACAACTACAAAAGCTGGTGGAGCTGGTGATATCACATCTATTTACGAACTTGGGATGGGTCTACAAAAAGCTACTAAAGAAGGGGTAAGTCATGATACTTTGTACTTCGAAGATGAAAGCATATTTACCAAAAAATTTGACGATGATTTTGCAGCCGTTCGTAGGTTCTTTGTTACGGATACAAAAATAACTTCACATCCTGCAAACGTATCAACTATTCAGTACTTACCTGGTGAATTCGATAAGCAAATAATAGATCCATCAGTTGTTGGTCAAGATATTCAAGTAGCGGTGGATTTTGATGGTGCTGGGGTTGTGACTGGTTTTACAGCTACTGTGAATGGAGTGCCTATAGCTGCTAATGCTCCTGTCCATGATTTAGGAAATGGTAGGTATAATATTTCTTTTGCTGAAAACACAGTTTTAAATGGAATGACATTCTCAATAGATCCTAAAGGAACCCTTAATCTTAATGAAAACTATGTAATAAATTATACACCAGGCATGGCAAATCTTATCCAAGAAGATGTAAAAAATATGGATGGTCAGAATGGTTCAATTTTACAAGAGGTTAGTCTTATCCAGGAACAGGTTAAGAATTTAAGTGATGAGTCTGCTAAAATTGAAAAAGAGCTGAAGGAATTCACAGCTAAGTTAGAAAGGGAATACCAGACTATCGCTCAAATGGATATGATGGGTGCTATTCAAACAGCTATGATTGAAGCCGCCCTTTCTGGCTTAACTGCAGCTGCTGCATAAAAATTTAAACACAAGTTTTTGAGTAATAACTTATGAGTCCGTTAGAAAAATATAAAGCTACAGCTGCGGTAACTAGCAGCAGTAATAATCAGTTGATATTTATTTTCGACGAGATTCTTAAATTATTACTCTCTGCAAAAAAAGCTCTTGGAGAAAAAAACCACGAAGTTAAATTTAAAGCTTTGTCTAGAGTTATAGAAGTATTTTATATACTCAAAACAGGAATTGACCCAGAGACTATGGATGAAAGAAATAAAGTAATTGATGCGTTTTATGGATCAACAATTCACCAACTTGAAAATATAAATATGAAAGGTGAAGAGCCAGAAGAACTTCAATCAATAATCGAAGCTGTTTCAGAAATTCGTGCTGCATTAGTAAGTGCGTGACCTTAAGCAATAGTAAATATTTAGTCTCACTTTTAATTAATGTATAATTGTTATGCAGGATCATTCCTGTCATTCTGAACTTGATTCAGTATCCCTGGGATCATGAGATAAATTCAGGATTACATACTTAACCAGAGATTCTAGCCAAGAGGTGAATGCAAGCTTCAATCAAACTAAGAGTACGGCTCTGTTAGGATTAAGTCATACCAACTGTTATCAATTTTACTGAGGTAGCTCCCGCGGTTTTAAGAAGCTTTGCGCAGGTGTTGCAGGTAGTTTCAGTAGTTTTTACGTCATCCACTAGAAGTACTCTCATTCCTTTAACAATTCGCTTTATGTTAAAAACCAGAGATCCTGACAGATTTTTTTCTCGTTGATATTTTGTTAACTTAGTTTGTGGTTTGGTCCATTTCGTTTTGATTAAAACGTCAGGAACCATAGGGATTTTAAGTAAGTCGGATATGTCCTTAGCTAAAATTTGAGCAGGATTATATTGCCGAAATATTCTTTTTATTCTATGCATTGGTACGGGGATAACCAAATCCACCTCTTCTATTTCTTGTTTGTATCGTGCGATAATTAATTTAGCAAACATTTTTGAGTGCGCTGTCCGATCGTTATATTTAAACGCATGAATTAGCTTTTTACTTTCAAGGTCAAATTTGAATAAGCTACGAGCTAAATCATAATTTGGTTGTTTGGCAACGCAACGTCCACATAAGTTTTGTCCTTCTATAAAGAACTCAAAAGGAAATCCACAACAAGAGCAGTATGGGGAAGTAATGAAATTTAATTTAGAAAAACAAGGAGCGCACATCCCTTGCTCTTTGTCAATCAGCTGGGAACAAGAACTACACCTGTATGGTAGAATGTAGTTGGCTAAGCTAGCCAAAACCCGTTTTATCATAAACCTCTAGCGTAATAAATTTATATCGGTAATTTTGTTGTCAGATCTCGTCTGCGCTACTTGCGGACAAGTGTACGCTGCTGTGTGCTCGCCTTCGCTTTTCCCAAAACTTCCTCTATATAAATTTAATTACGCAAGAGGTTTATTTTCTTCTGCCCATAGCATATTTAATGAGCAATTTTTTAAAAGGAGAAACTTTTTCTGCAGCTTTAAAACCAAACTGTCTTACTGTGTGGAGTATTCGTGAATTATTTGAAAATAGAGTATTCAATGTATCAGTAATTTCAAGCATAGCATTATTATCATTTTTACGCATATTCTGATATGTTTCAAGTGAATGAGTATTTGCACCAAATGCAAGTATATTACTCGCAAGAGACTCTATATCTTTTATTCCTTGATTTAAGCCTTGTCCAGCAAGTGGATGAATAACGTGAGCAGAGTCGGCAACTAAAACTATTCTTTTGTTATAATATTTATTTGTAGAGTAAGCTCTTAAAGGGAAAGAAGCTATTTCACTTTTTATAGTAATATCTCCTAAAAACAGACCGAAATTTTGCTGTACCATATGTAAAAATTCGTCTTTTGGTAAGTTGAGAACAGCATCTTTCATGTCAGATTTTATAGTCCAAACTACTGAAGAGAAATTTTGATCCTTTAAAGGTAATATTGCAAATGGTCCGGTCGGCATAAAATGCTCAACTGCGGTACCTTCATGAGGTTTTTCATGCTGTACTATGAAAGTTAACGCATATTGAGTGTATGGTTTATTTGTTTCGCAACTAAAATACTTTTGCCTTGTCTGCGAGTTACTTCCATCACACACAACAAGAAGATCACACTCATGAACACTACCATTTAAAGTCAAAATGCACTTATTATTGTTATTCTCTTTAACGTCATAAGAACTATTATCGATAATAGTTATGTGCTTGTTAGTTAGGACCTCTGTAAGTAGTAATTTTTTAAAATTTTTATTTTCAACCAAATAGCCCATTACTTGCCCAACTTGTAATTCGTTAGAAGCAAAATGCACCATCTCTGGGGCTTTATTATCAGCTACATAGATATCATTTATTGGGCCAGAAATGCTGGCTATTTTTTCCCAAATACCTAATTTTTCAAAAAAAACCTTCGATGAGTCAGTAAGGGCAGTAGTTCTTATATCATTAAAAAATGATGGGCTTTCAATATTTTGACGCTCAATTATTGTTGAATTTATACCGCGTGCGGCGAATGAGAGCGCCGTTATCATACCGCTAAGGCCGCAACCAATAACCGTAATACCAAATCCCGTTTTTAAATGACTCAACGAATTTTGCTTATCTCCCTTGTGCTCACCTATAAGTATAGGCTGCGCAAGGTCATCCTGAAAATCATTTGTCTCATTTAATCTGAGATTTGGTATAATTTTAGGGAGCATCTGAAGATATTGATTTATGTTTTTGTAAAAAATACTTTAAGTAAGCGCTGGTTGCAATAACGCTTAGAAGAAAATAAATAAAAGCTATGTCAATATAAGAACTATTTGCTTTAAATGAACCAAGGAAACATATAAATAAGGCCGCTAAACTTGTTCCTGTATTTACAAATAACAATTTAGTAAATATGTCTCTTTGTGAAAATACTCCGCAAATAACGATACAGGCAAATACTAAAAATAAAAATACACAAATGGTTAACATACTATTTAACAATTTTCTTGACTCGTTTATCCATTTCTCCTGTTTGTAGTCCAGTCATAAAATCATGATCAAGTGCATGCACCAGCAAGTTTTTACCCTCAACTGAAAGAGTAACAGTTCCTGGAGTTAACGTGATCGAATTTGCATAAACTAATGTTCCAATATCACTAGTTTGAATGGTTTTTATTGGCTCTAGGCTATGTTGTAATATTATGTGTTTTCGCCATGCGATTCGAGATACAGCCAAAGCAGATATAACTATCTCTTTCAATAACCATAGGCAGTAAAAAATAGTACTAATTCTAAATAGGTTTTTTTGTGGAAGTATTTTTAGTTTAATAGCAAAAATCAGCGTAAGTAAAGACGCTGCTAAAAGATATACAAAGTGTTGCACTTCAAGTGAAAAGCCAACCAGGCCAGTCCAAATCAACATAAATACAAGAAAAGAAACTAACTTAATGTGCATTTGAGGTAATATCTGTTTTTGGCGTTGAAGAGAAAGGAATAAGTATCATTCCCATACAAAATATCATAGATATGATAATAAAAACATTATTAATTGCAATTACAAAAGCTTCTCGTTCAACCATATTATTCAAAAGTTGGTACGCTGCTAGTTCTGGTTCATTTACTTTGCCTATCAATGATTGGGTAAAAGACTCCAGGCTTTCCTGAACCTTTGGAGATGTTAAAGGCATGTTATCTTTCATGGTTTGTGCATAGATTTTTGAGTTTGAGATGATTAGGTTATTAATTACTGCTAGTCCTATTGCTCCGCCCAGGTTTCTTGTTAAATTATAAAGACCGCTAGCATTTTGTACTTCATCTTTTGCCATTGTGCCAAGGGCTAGATCATTTATTGGCATGAAACAAAACATCAGTGCTAAACCACGTATCATCTGAGGAACAAATAATTCCCAATATTGTGACTCAGCAGTAAGAAAACTATTAGCAAAAGATCCCATAGCAAATAAAGAAAAGCCTATGGCAAGAATTATCCTTTTATCAATGCCCGAACCAAACATTCTAGCAGCTATAGGTGCTGAGACAAACTGAAAGACTCCAGTGACAATCATAGTAATGCCAATCTGAAGAGTGTTGTACCCTGCTATTGTAAATAAGAACAGTGGCAATAAGTAGACTGTGCCGTACAGCCCAATACCTAATATAAATGAATAAATACACCCAAAACTAAAATTTTTATTCTTAAACGAACTAAGGTCAATAATTGGGTTTTGATAAGTAATTTCTCGAATGATTAACCAAATAAAAGTTATAATAACTATTATTGTTAATAGTAAAATGTGAAAATCGTCTAACCAATCTTTCTTATTTCCTTCTTCTAGTACATATTGCATCGATCCCAAGCAAACTGCCATCAACAAGATACCAAAGAAATCAAAATTCTTGAGCAAGTTATAGTTTGGTTTGTCAAAATCAACATATAAAAAAACTGTTACACAGACAAAAATTCCAGGAATAATATTTAACAAAAACATAAAGTGCCAAGATATTGTCTCAGTAATGTATCCTCCAAGTGTTGGTCCAACAGTTGGGGCAACTGTTACTACCAGACCAATAATCATACTAACTTTGGTATGCATGCTTTTAGGAAATATAATAAAAATTGCTCCAAAGGCGGTTGGAATCATTGCTCCACCGAAAAATCCTTGCAGGGCTCTGAAAATAATCATGGATTCAATACTCCAGGCAACAGCACATAGTAAGCTCATAAGGGTAAAGCCTAGTGCAGCAATAAAATAAGAAATTCTAGTTGATAAAAGGCGAGCCGCAAAACCAGTGACCGGAATAATTATTACTTCGGAAATAATATATGACGTCTGAATCCAAGAAAGTTCATCACCAGAAGCAGATAAACCAGCTCCGATTACTGATAGAGAACTTGCAACAATTTGAATGTCCAATATAGCCATAAACATTCCAACAACCATAGCAAAAAATGCTAGAATTGTTTTTGATGATATGGGCTGATCAGTTTGTTCTTGATTCATAAATTCACTATACTTCTCTCGTGCTAGCTGTGCACTAAGTTGAGTTTTTATACTGAAACTCTTATTTTCTGGTAGCGACTTTATTGCAATGAAGTATTCCTTATCACTATTCCGGCCAATAAAAACACTGTCATTATATATAGTGCAATAGGTAAGTATGAACCAGTGTAATGTACGATAATTAAACATATAAAAGGAGTGAGTTTACCAATAGTACTTCCTCCAAAAGTTGATCCCATACCTACAACCATATATTTCTCATCTCCCTTTACCTGGTTTTTACACCAAAGATTTAGGGGGCACATGTAAACTACGCCCCAAATTACTATCCAAAAACGTACAAAAGTTACGTAATATATCGATGAATCTGTAATAAAATACCATAACGGAACAATTGACAAGGCAAGAATGATACTGGCTATATACATAACTTGGCTAGGATTATGCCTTGACACTATTTTTCCAATTATTGGAATCGACACCATATCAAAAACAAGCATGAAGCTATTTACTGCCAGCATAGTTTTTTCTTGGATATTAGTGACCATTGGCACCATATGATTCATTGTTACAAACGGAATCAAATACGTCATATGAGAAAAACCTGTAACGATAGCTATTTTTAGCAAATTCAATTTATGATTCCATAGAATCCTTAACCCATCAAGGCTATAGAATTTAAATGGGTTTTTTAAATTTCTACTTTCTTTGGATAAAGTTAGTTTGCGCAAAAAATAGCCAATTATTGCAGCTGAGCCTCCGAGAAGATGACAAACTCTCCAGGAATCTGTTATGTCTATATAGTAGACAATAGTTGCTGCAAGTGATGCAAGAATAGTACCGAGTATAGTTGATAGTTGGTATAAATAAGAACCCTTAAATGCTTCTTGTTCTACCTTATCTTCCATAATATATAACTTTGCAATACTAGTCTCACCGGCGGCAAATACTTCTCTTAAAACGCGGAAAATAACAAATAATAACGGTGCAACCCAGCCTATGGTGGCATGACCAGGTAATAACCCTATGAAGACAGTAAAAACGCCTACTCCGATTAATGAATTTGATAAGGCGGCTACAGGTCCTTTTAGCCGTGCAATCATTCCAAATAGATAGGTTCCTAATGGTTTAGTAATAATTGACGTAGCTAAAATTCCATAGGCCATTATCAAACTAAGTAGTTTATCTGTATTTGGGAAAAATACCGGGGCAATAATAGGTGCAAGAAAAATATAAAGCGAAGTGTCGAAATGATCGACCGTATTACCAACAAGAATAGTAATATCTCTTTTATGTAAGTTGTAATACATCGAAAAAAACTCCAATATTTGCTAATAAACAAATACCAGAGTCAGAGAGAATTTTCTTAAGTAGGTGAGATAGAAAAAATCATTCTAATAAGTCATCCTGAATTAAATTCAGAATCTCTCAAGATGCTTAACATAATTTCAGCATGACTTTGGATGTAGTTTCCAACTTTACCTCCCTTCGCAGGCATTATCCTGGAGCAGGTTATAAGAGTATAATCTCAGCCTTGGCAAGTTTAATTCCAAAGCACCTCTGGTATTTAAGTAAAAGGATACTAAAACCATGATTAATTTCTGTCAACAAGAATTAGACGTTATTTGATAAGTTATTTGTGGCCACGTAGCACATTGAGGAATTACTAATCTCTTCAAACTGCTTCAGTTAATTGACTATAGAGTATATTTGATATTTAATTCAATTTCAGGTACCTATAAGTAATTAGGAGTTCAAATTATATGCAAGTAATCACAATAGCTCAGCAAAAGGGTGGGGCTGGTAAAACTACTATAGCTGCGCACTTGGCTGTATCTTTAGCTCAAACAGGAAAGAGGGTTGCTATTATTGATATTGATCCCCAAGGAAGCTTAACAAATTGGCATAGTCTTCGAGAAAAGAAATTTGGTATTGGCTATACGGGATTAAATTTTGTAACTAGTGCTGGTTGGAGAGTAGAAAGCGCGATAAACAATTTGCGAGGTAATGTTGATTACGTGATTATTGACGCGCCGCCGCATACAGAAACTGAATCCAAAACTGCTATTCGTGCATCAAATCTGATTATCGTACCAATGCAACCAAGCCCGACGGATTTGTGGGCAACAAGTACTACAACTGAATTTGCTCAAAGCGAAAAGATCAAGACTAAAATTTTATTGAATAGATACAACCCACAATCAAAGCTTACAAAAGAAATAATTGCTCAAATACCTGCTAGCTTATTTGAGTGTTCTCTTGGTAACAGAGTAGCATTTAGTAGTTGTTTCTTAAGTGGAGTCACCGTCACAGAATGTGCCCCAAATTCTATTGCTGCCGAAGAAATAAGATCCTTATCACGTGAGGTGCTTGCAATTTTTCATACCGAAAAAAAGGATAAAGATAAATCGTCAAGTATTCACATTAAAAGATCCGTTGCAAAAGTGTAAATTTTTCTTTAAAGTAGGCTGGTTTAAAACCGTTCCAAAATAAAATAATACATGGTTAATATACTAAAAAGGATAACAGACTATTCGCACCTAGCTCTTGCTTCTGCAATTATTGGGATTCTTATGGTCTTGCTTTTTCCAATTCCAACTGGATTGCTTGACTTTTTATTAGCTTTATCAATAGGTATATCTTTTATAATTCTGATGACGACTTTATTCATTCAGAGGCCTCTTGACCTTAGTATGTTTCCAACGATTTTACTAGTTACGACTCTTTTGAGATTATCTCTAAACATTGCCTCTACCAGATTGATTCTCTCAAAGGGACATGAAGGTCCAGACGCTGCTGGCCATGTAATAGAAGCTTTTGGCGGTTTTGTGATGCAAGGGAATGTGGTCATAGGGCTAATTGTATTCCTGATATTGACCTTGATCAACTTCATCGTAATTACCAAAGGTTCTGGCCGTATTGCTGAGGTGGCAGCAAGATTCAGTCTTGATGCGATGCCTGGTAAGCAGATGGCTATTGATGCTGATTTAGCCGCTGGGTTGATTGACGAAAAAGTAGCTAAATCACGCCGTAAAACGCTTGAAGATGAGAGTACATTTTTTGGTTCTATGGATGGTGCTAATAAGTTTGTACGTGGTGATGCAATTGCTGGATTGATCATTACTTTTATAAATCTGATTGGTGGAATGATAGTTGGTATTTTGCAGAAAGATTTATCTTTCGGCGTAGCAGTAGAAACCTATACAGTACTTACTATTGGTGATGGATTAGTAACACAAATTCCATCGCTGATTGTCTCATTGGCAGCTGGTTTGCTTGTTACAAAAGCTGGAACTTCTGGTGCTACAGACAAATTGCTTTTTGGTCAGATTGCTCAATATCCACAAGCTTTGATGATGACATCAATTGTTACTGGCCTTATGGCTTTCTTGCCAGGCCTTCCTTTTATTCCATTCTCAATAATTGCAGCTGTTATAGGCGGTAGCGCATATGCACTAGGTCTGTCAAAAAATCAAGAATTATTAGCGGGAACTTATGGCGTTGGTGGTGTAAGTACGCCATCTAAAATTGGAACAGATCCAGCTCAAAATGGTGGTCCAGAAAATGATAAATCAGAAAAAATAGCGGATGCACTCCATCTTGACCTCATTAGGTTAGAAATAGGCTATGGTCTAATGTCACTTGTTAACGCGGGAAATGGTCATAATTTAACCGAACAAATAAAAGGCTTACGTAAGCAAATTGTCCAAGAGTATGGGTTTGTGATGCCCGCTGTTAGAATTCAGGATAATATACAATTAGATACCGATGTATACGTCATTAAAATTAAGGAGCTTGAAGCTGGCCGAGGTTTGGTGCGCCCCGGTAAATTGATGATTATGGATCCACAAGGAACTGATCTAGATATTCCAGGAGAGAGCGTTAAAGAGCCTGCTTTTGGGTTGCCAGCAAAATGGATTGATGAAAGCTATAAAGAAGAAGCTTTGTTCCATAATTGTACTGTTGTCGACCCATCTACTGTTATTACTACACATCTTACGGAGCAAATTAAGGAAAATATTACTGATTTGCTTTCGTATAGTGAGACGCAAAAATTGCTTGATAAAATGGCTGATGAGCACAAGCAGTTGCTAAAGGATGTTATTCCAGATGTGGTCTCAATTGCTTCGCTTCAAAAAGTATTGCAAAACTTACTATCTGAGATGATTTCAATCAGAGATATGCCGAGTATTTTAGAATCAGTGGCAGATTCTGCTAGAGCAAATAAAAATTTAACAGCGATGACTGAAGCGGTTAGGGTTCAGCTTTGTAGACAAATTTGCCATCATAATACCAATAGAGAAGGATTTATTCCAATAATTGCGTTATCTGCAGAGTGGGAAAGAAATTTTATTGAAAGTCTAATAGACGATGGTACGGGTGATAAACAATTATCTATGCCGCCGTCAAAATTACAGGAATTTGTTACTAAAGTAAAAAAAGCCTATGATGATCAAGCTTTAAAGGGTTATGTTCCAGTGCTCTTAACCAGCGCTTATACTAGACCATATGTGCGTTCAGTGGTGGAAAGATTCAGACCAGCTACGGTTGTAATGTCACAGAATGAGATTCACTATAAGGCAAAAATTAGGACACTCGAGTCGATATGATGCAAGATATACGCTGCTTATGAAAAGAGTCTTTTATAATTTGTACATGTCGGTAGTAAAGATGATTGACCATGATGGTGTAGAGCACTCAGGTTATATGTCATTTATGGTGTTGGTATCAATTTTTCCATTTTTTATTTTTATCCTAGCTTTCACTAGTTTCCTTGGTGCTTCTGAACTTGGAGAGAAGTTTATTGAGCTTGTTCTGGAGAATATGCCAGAACATTCGACTGAGTCCATTAAGGTAAGAATCAATGAGTTAATGTCCGCTCCTCCGCAAGGTTTATTAACGCTGGCAATTGTAGGAACAATATGGACTTCTTCTTCTTTTGTAGGATGTTTACGAACAATTTTAAACAGGGTCTATGAAATAAAAGCGCCACCAAGCTATATCCTACGTAGGTTGCTTAGTATTGCGCAGTTTTTAATCATTAGTTCTGTTATTTCCTTTGCAATGCTTCTTCTGGTAATTATTCCTATAGGGCTTGAAAAAATACCTAAATTTGTCAGTTTGATTGAAAATTATAAAGCTGTGCTTAATTTTGCTAGGTATGGGCTAGTTGTATTATCGTTATTTTTTGCAGTTTGTGCGTTGTATTATATAATACCAAATGCAACTCTAAGATTTATTGAAGTCGTACCTGGAGCCTTTTTGACCGTTGGTTTATGGGCTGCAAGTGCTTTTCTTCTTTCTAAATACATCATATATTACAATCAACTAAACATAATTTATGGATCTCTAGGCAGTATCATTGTTACGTTGGTGTTTTTTTATATAGTAAATATGATTTTCATTATCGGTGCGGAATTTAATTATTTGATGATGAGAAGTAAAAACAGTGATTAGTATTATTTCACCAGCAAAGTCAATGAATTTTGATCCTGTAGATTCAAACATTTTTTTTACTGAATTAGAAGAATTTGACGAGACTAAGAAGCTTCTAAGTGAGCTTAAAACTCTGTCTAAAGTAAAATTAAAAAGAATCATGAAAATTAGTGATAAGCTCGCAGAGTTAAATTTTTTGAGATATCAAAAATTTGAATCGTTGCCAGCAAAGCAAGCGATATTAGCATATGATGGGGATGTATATTCTAATATAGACAAAAAGACTTTTTCTCATGAGGGTTTAAGATTTTCTCAAGATCATGTGCGAATAGTTTCTGGTTTTTATGGATTAATAAGGCCGCTCGATAAGATACGTGCATATAGGCTGGAAATGTCTATAAAATTGGCTAAGAATGCTCCAAATGGGTTAGATAGATTGTGGCAAGAAAAAATTACAAGAAAATTAAATAACGACCTTAAAACGCACGAAAATAAGTATTTAATAAACTTAGCTTCCAATGAATACGCTTCAGCTATTGACAGAAAATTGCTAGAAGTTCCAATGATCAATATTCATTTTAGAGAGTTTAGGGATGGAGTGATAAAAAATATTGCTTTAAATTCTAAGCGTGCGCGAGGGATGGTAGTAGATTATATTATTAGAAATAACATTGACGTTCCCGAGGAAATTAAGAATTTTAATAATTCATGTTATGAATTTAATCTAAAGTTGTCTAATGAAAGTAATTATTTCTTTGTAAAGAATTAGGGTAGTTAAGCGGTAAAGTGTTATTATTTATTCAAGAATAAAATAATCGCTATTTAACATTTGATTATGTAAGTCTCCCTGATCTATTTCAAATATACATTTTTTCTATGTAACATAAATATTAATAATAATATTAAACTTTGCTTGCCAATGTAAAGTTATTGATTTATTTTAGTTCTTACGACTTTATAAACTCAAGGTTAAATTAGATATGCATTTCAGTATTGATATAGTTATTTTTATAGCTTTTTTGGTTGGTAATTTGGCATTTGGGCTATGGACAAGCAGGGGAGTTAATACTTTGCGTGGCTATGCAATTGGTGATAAAAATTTTAGTACTGCAACATTGGTTGCAACAATAGTAGCAACATGGATTAGCGGAGAGTTCTTTTTTACTAGTATTGCAGAGTCTTATGCTACTGGAATAGGTTTTATTTATACCGCATTGTTAGGAGATATTCTGGGTTTGTTTCTAGTAGGATCAGTATTTGCCCCGCGCATGGCCGAATTTCTTGGTAAACTTTCGGTAGCTGAAGCTATGGGCGGCCTTTATGGAAACAGTGTTCGGATCATAACTTCTATCTCAGGTTTTATTGGCGTTGCGGGAATCATAGCTGTACAGTTGAAAATAGCTGGGCTTTTATTTGAATACGCTCTTGGAGTAGACCCTGTTTATGGTGTTATATTATCGGGCATTGTAATTACCTTATATTCTTCGCTTGGTGGCATTAAATCAGTTACTTTAACGGATGTAGTGCAGTTTGCAACTTTTGGTGTAGTTATCCCAGTTATTGCATATTTTCTTTTAGGTAAGATTGAGAGCACCCAACTTATTACCGAAACTTTAAGAAATAATCCAGCTTTTGACTATAAAGTGATTTTTAGTTTTTCAAATCCACAGATTTATTTTTATATAACTTTATTCTTATGGGGCGTTATCCCGTCATTTAATCCAGCAATTTTTCAAAGAATTGCTATGGCTCATGACACAAAACAAGCAAGTAGTTCTTTTATCATTGCCTCCTTTGTGTGCCTATTTTTGGCGGCAATTGTATGCTGGATCGGTATATTGGTTCTATCTTCTCACCCTAATATGTCAGAAAGTGAAATTTTTAAATTTATTCTTACTAATTCTGGATGGATTATAGGGTTCAAAGGGGTTATTTTGATTGGCATTATGGCCATGGTGATGTCTACTGTTGATTCATATATTAATGCAAGTGCAGTTTTGATTGCCCATGATTTACGTCAGTCGCTTAATATAACTTTTATTAAAAACGAATTATTTGCTACCCGTATTGGTTCAATGTTAATTGGTCTAGTTTCTATATTATTTGCTATGCGCCAGGGAAGCTTTATGGAGCTATTTATTTGGGCCAGTATGTTTTATATGCCAGTTGTGTCAGTACCTTTTATTTTAGCTATACTTGGTTTTAGAAGTAGTACGAAAGCAGTTCTGATCGGTATGGGTGCCGGTTTCTTTGTGGCAATGGTGTGGGAATTGTTTTTTAAAGTAAATGGTATAGGAGGTCTAGTTCCTGGTATCTTTGCTAATATTAGTTTTTTCTTTGCTGCGCATTATCTGTTGAAACAAAAAGGTGGTTGGGTGGGGATAAAAGACCAAACTCCATTAATTCAGATTAGAGAGGAAAGAAGGGAACAACGCAAGAGGTTGTGGCAAAATGTAAAATCATTTAATTTTATTGAAGCTTGCATAAAGAATACGCCAACAGGAGATGGGCTTATGTTTTTCTTGGGGTTGTTTGTAATGATTTCAGCTTTTGCTAGTGTCACCAGTACGCCCCAAAATATTCAAGAGCACTATGCCTACTTGCTAGATATTTTTTACCCAATAGTTTTGTGTTCTACTAGCGCATTAATGAGTTATCCTTTGTGGTTAGCTAGTTGGCGTAAGACGAAAGCTCTTGGTATTATTTGGAACTGCATAATGTTTTTTGCTCTGATATGCTTTAGCTTTTTAATGGTGTTGATCAGTGAATTTTCAGAAATACAATTAATGGTGTTTATGATAAATATAATGTTAATTTCGTCTCTGGTTAGCTGGCGTTGGGCATTATTTTTACTTGGTACTGGCGTACCGATAACCTTGATTTTCTATGAAAATTATACAGTGCCTTACATATTAGCATCAACAGATTCTCAATCATTAGAATTTAAAATTGTTTATTTATTATTAATGGTAAGCAGTATGCTTGTCATATTCCTAAAGCCGAAACAAGAATATGTTGAAGCAACTGAGCATAAGGTTGATAAGCTAGAGACAGAAGTTAACGATCTTGATGAAAAAGTTATTCACTATTCTCAGCGTGTTGCTGACCAAGCATTAGAGATAGAGCGGCTTGGGAGTACAGCGCAGAAGATTCTCAACAATGTTAATCATGAATTGCGTTTGCCTGTTGGTAATGTAATGAACTTTGCGGAGATGCTTTCTGGAGGGCTTGAGAAATATAGTAAAAATCAGCTAAAAGAGCTTTCAAATGAAGTATTAAAGAACTCGAATCGTTTATCAACTATGATATTGAACATGCTAGATCTTTCGATGTTGTCTACGTCTAAAATTGAGCTACAAAAGAAGACTGTAAACTTGAGTGAATTAGTGGAAGATAGGGTAAATAATTGTCGTAAGGTTTATTTGCAAGGCAAGAAGATTGATTTTCAGATGAGCATTGAACCTGATATTTTAATTGCATTAGATCCAAACTATATTCGTCAGACGGTAGATAACTTAGTGATTAATGCTATTAGCTACAGCAAAAATGGTACGATTAAGGTAAGTTTATTACGCAAGGATAAAGATATAGTGGAGTTTGAGATCAGGGACGAAGGCATAGGTATAGCAAAGACAGAGTTGTTTGATATTTTTACGCCATTTAAGATGGGTATAAAGACAGAGTCTAAAGCTGAAGGACGTGGTGTTGGCTTGGCTTTATGTAAGTCAGCGATTGAAGCGCATGGAGGTACAATTAAAGTTGAGAGTAATGGTACCATTGGAGCA
>Ga0163144_10003162_pt1 | contig 37585 bp, 30 predicted proteins | sample OliLak19BULKMAT1_FD_123175 | JGI IMG/M metagenome (GOLD analysis project Ga0163144, IMG submission 123175) | Freshwater microbial mat bacterial communities from Lake Vanda, McMurdo Dry Valleys, Antarctica - Oligotrophic Lake LV.19.BULKMAT1 | ecosystem: Environmental > Aquatic > Freshwater >...
ACTCAGGACTCAGGACTCAGGACTCAGGACTCAGGACTCAGGACTCAGGACTCAGGACTCAGGACTCAGGACTCAGGACCCAGGACTCAGGACTTCCCCTCAACGCCTCGGCCGGGTGGAACGCATGCCTCTCGCACCCCACCTTCAAGCGTAACGGAAACACCGAAGCGCCCTCGGCCGCACGGAATCCGTGCATTCGTTGATGAAGGCGGCCCGACCCCACTGAATCGCGGGATCGGGGTGCCGCCGAGCCGCCAATGCGTGCTCCATCCACTGCCGCATGATCCCGGGCAGATCGTCGGGGTCGCAGAAGAAGGCAGATGGCAGCACCGTTCAACGACCCAGGCGTGCCATGCCGTGCCACCATCCTTCGGCTCTGAGAAGGGTGGTGTTGGGCCGAAGTGGAACCAGCATGACTCCTCAAGACCCCAGTGTTCAGGGGGCGGTGACCTGACAGAGCACGATGATGCCCGTATCGAAGAGCGAAACCTCGCCGTCCAAGTACGCTTCGAGAATCTCACCTTCGGACAGGAATGGGTCAACGGAGACATCGCGTCCGTCCAGAACCGTGACAACGACGATGTCCCAGAAGGGGTTGTACCCGGGTGCCCCAGGAGCGGTCGAGAGAACGTGGTTGACATTCTGCCCGGGGACAAGGTAGAGCGGGTTGGCGACCGAGACGGGGAGCCCGACAACGTTCGCATTGTTGCCGGGAACGATGGTCACGATCCCCCCGTTGTACAGGGCCGGGATCCGCGTTGGCTGGCTGGCGCCAAAGGAGGTGATCGAGAAGGCCAGGACCAGAGCGACGCTCAGGCTGGTGCAAAGGCGGTTCACAAGTCGCATTGAATTCTCCAAAGTTGGGTGTTAGGTAAGTACACTCAGACGATCTCGGACGCCGAGCAGCAGTTATGTTTCGCTGGAAGGACGGGCGGCGTGCTCGTTTCGCACACCCGGCCGAAGTCTTTGCGTCACTCTCCTTTCCGGTCGCTGGATTGCCGCGCCATGAGCGCGCAGCACCCCGCCGCCCGCACCGCGCGTGCAAAGCGGGCACACGCCAGTTCAAGAAACGATCAAGAAACTCCGAAGCCGCACCGGGCATGTGATCATGTGCACAGACCCGATCGCCCCATCCCGAATGGACAACAACAGAGAACCGAGGGGCCGCCCGTCCCTGCAGGCGATGATCCCCTCGCACCCCTGAAACGTGAGAGGTTGGATCGACGCCTCATCGCTGAGCCAGCCCGACGCCCGCTGGAGAATCATCGTGGCGACCTCGCGGGCCCCGTGGATGGAGAGCGGGCCCTTCCCTACATCGGAGCCGTCACACACGAGCGAGGCGTCGTCTGCGAGCGCCCTGATCAGTCCCGCGCGGTCACCGCCGGCGGCGGCCTGGACGAAGTGCTTGACCATCCGCTCCTGCTCTTGAGGCTTGATCTCGTAGCGGTGCCGTCGGCTGGCCACCTGTTTGCGTGCCCGCAGCAGGATCTGGCGGCAGTTTTCCTCGGTCTTTTCCACAGTGGCGGCGATGTCGCCGTATTCGCAGTCGAACACCTCGCGCAGCAGGTACACCGCGCGCTCCAGAGGCGTGAGGGCCTGTAGCATGACCAGCAACGCATCGGAAAGCGCATCGGCCAACTGCGTGTGCGCGTCCAACGGTTCCGCCTTACCGGCCTCCAGCCCCAAGGGTTCCTCGCGTCGGACGCGGCGTGACTCCAGGTGCTTGAGGCAGAGCCGCGCCACGATAGTCGTCAAGAACGCCTTTGGAAACCGCACCTGCGCGTCAGAGGCTCGCCAGCGCAAAAACGTCTCCTGCACCATGTCCTCGGCATCCCCGCTGTTGCCCAGCATGTGATAGGCAACGGCATAGAGGGACGGCCTCAGTTCCGTGAACAAGTCATCCTTAGTGAAAGGCGAAGAATCGCTCTGCACCACGGGGTCTCCTTTTCGAGTCAGTGGTCGTCACTGTATTAGATCCCAAAGGGTGCCATTTTGTGACACTGGTTGAGAGGCAGGTGGCATCCAACGCCGTGAACTACCACGACAAGACTGATCGCTAAGTACTTTCCCAGTGCCGACTTATAATTGCGCGCTTGCGAACGGCCTCCGATCCGATGATTGTTGTGCTTGCGGCAACCAGAAGCGTAACGCTTCAGCCGTCCGTAACGGCATGACCCGAACACAATCCGGCTTGCGCCCTGGTCCGGGTGGTGATACACAGGCGGCATGGGCGCGGATGTCGGCGGCATGGAAATCCGCGAGATCATCGATGCCGCGCTGCGCGGCCGGTTGACCGAGGGTCTGGCCGCTCGCGCGGCCTCGATGGGGTCCGATCGGCCGCGGCCTACGCCGACCCCGACGCCTGGCCGCGCGCCTGCACCGCTGGCAGGACAGCCTCTTCACGTTCCTAGACCGCCCCGAGGCCGACTGGGACAACAACTTCGCCGAGCGCCAGGTCCGCCCCGCCGTCATCCTCCGCAAGAACAGCCAGTGCAACCGCAGCGAGCGCAGCGCCGCCACCCAGGCCGTCCTCATGTCCATCCATCGAACTCTCAGGCTCCGAGGCCAGGACCCCCGCGCCGCCATCGAACTGGCCCTCCGGGCCTCTACCGCCACCGGTCAACTCCCGCCCCTGCCCCTGCCCGTTGCAGGCGGCTGATGAGTTACGGGAATTGGCGGGGAAGGGCAGAGCGGATTCTCAGCCTACGCGGTCGTGCGTTGGACCTGGTGATGGGAGTCTGGCGCGCGAGGGCACCACCTACCGCCGGGGGCGAGCGCCGATGGTTGTTGGTCGCTGGCGGCGGTGGGTGGTGGCACGACGGGGAGTTGGGTTGAGCCACCGGAAGCGTAAAGGAAGTGCAAGGCTCGGGAATGAAAAGGCCCCGGCCGCAGGGGCCGGGGCGCTGGGTGCGTTGCGACGGGGAACGGAGTGTTACTTCTTGCGGGGGCGCATGGTGTGGCCGAAGACGTAGTGCCCGAGGTCCGAGCCCGCGGTGTAGCCGTCGGTGGCGTCAAAGGTGTAGTGGACGCCGAGGAATACACGGCTGCGGCCATTCTCCAGCGCGATGGACGAGAAGCTGTTGTAACTCCGCGGCCCGCCGGTGTAGAGCGGATCGTCGGTGCCGATGGTGAAGGACTTGTAGTCCGTACCGAAGAAGTCGGCCATGATGGCTGCGTGCACGGCCCCGAATGTGGCGTGCCCGGAGATATAGGCGGGGAAGGGAGGCGAGAAGGGGTTGAGTGGTTCCCAGTTGGCGTCGCGCGTGGTGCGGTGGTTGCCGTCGGTGTGGGCCATGCGGATGGCGGTGATGGGCCTCCACAGGTCGATGCGGGTGCGGTACTTGCAGTCCCAGGCGACCAGGCCTGCATCGGCCATGCCGATGTTGATAAGGGCGAACAGCCGGGCGTTTTCCTGGAGCGACAGGCCCTCGTTGAGCGACACCACCTGGCTGATGTAGTTGAGGTGCCCGGGTGGCTTGTACGTGCCGTTGATATCGTTGGCCCAGAAGAAGGCGGTTTCGGTCTCGTAGGGCGTGCGCATCGTGCTGTTGCGTGAACCCAGCGACTTCACCTCATTGACCTGGTCGGCGTATCCCGGTTGGTGCAACAGCGCCTGCATCGTCTGCTTGCCCAGCGGGCCCCTGGGGCGAAACTGCGCGCCGTCCGTGATGACCCACGGCTGTGTCGCGCCCCAGCCGGGGTCGAACGGCTGCTGGGTGAAGTCGGGGAAGGTGGGGATCCAGTTGCCCGGGCCGGGCTCGGGGATATAGATCGGCGTTGCCGAGGTGCCGTCGTTGGCGCGGGCAAGCATGATCGCCGCGGCGGCCGCGTGGCCCACGGTGATGCCGTCTTCCTCTGCGTGTCCATCGGGGATGTCGGCGAGCGAAGCCTCGTATGCGCTGCGGAAGATCGCGGCGCGGGCGGGGAAGAGGGACACCATGACGTCGTAGGCGGCGGTCGCGGCGGAGGCCTCCATCGAGGCACCGGGAGGCGCTGGGACGAAGCCAAGGTAGGGCTCGTACCCGCGGTCGATGGAGTTCACGGCGTCGAACATGGCCGCGTGCACCATGGCGCCGGCCCGTGAGATGGGGCATGGCGGACCACCGGTGGCTCGGATGTTATCGATGTACACCGTGTTCCAGTCCAAGACCACATCGGCCCCTGCGGACACACTGACGCCGACACAAACCAGTGCGGTTGCGATGACGGTTCGTCGAATCATGGATGTTCCTTTCCAGCCCCGGTTCGGGTGAGTCTGAAGGGCCAATGTACTACCTTTGACGAGCGGATCAACACCGGCCGCGCGTTTTCGGTGTATGTCAGGCTATTTCTGAGCGCTTTCATGGGGCGGCCCCGGAGCAAACTGTACCGTTGCGGTCGGCGGGCCCGGTCCGCGGGGAGGGATAGCGTGTTGCAGCCCGGTGCCAGCGCACCGCGCGGCGGTCTGGAGATTCACACATGCGATCTGCAACGGTGGGCAGGCTGGAAGTGATCTGCGGGCCGATGTTCAGCGGGAAGACGACCGAACTGGTGCGGAGGCTGATGCACGCGCGGATGGCCGGCGCCGGGGTACTGGGGATCAAGCCGGTCTCGGACCAGCGGTATCACGACCAGGACATCAGCACGCACACGGGCGACCGTTTCCCGGCGGCGACGATCTCGGTGGCGGCGGAGATCGGGCCCCTGGCCCGGGTGCCCGGGGTGGTGGGCATCGATGAGGCACACTTCTTCGGCGTGCCTCTGCTGGAAGAGTGCGTGCGCCTGGTCGCGGCCGGCAAGCGTGTCATTGTGGCGGGGGTGGAGCGGGACCACCGCGGCGGGCCGTTTGAACCATTTCCCAACCTGCTGTGCGAGGCGGATGAGGTCCTCAAGCTCAGCGGGCCGTGCGCGGTGTGCGGGAGGCCCGCGGTGCACTCGCAGCGGATGATTGCGTCGGAAGAAGCGATTGTGGTTGGCGGCGCCGGGATGTATCAGGCACGCTGTCGAGCGTGTTTCCAGGCACCCCAGGGTGAGGGTCCGAAGCAGGACGTGTAGACCGGCGTGCGGCGGCGTGCCCTACTGGGGGTGGTCGTTGATCACGATCACATCCGCGTGGGCGCGATACGCCGGGGCCAGGGCGGCAAACGTGGGCTCGGCGACGTCAAGGAAGAACGCGCGGGCCTTCTCGACGCCCCAGCCGCGCTCTCCGCTGCGCTCGATCGCTTCCCACCGTGCCCAGCGGATGTCCCCCGGGGCTTCGACAAAGACCTTGAGGGACAGCAGGGGCAGGATGGGCTCGTGCAGGGCGTGGATGCCCTCGCAGGCGATGATGGGGGCCGGTGCGATGCGGACATACCCCTCGCGCCGGTGCGTCTGGAACGACCAGAGCGGGGTGTGGGCTTCCTCGCCGCGGCGCAGGAGTGCGAGGTCGCTTGCGAGGCGCACCCAGTCGGCATGGTGGGGCTGGTCGCGGTGCTCATAGGGGATGTCGTCGTAGTCGGGGAGATAACTGTCGGTGGCCAAGATGCAGGGGGTGAGGAGTCGGGCCAGGGTGCTCTTGCCGGAGGCGACGGGGCCGGTGATGCCGATGACGACCGGGCCTTCTTCAAGGCGTGGCTGGATGTTTTGCAGGATGCGGTGGGCGGCCTCGTGCCAGTGGAGGGTGAGGGGGCGGGGGGTGGTCACGGGAGAGCGTACGCGGCGGCGCGAGCGGGGCGGTGCCCATGTCGGGTATCCTCGCGGCGAGCGACCCTTCGGGCCGCATCGCGTGTGTCGCGCCCGGGGGTGAGGGGCGCTGGGGGCAACGTATGGATCGCTTTGTCGGCCTGATCGGGATCGTGGTGTTGCTGCTCACCGCGCTTGCGTTGTCCACCAACAGGCGGCGGATCAACCTCCGGCTGGTGGGGTGGGGGATGGTGCTTCAGTTTGTGCTTGCCTACCTGCTGCTGAAGTTCGAGCCGGTTTCGAACCAGTTCAACTACTTGGCGGCGGGTGTCAACAAGGTGATTTCGTTCGCGGATTCGGGGACGCAGTTTTTGTTCGGGAACAACCTGCCCGATCCATCGGGGCCGTGGGGGTTTGTCTTCGCCGTCAAGGTGCTGCCGATCATCGTGTTCTTCGCCGCGTTGATGGCGGTGCTGTACCACCTGCGGGTCATGCAGGTGGTGGTCGCGGGGGTGGCCTGGGTGCTGCGCCGGACGATGGGGGTGACGGGGGCGGAGGCCATATCGGCGGCGGCGAACATTTTCGTCGGGCAGACCGAGGCGCCGCTCATGATTCGGCCGTACATCGCGACGATGACGCGGTCTCAGGTGATGGCGGTGATGGTGGGCGGGTTCGCGACGATCGCGGGCAGTGTGCTCGCGGCGTACGTCACGCTGCTGGGCGATTCCAGTCCGGAGAGCCGCATTCTGTTCGCGAAGCACCTGATGACGGCGAGCGTGATGTCGGCCCCGGCGGGCCTGGTGATGGCGAAGATCATGGTGCCTGAAACGGAGGAACCGCCGCCCGAGACGCTTACATCACTCCTGGCGGGTGAGCGGACGACGCGGAACGTGGTGGACGCGGCGGCGGAGGGGGCGACGGACGGGCTGAAGTTGGCGCTGAACGTCGCTGCGATGCTGGTCGCGTTCGTGGCGCTCATCGCCATGCTGAACTGGCCGCTGGCGGCCCTGAGCGAGGTTGGGTTTGTGGCGCAGTGGCGCGAGGCCAACGGGGTGCCGGTGCTGACGATGCAGGTCATCCTGGGGTACATCCTGACACCGCTGGCCTGGTGCATGGGGGTGCCGTGGGAGGACTGCCGCGTCTTTGGCTCGTTGCAGGGGCAGCAGGTGATCGCGACGGAGTTCGTGGCCTACCTGGACCTGGCGGGGCACGTGCGCAACGGCACGATCAGCCCGCGTGCGGCGCAGATCGCGGCGTACGCGCTGTGCGGGTTTGCGAACCTGCCGTCGATTGCGATTCAGATCGGGGGGTTGAGCGCCATCGCCCCGGGCCGGCGCAGTGACTTCGCGACGCTGGGGCTGCGGGCGATGGTGGCGGGGGCGCTGGCGTGCTGGACGACGGCGTGTGTGGCGGGGGTGTTCATTTAGGTGTTGTGGTGGCCCGGCTCTCCGCGCCGGGTGGATGGTCCGTCGGAGGAAGACACCCGGTTCGGAGAACCGGGCCACCTCGGATGGCATCGATGCAGACCTGGATGTGCTGCGTCTCATCAACCCCGGCGAGGGGGCCGATCTCGGAGAGGCCAACGGCGATGTCATCGCGGCTGACGGCGGCGGCGAAGGACTTGTCCTTGAGTTTCTTCTTGACGCTCTTGGGCTCAAGGCTGGCGATGCCATCGGGCCGGACCTTGGCGCACGCGACGATGAATCCCGCCAGTTCATCGACCGCGAAGAGGGCCTTGGCCATAGGAGTGGCGCGGGTGACGCCGGTCCGCTCCGAAGCGTGGCCGAGGATCGCTTGCAGGATGGCGTCTTGGACCCCAAGCCCGGCCAGGTGGGCCACACCCACCGCGGGGTGCTCCTGGGGCGTGGGGTGCTTTTCATAGTCAAAGTCGTGCAGGATGCCGGCGGTGGTCCACTGGTCGATGTGCTCTGGTTCGAGGCGCTGGGCGTACGCGGCCATACACGCGGCGACGGCCTCCATGTGCACGCGCAGGGCGGGGTTCTGGACCCAGGATTCCATCAGGGCGCGGGCTTGGGATGGTGTCATGGGCGCAGTGTACCGGTCCGCCCGGTCAGGGGGTCCAGAGTGCGCCCAGACCGGGCGCCACGATGCGGGCGCGGTCGTGTGCGGCCGCGGCTTCGAGCCGCTGCATCGGCTCATCCAGCGGTTCATCACTGAGCTTGAAGGTGGAGTGGTGGATGGGGAGAAGGAAGTTGCCGCCGGCGGCGTTGTGCATTTCCCAGACCTGCTCGGGGTTGGCGTGGGCGCGGATCCACGGGTTGTACGCGCCGATTCCAAAGAGGGTCAGGTCAACGCCCTGCTTGCCGCAGACATCGGCGAAGTTCTCGGTGAAGGCGGTATCGCCCGCGTAGAGCACGCGGCGGTCTTTGGTTTCCAGCACGTAACTGTTGAACCCGCGGTGGCGGTCCCAGGCCGTCCGTGCTCCCCAGTGGTTGGGGCGCATGGCCCGGATGGTGAGGGGGCCGACCTGGAGGGACTCGTCCCAGGGGAGTTCCGTCACGCTGCCAAAGCCGCCGGGAATCAGGCGTGAGGTGTTTGTGGCGGTGATGACCTGGGTGTGTTGCGATGCCAGGCAGGCGAGGCTGGGGCGGTCTAGGTGGTCGAAGTGGGCGTGTGAAATCAGGATCAGGTCCAGGGGCGGCAGCAGGGCGGGGTCCACCGCGGGGAGGAGGCGGGGCACGCCGAAGGTGCGGGCGCCGATCCGCACGCCGATGCGGCCCGAGAAGACCGGGTCGGTGAGGATCCACTTGTCACCCAGGCGCATCAGCGTGGTCGCGTGTCCGAGCCAAGAGGCGACGAGCGGGCCGGTGTGCGCGGCGTGGTCCAGCGCGGCGGTCCATTCATCGCCGGCGGGCGTGCCCTCGCGGAGGGCGGCCCAGAACTCGCGCGAGTAGCGGCGCACGCTGGAACGGGTGACGGCGGCCGCCTGGATCAGCTTTGCGTTGGGTTGGCTCTTTCGTCCGAACATCCTGGGGTTGCCCTGTGGTTCATCTATTGAAGGCCCGGCGGCCCCGGGATGGGCGGAAAACACCAGAGCACCTATCGGCGGGTCGTGCAGGGTGCCCCCTTGGTACGCACCCTCATGATGCCGCGTTCACCGGTCGGGCAGCGTTCTTCCGGCTATTGGCCTGTATCGGGGACAGCGATGGCCGCGAGCGTCCGGCGTAACTCCGCGACCTGGGCGGCGGAGAGTTGGGACATGCCCGGCACATCGGCGAAGAGTTCGGTCAGGAAGGAATCCCGGAGGCGACGACCCGCGGCGGTCGGTTGCAGGATCTTTACGCGGCGGTCGTCGGTGTCTTCGGTGCGTGACAACAGCCCCCGCTCCGCCAGGCGATCAACCACGCCGGTGATGTTGGACGGGTCGCACGAGAGGGAGTCCGCGAGGCAACGCATCGGGGCCGGCTCGCCCAGCGAGAGGAGCAGCTTTGCCTGCACAGGCGTCAGGTCGTAGTTCCTGGCAACGCCCTCGAAGTGGACTCGCAGGCGATCGACGTATGCGAAGAGCAGTTCAACCACTTCCGCGCGGGCGGCGGCATCCGGATCGCGGGGCTTGGGGATACGACAGCGGCTCACGGGAACATGCTAGGCCGATACTTGAAAACATCAACTATCGAAGATATCGTGTTTTCCGCCGGGGGAGCACCCCGGGGGCGCAGGCTTGGGAAAAAGGGGGCTCGGTGACCAAAAAGCCGTTGATCGCGGGGATTCTGCTGGTGGTCGTGGTCGTGGCCACGGGCGGCGGCCTGGCGCTGCAGAAGTTCAGGAGCATCGCGGCGGCCGCGGGCAAACCGGGCTTTGAACCGCCCGAGTTTGTGGATGTGATCGAGGCCGAGACTGTGATGTGGCAGCCCAAGGCGCGGCTGGTGGGAACGGTCTTCGCGCAGCGTTCGATCACTCTGGCGAACGAGGTTGTCGGCGTCGTCGCGGAAGTCGGCTTTGTGTCGGGGGATGAGGTTCAGCCCGGGGCGGTGCTGCTGCGGCTGGACGCTACGACGGAGGAGGCCGACCGGAGCGCGGCCGAGGCCGCGGAGCGGGTGGCGCGCACGTCGGTGGAGGTCGCCCAGGCGGACATCCGCGTATCACAATCCAACCTGGAACTCGCGAAGAGCAACCAGGGTCGCTTTCAGAGCGCGGGTGGCTCGGTGGCGGCATCGGAGATGGACCGGGCCAACGCGGAGTTCTCAAAGGCCACGGCGGACCTGGAGCGCCAACGGGCGGCGCTGGCGCGATCACAGGCCGAGGTTGAACAGGCCCAGGCCCGGGTCCGCCAGATACAGACGATCATCGACAAGAAAACGCTGCGGTCGCCCTTCCGGGCTCGCGTCGGGATGCGGACCGTCCACCCCGGCCAATACCTTGCGGAAGGGTCTTCGATTGTCGGACTGACGGAGGTCACGGATGAGGTGTTCCTCGACTTCGCCGTTCCCCAGGAGTACTCGGCGCGGGTGTTCCCGGGCCTGGTCGTGGTCGCGAACTCGAACGTGCTGGGGGGCGAGGCCGTGCCCATCACGGTGGTTTCGATCGACGCGACGGTGAACGCGGATACGCGCAACATCCGCGTGCGGTCCACGGTTGCGGACCGCGAGCACCGGCTGAAGCCCGGTATGTTCATCGACGTCGAGGTTCCCATCGAGGCCCCGCGGCCTTGCGTGGCGATCCCGACGACGGCGGTGCGAAGGGCGGCGTTCGGGGACCACGTCTTTGCGCTGGCACCGGGCGATCCGGCGAAGGACATGCCGGGGGCGATGCGGGCGGAGCAGCGCATGGTGACCCTCGGCCCGGACATCGGCGGGCGGGTAATCATCACGGCGGGGCTGCGGGTGGGCGACAAGGTCGCGGCGAGCGGCTCGTTCAAGCTCCGTGAAGGGGCGCTGGTGATGCAGGCCCCCCCCGGCGGCGGCGGCCCGGGCGGGCCCGGGGCGGCGGTGCCCGGGGCCGGGCACGGCGGGAAGTGACTGTTGAGCGTGTGCTACGGCCGGAGTGTTTGAGCAACCTATGAAGTCAATCACGGACATATTCATCCGCAAGCCGGTGCTGGCGGTGGTCATCAACCTGATGATCCTGGCGGTGGGTTGGCGGGCGATCAGCGAGTTGCCGGTGCGCCAGTATCCGCGCCTGGAGTCCAGCGCGATCGTGATCACGACGGCGTATATCGGCGCCAGCGCCGAAACCGTTCGGGGGTTTATCACCACGCCCATCGAGAAGGCGGTGTCGGCGATCGACGGCATCGACTACATCGACTCGACCAGCACGGCCGGGGTGAGCATCATCACGGTTCACCTTCGGCTGAACCACTCCAGCAACGATGCGCTCGCGGAGGTCTCGGCGCGCCTTAACCAGGTGCGGAGCGAGTTGCCCGCCGAGACGGAATCCCCCGTCATCGACATCACCCGCACCGACAAGGCCTACGCCACGTTTTACGTCAGCCTGACGACCTCGTCGCTGACACTGCCGCAGTTGAACGACTACATGGCCCGCGAGCTGCAGCCCGAGCTGCAATCGCTCCCCGGGGTGCAGCGGGCGGGAATCGAGGGACCGCGGCCGCTGGCGATGCGGGTGTGGCTCGACTCCGACAGGCTCGACGCGTTTGATGTCACGCCCGCCGAGGTGCACGATGCGCTGCAGCGCAACAACTTCGTGGCCACGGTGGGCCGGACCAAGGGCGCCGATGTTCAGGTCGACCTCATGACCGATACCGACCTGCGCGACCCCGAGGAGTTCCGCGAGCTCATCGTCCGGCAGCGGGAGGGGAGCATCGTGCGGCTGAGGGATGTGGCCCGCATCGAGCTGGGGAGCGAGGAGGCGACGGGGCAGGCGGGGTTTAACGGTGAGCCGGCGATCTGGTTCTCGATCTGGCCGCTCCCCAGCGCCAACGAGCTTGATGTGGCCAAGGTGCTGAAGGCCAAGCTCGCCGCCCTGGAGCCCACGCTGCCCGCGGGCGTGTACATGACGCTGGCGTACGACGGCACGTATTACATGGAGAACGCAATCAAGGAGATCGTCACCACGCTGATGGAGACGATCCTGATAGTGGGCATCGTGGTGTTCCTCTTCATGGGATCGTTCCGGACGGTGATGGTCCCGATGATCGCGATGCCGGTCTCCCTGGTGGGGGCCTGCCTGGCCATGCTACTGATGGGATTCTCGCTCAACCTGCTCACCATCCTCGCGATCGTGCTCGCGGTGGGCCTGGTGGTCGATGACGCCATCGTGGTGGTCGAGAACGTCGAGCGGCACATGCGCGAGGGCAAGTCGGGCATGCAGGCGGCGCTCCTGGGCGGGCGCGAACTGGTGGGTCCGATCATCGCCATGACCATCACGCTCGCGGTGGTGTACGCGCCCATCGGATTTCAGGGCGGGTTGACGGGGATGCTGTTCCGGGAGTTTGCGTTCACGCTGGCGGCGGCGGTCATTATCTCGGGGATCGTCGCCATCACGCTTTCGCCGATCATGAGCGCCAAGATGGTGCCCGGGGGCGGGCGCGAAACCCGCTTCCAGAGGTTTGTCAACCACCGCTTCGATGCGTTGCGGAACATCTACGCGCAGGCCCTGGGGTTTGTCCTGCAGATGCGGTGGGCGGTGGTGGTCAGCGCCGTGCTGATCACGGCCGCCGCGTGGCCGCTGTACACGATGTCCCGGTCCGAGCTGGCTCCCACGGAGGATGAGGGCGTCGTCTTCACGGTGATCCAGTCTGCGCCCGATGCGTCCCTGGACTACACGCTGCGTGCCTTCTCCGAGGTTGCGGATGTGTTCCTGAACGTGCCGGAGCGCAAGTTCTTTTTCCAAGTCGCGCAGACCACCGGCGGCTTCGGGGGCATCCAGACGCTCGACTGGGACAAGCGCGACAGGAGCACCGCGGATATCCAGGCGGAGTTGTTCCCCAAACTGATGAGCGTTGCCGGGGTGCGGGCGTTCCCCGCCGTTCCGCCGCCGTTGCCGGGGGCCGGGCAGTTTGACATCGAGTTCATGGTCACGAGCACCGATGAGGCCGAGGAAATGGCCCGGTACGCGGGCCAGCTCGTGGGCGCCGCCTTCGGCAGCGGCAAGTTCCTCTACGCCGATACCGATCTGCGCGTTGACCTGCCCCAGACCCGCATCATCATCGATCGCGAAAAGGTTGCGGACCTGGGCCTTGACCTCGCATCCGTCGGGCGCGACCTGGCCGTGCTGCTGTCGGGGGGCTACACCAACCGCTTCAACTATGAGGGCCGCAGTTACAAGGTCATCCCGCAGGTGGAGGATGAGGCTCGCAGCACCCCCGAGCGGCTCTTGGACCTCAAGGTCCGATCAGCGAGCGGCGGCCTGGTGTCCGTCGCTTCGTTTGTGCGGCTGGAGACCACCGCAGCACCCCGGGCCCTGACCCGCTTCCAGCAGCGCAACAGTTTTAAGGTCTTTGGCGGAGTCGCCCCCGGGGTCACCAAAGAAGAGGCTCTGAGCGCGCTCGAGAACGCCGCCAAGGGGATCCTGCCCGCCGGCTACGCGGTTGACTACGCGGGTGAGAGCCGGCAGATGCGCAAGGAAGCATCGACACTGGCATCAACGCTGGGCCTGGCGCTGGGGCTGATTTACCTGGTGCTGGCGGCGCAGTTTGGGAGTTTCCGAGACCCGTTGATCGTGCTCCTGGGATCGGTGCCCCTGGCGATTACCGGCGCACTCATCTTTACGTTCCTGGGCCTGACCACGCTGAATATCTACTCGCAGGTGGGGTTGATCACGCTGGTGGGGCTGGTGGCCAAGAACGGGATCCTGATCGTGGAGTTTGCGAACCACCTGCAGGCGACGGGGCTCTCGAAGGTCGAAGCGGTCAAGCAGGGCGCGGCCACGCGCCTGAGGCCGATCCTGATGACTTCCGCCGCGACGGTCTTTGGCCACTTTCCGCTGGTGCTGGTGACGGGGGCGGGGGCCGAGTCGCGCAACAGCATCGGCATCGTGCTGGTGGCGGGCATGACGATCAGCACGGTGTTTACACTCTTTGTGGTGCCGTGCATCTACACGTTGCTGGCGGGGGCGCACAAGCCCGTTACCACGGAAGATGGGTTTGAGGTGGCGATGGCCCCGGTTGTTTAGTTTGGGGTGTTACTGATCGCCGCCGTCTTCGGCGGAGACCAATGGCGAGAGGCCTGGCGTACACCACTGGTCTGCGTCGAGGACGACGCCGACCAGTGGCACCCGGTTGTGGCGAGAGGCAACCTGCAATCCATGATCGACCATCGGAAGGAACTTGTCCGGCGAGAGGTCAACCAAGACCACCGTTTTCTGACGTTCTCGTGTTACCAGCGCCTTCCGCTCTTTTCAAATGACCGCGTCAAGGATCTCTTTGTTGCAAGACTGGAGGCCGTGCGTTGTGAAGTCCCATTGGAACTGACGGCGTGGGTCATCATGCCCGAGCATGTCCACCTCATGATGCGGCCGTCCCTGCCTGACTATCCCGTCGCGAGAGTCTTGCACGCTCTCAAGCGGCCATTCGCGGAGCGCGTCATCGGGCGATGGCGCGAGTTGGAAGCGCCGGTGCTGGCCCGAATCACGACGCGCCAGGGCGCAGCGCGTTTCTGGCAGCCCGGCGGAGGGTACGACAGAAACATCTACGGCGCGGAGGAGATGCGCGAGAAGTTTAACTACATCCATCAGAATCCGGTGAAACGCGGGCTGGTGGAAACTGCGACGGAATGGAAGTGGTCGTCGGCGCGGTGGTACGCGGGGATGCGCGACGGCACTCCGGCGATGGATGAGGAGAGGTTCTAAACGTGGTCGTTTTCAGGCCGCATGCGCCACGGGTACCCGGTAGCGTCGGGTGCCACTGATCGCCGCCGTCTTCGGCGGAGATCAGTGGCGAGAGGTCTGGCGTACACCACTGGTCTGCGTCGAGGACGACGCCGACCAGTGGCACCCGGCGATGTCAACCGTCTTTACTTCGGATCGGGCGCCGGCTGCTTGGGGTCCGGGAGCGTGACGCCTGCGGGCGTCGGCGGCAGGGGGCGCTTGGGAACTGCGGCGCCCTCGCGCAACTCAGGAGCGGAGCGGAAGGTGCCGTCGATGCGGCGGCTGGAGGGCGGGGGCACCCGCATGCGGTTTTGGACACCCTTCGGGGTATCGCCGATCGGAACAAGGGCCCACACCATGTCGTCGTAGCCCAGCTTTTCAGCAAGCTCGGGGCGGTTGGGGAACTTGAAAACCACCTCTTGTCCAACCGGGATATCCACGGTCCAAACCTGCTCGCCGTTGCTGGTATCCACCAGCGTGATGGTCTGTGGCAGGTGCGTGGTGCTCTGGTACTTGTAACTCTCGGTGGTGCGGCAACCGCTCGACGCTACGAGGGAGGCCGCGGCAACCGCCGCACACGCAAAGATCGTCGCCGACTTGCTCATGATTCGCAATCTCCGGGGCCGTTCAGGCCACCGCCCACTTCCCGAACAGGCGGCACGGGTACCGCCTCATACCCACTGTATATCGGATTCGGCCGGGTTGCTCGACAGTTCGCTTACACTTCCCGCGTGAGCAGGTTTCCATCTGGTTCCGAGCAGGACGTACGAGGGGGACACCCCGCGGGTTCAATGCGGGTGGGGCACGGGTACGACCTGCACCGCCTCGAGCCCAGGCCCCCTACTGGTCAGGGGAGGCCACGGTTGGTGCTGGGGGGTGTAGCCCTGGAGCATGAGTTTGGACCCGTGAGCCACTCTGACGGGGATGCGCTCTACCACGCCATTACCGATGCCCTGCTGGGAGCGATTGCCGCCCCCGATATCGGTCAACTCTTCCCTGATACGGATGCGAAGCATGAATCGCAGGATTCCGAGCACTTCCTCGCCGAAGCCGCGCGGCTGATCTTGGCGGCGGGATGGACCATCGCGAACCTCGACGCCACGGTCATCCTGGAGCGGCCGAGGCTTGCGCCCCACAAGCAGGCAATGCGTGACAACATCGCTGGGGTGCTTCATGTCCCCGTCGATCGGGTCAGCCTGAAGGGTAAGACGCATGAGCGGGTGGACGCGGTGGGCGAGGGTCGGGCTGTCGAGGTGCACTGCGTCGTGCTGCTCACGAGGGCATAGAGCCGTTCCTCGTGGCGCGGCTTTCCGAATCGGGTGAGTTGACCCCGCGACTGCCCCGAGATTCGCGGCGCACCAGCAACCAATCGGTCAGCGAGGGCGCGGCGTCCGCCAATGCAAAGAGCAACCGGGTGGGGGTGCTGGTCCAGACTTCGCCCCACGGCCGTCGCAGGCACCGGACGATGGCATCGGCCACGCGCTCGGGGGGCTGGATGAGGGCCTGAGGGGGCCGTAACGCGGGCGCGCTTTCCGGACCGCCGCCGCGGCGCTTCTCCGAGAACTCGGTGCTGGTCAGGACCGGGTGCACCGTCGAGACATGGATGCCGCTCTCCTTGAGTTCAACCCGCATCGCTCGTCCAATGTGGTCCTGCGCGGCCTTGGTGGCGCAGTAGGCGCCGAACCTGGGGATGGAGAGTTTGGCGAGGCAACTCGAACAGATGAGTACGTGGCCCGTACCCGCGGCAAGCATGTGATCGACCGCGGGGTGGATCGTGTTGAGCGTTCCGAAGAAGTTGGTCTCGAAGATGGCGCGCATTTCAGCGTCGCTGGTCTTGTGGATCGGGAGTTCGAGGCCGAAGCCGGCGTTCGCGAAGACCGAATACACGGAGCCGAACTCGGCGATGGTCCGGGCGACCAGTGCGCGGCAGTCATTGGGGTTGGTGACGTCGGTCTCAACGACCACGGCGAGCCCGCCGCGGCTTCTGATGAGGCTCGCCGCGGCTTCGAGCCGGTCCAACCGACGGGCCCCCAAGGCCACCGGCATTCCCGCGGCGGCGCAGGCTAGGGCCGTGGCCAAGCCGATGCCGCTGCTGGCGCCGGTGATTGCGATGGGGCGTCCGGCGAGGTTGATTGAGGGCATGAAGGGTCTCCGCAACGCGGGTGTTTGGTTCGTCAATCGGCGGCGCGTTCGGCGGCGTCTTCTGTGTTGCGGCCAAGGTTCTGGAGGTCTTGTCCGAACCCCCTGACTGTGTTGCAGCCGCCGGCCAGGCCCGCGGCGAGTGCGGCAACTCCAACGGCGAGGAGCAGCAGGCGGCGTCTACTTGGGCGCATCGAGTCCTCCTTCATCAACCAATGAACAAGTGTATATCCAGGACTCGGTGTTGGAGGCGGCGCGCTACTCGAGGCTCATCGCTTCGGTCCCGCCCTTGGTGCCGCGCTGGAAGAGCCATCGAAGTTCGGGGAGTTTGAGGGCGTACGCGGCAACACCAAAGGTTGCCGCGCCGGCCAGCACGGACACGGTCAGGCGTACGGCGCTGTCGTTCCACGAAGCCGAACGCGACCAGAGAGCGAGGATGCCGAGGGTGACAGCGGCCATGACCGCTGCGGCGATGCCGGTGCTCGCAAAGCCCCGGACCGTCTCGGCGTTGAGCGGCGCGAGGCGCATCCGCCGAGCGCACAAAACCAGGAGCAGGAAGAACTGGACGATGGCGGAGGTCGCGGTTGCCCAGGCGAGGCCCGCCTCTCGCAGCGTCCAGATCAAGGTCAGGTTGAGGGAGAGGTTCAGGGCGACCATGGACATGGCAACGCGCATAGGCGTGGTGGTGTCTCCCCGGGCGTAGAAGGCCCGTGTCATCACGTGGTTGAGCGAATAAGCCCAGACGGCGGGGGCGAACCCCGCAAGAACGGAGGCGGAGCGTGCCAGGCCATCGGCGGTGAAACCGGCCTTGCCGCCGTAGATCACCGTGATGAGGTCCTGTCGGACCAGGAACAGGCCGACGCTGGCGGGGAGCCCGATGAAGAGAGAGAGCCTCAGGCCGCGCCTCAGGTGACCGACAAACTCTTCGGGGCGGTCGGCGGAGCGGGAGAGCATGGGGAAGACGGCGGTCGCCACGGCGATTCCAAAGACTCCCAGGGGGAACTGGTAGAGCGTCTGCGTGTAACTGATGATCGCGTTTGACTTGTCGTCCAGCGGCACGGCAAAGCCCAGCATGGTCGGGCCGACCCAGACGGGCCACATCGCGATGAGCGTGTCGAGCATGGTGTTGAGCTGGAGGGTGCCCAGCCCCAGCATGGCGGGAACGAACCGGGAGAGGACCCGCCGGGCCTGCTGCCGAGCACCCGAGGCGACCCTGGTCCATCGCACCAGCCCCCGCAACGCCCACAGCGACCAGATAATCTGCACGATGCTGGCCAGCACCGCGCTCGCGCCTACGCAGTAGGCGGTAGAGAGCCTGCCCCCGGTCACACCCAGGAAGAAGCCTGCCCCGGCAATGATCTGGAAGAGGTTGAGGATGATCGGGGCCGCGGCGGGGGGACCGAAGCGGTTGTGGACCTGCAAGACGCCGCCGAGGATGGCCGTGAGGCAGACGGCGGGCATCATCGGGAGCATCAGGAGGATGAGGCGGAGCGACATTCCCAGTTCGTGAGAGGCGGGCCACAGGAGCAGTCGCGCGAAGAGGATGACCTCGATCAGGAGCGTGATACCGCCGGTTGCGAGCACCAGCCCGCGGACGGTGAGGGAGGCGAGTTGGTCGGCCAGCCCCGGGTCGTCGCGCTTCAGGAGGGTGTACTCGGGGAGGAACGCGGCCGAAAGGGCGCCCTCTCCGAAGAGCCTGCGGAAGAAGTTGGGCAGGGCGTAGGCGGCGCGGAACGCGGAGCCCAGCAGGTCATCCCCGAAGATTCGGGCGGTGACGATGTCGCGCGCGAGCCCGGAAAAACGGGAAACCAGGGTGAGTCCGGAGACGGTGCGAACGGCGGCGGCGAGTGTTCCGGTGTCCTCGCGGGCCTGATCGGGTGTATCGGAGCGGGCGGTGTTGGGCGCGCCCGCGCGGCGACCGGGCTCGGTCTGCGGAGGGGAAAGGACTGGCGGGTTGGTGGCATCCATGCGTGCTGCGTTGGGAGAAGGCGGTGGGCCAGTCCTCTATCGGATCAGGATGAGCCAGTGCAACGCAAGAACTGGCAGCAGGATGATGCAGGCCCACCCCAGGTACCCGAAGAATGAGGGCATCTTGATCTCCGCGGCCTCCGCGATGGACCGGACCATGAAGTTGGGACCGTTGCCGATGTAGGTCATAGCCCCGAAGAAGACCGCGCTGGTAGAAATGGCGACCAGGGCGTCGCGGCCCCCGGGCGTGGACGTGAGTTGCTCCAGGCTCGTGCCGGTGATTTCGTCCGGCGCCACCGCGAGTTGGAGAAAGTTCAGGTAGGTTGGGGCGTTGTCCAGGACGGCGCTGAGCGCACCGGTGCCGAAGTAGTAGGAGGTGGCGCTCGCGAGGCCGAGTTGATCGCCGTGGGAAGAGAGGTATCCGAGAGCGGGGACCATGGTGATGAAAATGCCGATGAAGAGCAGCCCGACCTCCTTCACGGGGAAGAAGCTGAACTCATTGGCCTCGAGCACTCTTTTCGGGGTCATGCGGTAGGCGCAGATGGCCACGGCGATCTGGAAGGTGGCGCCGATTGGCAGGCCCTCGATCCCGGCCAGGTGCTTCAGCAATGGGTCAATGAAGACGCCCAGGATCATCAGGCCAAGGCAGGAGATGCCTGCCGCACCGGTCACGCTGAGGGACGGCCAGAACCCTCTGGGGGCCGGCGGGGCCTCATCGGCCAGGAGGTCGGGAACGTGAATCGGGTGGGTGTGGGGGTGGGGCTTGACCGCGGCCCGACGCGCCTTGGCGCTCAGCAGTGTGTCAATCACAAAGAAGATGCCCAGCAGGAGGGGAACCACAACGAGCCAATCCTGCCACATGTTCAGGGTCGTCCAGGAGAATGGCAACCCTTTGAGGTACCCCAGGTACAGGGGCGGGTCACCGATGGGGGTTAGGCACCCGCCGCAGTTGGAAACAATAAAAATGAACAGGACAACGTGAAGGGGGTGGGTGCGCCCCACGTTGAGCCGCAGGAAGGGCCGGATCAGGAGCATCGAGGCGCCGGTGGTCCCGACCAGGTTTGCGATGACCGCACCAAACGCAAGCACCAACGTGTTGATGAGTGGGGTTCCACGCCCGCGCAGTTCGACCAGGATTCCACCCGAGACCACGTACAGGCCGCCCACCAGGGCGATGAAGGAGTAGTACTCGATGGCCGCGTGGAGCAGGGTGGACTGGCCGTATGACAGCCCGTGCTGATAATCGGGACGGCTGAACCCGGACAGGTAGTAGCCGACGACCAGCCCGGCGAGGCCGAAGGCAAAGTCGGGGAAGTGGCGGTGCCACGCCCGGGCATTGATGAACGGCATCAGGGCGATGCAGAGGAGCAGGAGTGCGAACGGGATGACGTGGAAAGGCGTGATCACACCGATGGGAGCATGGGTGATGGTTCCGCTCTCTGAGCCGGGCTGGGAATACTCGGGGACCAGGACCAGCGTCAGGACTGCGCCGAGGGCGACGCCCAGCAGCGAGCTCAGGGCCCAGAGCCAGGGGCCGTGCAGGTGGTGAAAGAAACGGACTTTGTCGTCACCCTTCATTGGGCGAGAGGGTATCCACGGGTGGCGGCTGTGTTGGGGTGTCGGCCCGCGTTCGACCCAGATTGCCGCGTCGTTTCGCGATAAACACGCCGTACGTTCCCATGGCCAGAGCGCCGGCGACGACGCCGGCAACATTCGCGGCGTAGTCATCGAGCGTGGCTTGCCGGTGGATGAATGGGATTGCCTGTAGGCCCTCGTCTACCCCAGCGTAGACGGCCGCAACCAAGCCGGTCAGTATGAGATTGCGGCGAGAGGCCATCGTGCCAAACCAGCCGCACCGGATGGCGAGCATGGTCCACAGGCCAAACACAGCGATATGGGCGATGATGTCCGGGCGGTTGATGGGGATGAGAATCTTGAGTTTGGGCCAGTGCGTGAGCGTAAATGTGAAGGCCGCGTAGGCCCAGAACGTGGTGGAGACGGCGCGACGATCGTGCAGCCAATGCCGCTTCGAGGTCGCGGCCCGGGCGGGGGTGCCATCGGGGGTCGGGCCGGTTTTCACGTCCGCGCCTCAAGGCCGGCGGTCTTTGATGGGGTGCCGGGCACAATCGTAACCTGAGGGGTGGGGGGTTCACCCTCTGTGGGCTGCCCGGACCGGCGGAGGAGCATGGCGTCCCATTCTTTCAGCAGGTTCTCGGCGAGTTTGGCGTAGTCTTCAGCGCCCGACGCGGCGGGCGCGTACTCGAAGATTGTCTGCCCGAAGCTGGGGCACTCGGCGAGCTTGATGTTTCGGCGGATGGCGGGGCGCAGGATGCGTGCAAACCGCCAGGGCGTCTCCTGCTCGCGCGCCTTCTCGAAGAAACTCTCCATGTCGGCGACCACCTCGCGCGTGTGCGTCGAGCCGGTATCGTGCATGCAGAGGACCACGCCGGTCACCTTGAGCCGGGGGTTGACGGACTTGCTGACGAGTTGGACCGTCTCCAGCAGTTTGCCGACGCCCTGCAGGGCCAGGAAGTGGGCCTGCATCGGGATGATGACCTCGCGGGCGGCGGTGAGCGCGTTGATCGTGAGGAGGCCCAGCGAAGGGGGACAGTCCAGGAGGATGAACTCGTACCGGCGGCCGAGCGAGGCCAGGGCGCGATCCAACCGTCGCTGGCGGTCCGGCAGGACGCTCAGTTCGGTTTCGGCGGCGGCGAGGTCGGTGTGAGCGGGAATCAAGGACAGGTTCGGCCGGGTCTCAAGGATGGCGGCATCGTGCAGCCCATCGTCCCCCACCAGGACGTCATAGACCGAATGCTCGACGCTCCGCGGGTCTACCCCCAAGTGGAGCGTGGCGTGGGCCTGAGGGTCAAGGTCGACGACCAGTGTTGAGCGGCCCGTCTGGGCGAGGGCCGCGGCCAGATTCACGGTGGTCGTCGTCTTTCCGACGCCGCCCTTTTGGTTCATCAACGCGATGAGTCGCACCGGCTTTGCTGGGGAATCGACCATGGGCCGGAGTATACGGCACGCGGCGAAGGCTCCATCGGAGTGGTCAGTGGTTGGTGCCGCCGTGGTATGCCGGTGCGGGCCCGATCGGGCCCGGGGCTGCGGGCGGCTGCGGGACCTCGCGCGCCGGTGCGCTCGCGCTGCGGTCCGCGGGGGGCACGCCGGGGGAGATCCCGACCGAGACCGAGGGTTCGCCGGCCTTGCGGCGGGCGATCTTGATGGCGGTAATCCCGATGTAAGAAGCGAGCAGCATCGCGAGGACGTAGATGACGCGGGCCCGGGTGTGCGTGATGGCGGCGCCCAGGACGGCGAATACGGCGGCGATGCCGTAGAGCGTCAGGACAGCGCCCTTGACCCCCAGCGCCCGCTTGAGCATGTGGTGGAGGTGCTGATCGTCGGCCGCGGAAATCTCTTTACCTTCGAGTTTGCGCCGGGCGATCGCGAGGGTGGTGTCGATGATCGGGAGGGCGAAAATGATGAGCCCGGCCACGACCAGGAAGGTCTTTCCGGTATCGCCCAAAGTCAGGATGATGGCGCAGGTGCAGAACCCGAGCATGAGCGAGCCCGCATCACCCAGGAAGATATTGGCGGGGTTGAAGTTGTGGGGGAGGAAGCCCAGGCACGCTCCAAGGAGGGCAAGGCACAGGACGATGCGTTGGGCATCGCGCGGTCCATCGTCGGCGAGCGCGAGCCCCAGGGCCAGCACCAGCAGCCCGGTGGCCGCGATCGCGGTGGTTCCGGTGAGCAGCCCGTCCAGCCCGTCAATCAGGTTGGACGCGTTGCACAAGCCCAGGACCGCGATGGCGATGAGGGCGGTCCCCGCCCAGTACACAAGGTCCAGCGGGATGTCGGTGGCGCCGCCGATGGGCACGGGCAGCGGGATGCGGAAGAGGATGGTCTCTGATCCGTCGAATACGGTGGTTGCGATACCCGCCGCCTTGGCCAGCGGCACCATGATGCCGGCCGCGAGTTTGACGCCGACGTTATCGACGGCGAGCGCGGCGGCGGCGAACAACTGGCCGCCGATCTTGACGCGCGGGCTGATCCCCGTGACGTCGTCGAGCACGCCGACAAACAGGATGACGGTGAGGCCCAGGAGAATCGAGAGCGGGACCGGGAAGTGGTAGCCATCATCGTGCAAGAACTCGGTGGCGTGGAAGTTGATGAGGCCTGGGAACTTGACGGCCAGGAAACTGAACATGACTCCAGCGAGGATTCCCAGGTACACGGCCACGCCGCCGAGGTAGGCGATCGGGGTGCGGTGGATTTTACGGGCGTTGGGGCGGTCGACCACGCCGTTGGCGATGGCCATCCGGCGCGCGATCGGCGTGGTCAATACCGTGACCAGGAAGGCGGCGATCAGGACGCCGATGTACCCCTCGAAGACCGAGAGGAACGTGGCGGGTTCAACAACCCGCGGGGCGGCGCCGCTGAGGCCGGGGAGCACGGATTGGGCCAAACCAAAGATCACGCCGATGCCCCTGCGCGCTTGCGTTCACTGAGACCGCCCGCAAGTCCGTCCTCATCGCCCGAAGTGGAGTGCGGTCCGTTGGCGTGACCGCGCGATGTCTTCATCCATGCCGCGACATCGCGGATGGTCTGGTCGAGAGGAACCGAGGGCGAGAACCCGATGGCGCCGCGAACGCGGCGGAGGTCGGGCAATCGCTGCATCAGGTCCTCGAACCCCTGGGAGTATGCGTCACTGTACTGGATCAAGGACTTGGCCGCTTTGGAGCCGGTCACGTGGATCACGCGATCGGCAAGGTCGCCGATGCTGATGGGCGAGTCGGAGCCGACGTTGAACACGCTCCCCCGGCATCGGGGATCGGAGACCAGGCGAGGCAGGGCATCGACCACGTCGCGAACGTCGCAGAAGCACCGGGTTTGCCGCCCATCCCCGTACACCTCGAGGTCACGGCCCGCGAGCGCCGATGCCACAAACCGGGGGAGCACCATTCCGTACTCACCGAGTTGGCGTGGGCCGACCGTGTTGAACAGGCGGACGACGACGACAGGGAGCGACCGCTGGGTGCTGTAGGCCAGGGCGAGGAACTCATCGACGGCCTTGGTGCAGGCGTAGGACCATCGCGCGACGGTCGTGGGTCCGTAGACGGTGTCGTCGTTCTCCGAGAAGGGAGAGTGCGTTGACTTGCCGTAGACCTCGGAACTGGATGCGATCAAGATCGGCACGCCCGCTCCCTCGGCCGATCGCTCCGCGGCAAAGCGGAGAATGGCCGAGGTCTGTTCAACGTTGGTTTCGATCGACTGGATCGGGTCCGCGATCACGAGTTTGACACCGACGGCGGCGGCGAGGTGGTAGATTTCCTCGAAGACTTCTCCCTTCCCAAAGGCGGAGAGGGCCTGTCGGAGGTCGGCCTCAACAAACCGCAGCCGCTCGTGCGCTGCGGGGAGGTTGCACCGTCGCCCGGTTGAGAGGTTGTCCACCACGGTGACGGTGTCGCCGCGGGCGAGCAGCCGGTCCACCAGGTGCGAGCCGATAAAGCCTGCACCGCCGCTGACGAGGACCCGCTTGGGGGTTGTTGGTGTGGGCGCAGCGCCCCCCGGCCCGGGAGCGGGGTGCAAGGCCGCCGGTGCCGGCGAGGGTTGGTGAGGCGTCTTCACAGGTGCTTGCAGCGGCCCGGCGCTCCCGGCCGTCTCGAGGCCGGTCAGGACTTCTGGTACTCGTGCTGGGCCTTGATGTTGCCTTTCATATACCCACCCCTGGCGGAGTGCACACCGTTGACAATGACGCCGAGGAACTCGCTGCGGGCGTCGGTGAGGTCGTTCTTGATGCGTGCGACCATGCCGCGCTTCTCCGAGAGGGCGCGCACGACCAGCACCGACGCGTCGCAGCGGTGCGCCAGCGCCACACCATCGCCCGCGACGATGGCGGGGGCGACGTCGATCAGGACCAGGTCGTAGTTGGCCTTGGCGTGGGCCAATAGGTCGGTCATTGAGTCGGTGGAGAGGCGTTCAAAGACGCGGTGCTCTTTGCTCCCTGCGGCGAGCATGTCCAGGTTGGGCGCGACCCCCTGCTGAACCACGGTGGCAAAGTCGTTTGTGCGGCTGAGCACATCGGCGAGGCCGGGGGCATCGGGGAGGCCGAAGACACGGTGCAGCGAGGGTCTGCGGAAGTTGGCATCGATGACCAGCACCTTGTGGTCGGCGGCGGCGAAGGCGAGCGCCAGGTTTGCGACGGTTGACGTTGCGCCCGAGCCCGGCATTCCGGCGAGCACGAGGATGGTGCGGTGATTCGCCTGCTGGGTGCGCTTGGAGATGGCGCTGCGGACCTGGCGGAAGCTCTCGGCGACGATGCCCTTGGGGCGGTCGCGGAAGGCGGTTTCAGCGGCACCCTGGCCGGCGGGGTCTTCGCCGGCTTCGGGAATCCAACCGAGGAGGCGGGTGCGGGGGATGATGGAGATGTCCGAGGGGCCCTTGATGCGCTGGTCCACCATTTCACGCAGGAATACCAGGCCGCCTACGAGGCCGATGGTAATGACGATACCGGCGGGGATCATGAGCTTGAGCTTGGGGAACGAAAGCTCGGTAGGAACGCGCTCGGGCTGCAGCAGCACCACGCGGTTGGCGCTCCCCAGGGCGGTCACGCCCAGGAGCGTCTGGAGTTCCGCGGCGGTCTTGGCCTTGGTGTCGAGCTGGCCCTTGATCTGGTTTTCGATGTCGGCGAGCAGTCCCTGGGTGCGTGTCAGGTCGATCAGCTTGTTCGAATAGTCCTGCCGCTGCGTTACCAGGTTGGATTCCTGAGCCTCGTACTGTCCGATCGACTTGCGGACGCCGTCGAGCTCGCCGTCGAACAGGCGCTGGAGGGCCTCGCTGCGGGCCTGCTCGAGGCTGGCCTCGGCGCCGGCGATCTGGGCGTCTAGCTCCTTGAAGTTGCGGTGTTCGCGGGTGATTCCCCTGTTCAGCATGCCCTGCTGCATGGTCTGGTAGCGGGAAATGTCTCCCTTGATGTCGATGATCAGCGGGTCTTTCTCGATTTCCTGGCGCAGGTTGTCGCCGAACTGGGGCACGCGGCTGTTGCGTTCCTTTTCCATCTGCCCCAGTTGGGCGCGGAGCGCCTGGAGCCCCTGCTGAACTTCGCCGAGGGTTTCGTTGGTGTCGGTCAGCGCCATGCGCGTCGCGTTGGCGTGGTCGCTGATCGAGTCCACCCCCTTGCTCTGGATCAACCCCTCGCGACGGACGGCGAGCCTGCCGACCTCATCATCGATCCGCTGCAGTGTGTCGCGGAGCGACCTGGTGCGGTCGTCGGAGAGTGTCTGGCTGGTTTCGCGGAGCACCGCCATGTACTTCTGGCGCATCAGGGCGAGGATGGCCGTCGCGTCATGCTTGGCGCGATCCGTCATGGCCAACTCGATCAGCGTCGTCTGGGGTACGACGCGGGCGTTGACATGGTCCTTCAGGTCGTCGGCCGCTTCGATCGGGTCGAACCGCTCCTGGCCTGTTGACCGGTCGGTCTTCATGTACCGCTTGGACCACAGCGGGGCGTTGTTCTTGATGCTGGGGTCCTCAACCACGCGCGACAGCACGCTGTCGGAAGTCATGATCTTGACCTGCGTCTGCATGAACCTGTTCATTTCAACTTCGCTGATGAAGTTGTTGTCCAGGCCGATGCTCTCCTGCGGCGGCAGGCAATGGAACAGCACGATGGGCTGCCACATCGGGTACACCTTGAGCAACAGGAAGTGCGTGCCCACCCCAACGAGGGCACCGGCAATCGCGGCTCCCACGAGCAACCACTTGTGCTTGTTCAGCAGCTTGACAGGGTCGATCGCCCCGAGCTGGCCGACGGGTGGCGCGGTCGGTGCCCTGGGCGCGGCGGCAGCCGGGGGGTTGGCTGGGGTCGGGTGGCTCGCGGGGCTGATGGGAATCGTTGTCATGATCGCTTTCCTGCGTTAGACCCTCGGGCCAGGCACACGCCCCAACCGAATGCCGCACGGCCCTCCAGCCGGAACGTGGGGGCGCACCGGCCCCGTTCGACCCCGTCGCACCGATTCAACTTCGGTCCGATACCGCCGCTTCTTTCGTACGGGATACATCCCAGGGTGTTCATGGGCCGATCTTTCTGCGGGCCTCGACGAGGTCCGTCTTCAGCTGTTCCGAAAACGCCGTTGGGTCCGCTTTGACCTCGGTGTCGGCACGGTCAAGGCACTTGCGGGCTTCGCTCACCTCTCCCAAAGCGTTGTGCGCCTCGGCAAGGTGTGTGCAGACCGTGACGAGGCCCTGCGAGGTCGTGACGAGTTCCATGGCTTTTTTCAGGCTTTGAACGGCGTCGGCGTTCCGGCCGTTTGCGAGGTACACCACCCCCAGGGTGTCGTGCGACTCAAACCGGGTGGGGGACCCTTGCACCGCCTTCTCGGCGAGCGGCAGGGCCTCACTGGCGCGGTCGAGCTTTTTCGCGAGCACGAAGGCCAGGTTATTCGCGGTCTCCGGGTCGTCCGGGAACTCGTTCAACTGCGATTGCCAAACCTGGGCGGCCTCGGCAAACCGCTCCACGGTGTAATACGCCTCGCTGAGCGTTCGGTAGACCAGCTTCTTCAGGCCCACATTCGGGGTTGCGGCCAGCAACTCCTTGAGGGCAACCATGCCTTGGTCCCGCTTGGCCGGGTCGGATACGGCGAGCACGGCCTTGAAGAACACGATCCAGTCGGTCGAGACCCCCGGCGACTTGGACGTCAGTTCCATGAACTCGGCGCGCTTCACCGGGTCCTCAATCAGTTTTTTGGAATCGTTGAACCAGGCCATCATTACGCGAGGGTCTTCGGGGTTGAGCAGGCGGAGCGAGTCGATCGCGGTGCGGGAGGCTTCCGCCGTGCGCCCCTGCTTCATCCGCAGTTTGGCCGCTGCCATCTGGAACCCGGGGTTCTTGGGGACGCGGGCTCCGAGCACGTCCAGCACCCGCTGGGTTTCAATCAGGTCCGGCGGCTCGGATCCCAGAAGGCAGTCAAGGTAGCGCTGGGAGATTCCGTCCTGCTGGTCCAGCATGAAAGCGGTCTTGAAGAACTGCGCGGCCAGCTGGTACCGGGGGATGCCCGCGAAGATCTGGGCTACTCGGTACACCACCATGACATCGCCGGGACGACGCTTGACCGCCTCATCGGCCACCTCCACGGCCTCCTGTTCGCGCCCGCGCTGCAGGAGGTCGACCACCAGTCGGTTGAGCAGTTCATCGTCGCCTGGGTTGACACGCAGGGCCAGGCGCAGGTCGGCGATGGCCTCGTCGATCTCGTTCAGGGCGGCGTGCGCGGCCGCCCGGAGGCGGTAGGCCTGCCACATCTGGGGGGCGAGCTGGACGGCCTTGTTGAAGTCGGCGATGGCATCGCGGATGGACGCTTCGTCGGCCATCATGGCCTGGCCGCGCTTGAGGAAGACAATCGGGTCGTTGGGGAACTTGGCGACCGCACGCTCGAGGATGTCGCGTTGGGAGCGGACATCCTTAAGGCCGGCGCGGCATTCCGCCATGAGCATCATCGTGACGACGTCGGGGTTACCGTCGTTGTCGAGGGCCGCGAGTTCCTGCTCGGCTTCCTGGAAGCGTTTGAGCCCGATGAGCGCTTCGGCCAAGCGCTTGCGGAACTGGCCGTCGGGCGTGTCGGCGTTCGCCGCGATCAGCCGCCGGCATACCGGCTCGACCTCGGTGAACCGCTGCAGGCCGAAGAGCATGTCCGCGATCGCCTTGTCCGCCTCCATGACCGTGGCGCTCTGGTAGGGGCGGGCCCGCTCGAGTTGAGCGAGGGCGCCGTCGACGTCCTGATTCTGGACGAGGAACTCGGCAAAGACCATGAAGGGGCGGGTCGCCGGTGTTGGTTGCTTGGCGATGTACTCCTCAAAGATGCTCCGCGCCTTGACCTGATCCCGTTGGATCCAGGACCAGCTCGCGTCTAGCGAGATCAGATCCAGTCCGTCCTGGTCGGCGCGGGCCTGGTCGATGAGGGGGCGGGCTTTGGCCCACTCTTGTGAGTTGATGTAGATCGCGATCAGGGCCAGCAGGTTGGCGCGGTTCTTTGGCTCCACCTTGGCCAGTTTTTCACGCCGCTCCCGGGCGAGCACCGCGTTGCCCAGGTTGGTCTCGAGCGTGAGCCACATGTCCATAAACTCGCTGTTGCCGGAGGCGTAGCGCTCGTGCTGGCGTGCCGCGGCCAGCGCTTCCTCATGCCGCCCCAGGTTCGCCAGCGTCGCGATGAGGTCGTTGATGGTGGCGATGTCGGTGGGGCGGATCTTGAGGGCTTCCTGGTAGGAGGTCACGGCGTCGGCCTGGCGGCTCACCATCACGTACAGCTTTCCCAGCAGGCGCCAGGCCTCAGGCTGGGCGCCGCCGCGCTTGACAACCTGGTCCATCAGTTGGATCGATTCCTTGACGTTGCCCTGGGCGGCCAGGAGGCGGGCGCGAAACGTGAGGCCCCCGGCGTGGTCCATGTCTTCGGTCGTGGCACGGTCGGTGAGCTCGCCGGCGAGGGTGAAGTTGCTGTCCTCGAGCGCATCCATGAACTGGGCTTCGATGACGGCAGGGTCGTTCGGGCTCACGCGCAGCGCCTCGGCGAGCTGCGTCTTCGCTTCGGCGCGCCGGCCCGCGTTGCGGAGGGCGTCGTACTTCATCATGGCCTTGCGGCCCGCGTCCAGGTTGTCCTGCGCATCGATCAGCCGCAGGAGGACCTCGGTCTGGTCCTCGGTGCTCAGGGCGATCTCCCGGTTCTTGAGTTCGCGCGAATCGGCGTGGCGCTCCAGCCCACGCTGGACGACCTCCAGCGCCGCGGCACGATCGTTCAGCCGCATGTGCGCGAACGAGACGGCGAGGATCAGGCGAACGTCGTCCTGCTTGGCAAGCCCCTCCGTCAGGATGGCAAGGACCTTGTTGGCGGCGTCGGGCTTGTTTTCCGTGGCCGTCTTGTCGGCCGCCAGCAGCACCTGGATCACGGGGTCGGTAGAGCCCTGGCCCTGCAGTTCCGCGATCCGGTTGAGCCGCTGTAAGACGGCCTCGTTGCCGGGGCTGACCTCGAGGATTGCCCTGAACATGCGTTCCGCGTCGGCATAGTTCTGGAGCTGGGTCTCAAGGTCGGCCAGGAAGAAGAGAGCGCCAAGGTTGGACGGCTGAATTCTGAGCAGGTCTTGAAGGCGCTGGCGCGCCACACCCAGTTGGTTGAGCTGTGCGGCGACCTGTGCGGTCACCAGCAGCGCATCGGGGTTGGAGTTCATGGTGAGCCGGTTGTACTGGTCGAGCAGCCGGTTGGCGGTGTTCAGGTCGCCCGCGATGTTGGCCAGGTGCGCATCCACCAGCATCATGCGCTGGGAATCCGCCGCCTCGACGGCCGCCAGTTTGTCCCGGAGTTGCTTGACGCGTTCGGCCGGTCCGGCCTTGGCTTCCGGAGCGGCGGCCTGCCAGGTCCGAACGGTCCACATCGCTTGCTGAAAGAGGGCGTCGTTCTTCTGGCCGAACAGGCGGGCACCGGCCAGACTCAGCGGCTTGATGGGCAGGGCGATGACCGCCTCGGCCTGGGCGATGGCGCCCGCAAAGTCTTCGCTGGTCGCGAGCAGGTCGGCGCGGGCCGCCATCAGGTCTGCATCATCGGGGCGAGCCTTCAGGGCGGCGGCGACCAGGCTCTCGGTTCGGCGCAGTTTCGCGACGGGGTCTACGCTGGTCTCCATCTGCCGCATCATGCCGATGACCATCAGGTCGATGCTCGGATTGGCCAACGCCGCCTGGGCGGCGCGTTCCAGGAGGGGCAGCGTCCGGGCCTGGAATTCCTTGCTCACCGCCGCCGCGTCCTTGCGGTCGCCGTTCTTTGCAAACTCCCGCGTGGCGGCCTGCAGGTCCCGGCGCAGCGACACCAGCATCATCATCGCGCTCGATGGGTTGCGGTCGAGGAAGGCCTGAACGACCTCGCCGCCGGCCTTGACGAACGCGTCGGCCTCGTCATGACGGGTTTCGGAGCGTGCCTTGGCGGCCTGGAGCTCGTACCAGTTCTCGAGCGCGACGGCGGTCTCGGTATCGGCGGGGTTTGCCCGCAACGCGGCCTCCAGGTCTTCCTTGGCACCCTGGATCAGTTCGGGCTTGGCGTCGGGGGATTCGGCCGCCAATCGCAGGCGCACCAGCCCGCGATAGCGCCTGAGCCTGTCCCCCATGGCGGGGTCCGCATCGGTGGTGTGCAGGGCCAGGAGCGTATCGGCTTCGCGCAGGACAAAGTCATAGCCGCCGCGGTCATAGACCACCGGCCCGAGGCTCGCCTGACGGAGCTCAAGGTACGTGGCCTGGTCTTCGACCGCGTCCGGACGCACGATGGCGAGTTGGCGGAGCGCCATCAGGTACTTGGCGTACGCATCGGAGTACTTGACCTGTGTCTCGGGGACCAAGCCCTTGAGAGCATCCCTCCACTTCTCCAGGAATGCGACGTTGGTCTTCTCCTTGTTGACGGCCTTCGAGTACAACTCCGACGCCATCTTGTAGTCGCCGGCCAGCATCTTCTTGTCGCCGGCGCGTGCCAGGTCGTCGCCGCTGTTGCGCAGAAGGAAGAACGCCGAAGCCCCCACCCCGGCGAAGGCCAGCACCAGCACCACAGACAACTGCACAACAAACTTCGTATTGACTCGCGAGGCCATTCCAATCTCCTGTTTCCCGGCGAGCCGGGCCCTCCCACGAGGGCTTGCGGCGGCCTCTTCACTTGCTTGGTGTCGGTCCTGTCAGCCCCGGCGCCGCCCCGGCCTGGTCGGGTGGCGGTGGCGATCCCTCAGAACGCGCTGTATTCCTGGCAGGGTAGTTCCCAAGTTCCACCTCGACCCAGTCGGGCGCGCACAGCATGACTTCCCCCAGGAGTTCGTCGAGCAACCGGGCGGCCGCAGCGGCGAGTTCCTCGCCGGAGTTCACGTTCCTGGCGCTCGTGACCTGGACCTTCAGGTAGTAGGCGTAGGTGGACTTGAGGTCGAACGCCAGCAGCCGCACGTGCTCGGCCTCACAGACCGTGCCCCCATTAGCAATGAAAAAGTACCCGGCATAGAACGGGGTGCCGTCCTTGGCGAGGAACTCCATGGTACGGAGGCGGATGTCCTGCGGGTCGCGCGGCAGGCGCACCTTGCCGCCCGGTTGGATCGAGAACCTGTTGTCGTAGCTCAGGAGTACCTTGTAGACCTTGCCGGCCAGGTGCAAAGGGACGGTGTCGTCCCGCCTCCAGTGCCGCTGGTCCAGCGGCAGGGGCAGGTTCCCGATGATCGATCCGATCGCGAGGCCCCCGCCGACGAAGCACCGATCGGGGACGTGGGGAACGGTGTCGATCATCCCGGTGTAATAGGCGGCGTGGAAGTTGAGCTCGACCCGGTCGGTTTCGGGCTTGCCCTTTTCAACATAGACGCGGGTCACGTAGTTCTCGGTGCCCAGGACGGCCTGGACCTCCGGCTCTTCAAGCCTGTCGGACCCCACCTGAACCCACGACTGTGTCTCGGATGGGAGCGCCATCAGTTTTCGCCCTTCGGGGGCGTAGATCGGCTCTTTCTTGAGGATGAGCTTGTAGCGCTTGATCGCCGCGCTCATGCCGATGGATGCGGTCAGCAGCACAAGCAGGGAGGTGAGGAAGGCGGGGTTGCGGAAGGGGCGGGGGATCAAGCGCGGCCCCCTGTCTTCACGGCCTGGGCCGTGATCGGCTGCTCCTCGACGGCCTTGTTGAGCGCCCAGACGATGGCCATGAACAGGAACAGCCCCAGCACCAGGAGCAGCATTCCAATGAGCATGTGGGCATCGCCCTTGATGAGGGTCGGGTTCCACATGGTCACAAGCCCCAGCACTGAAACCCTGATGACGTTCATGAACAGGGCGACCGGGACGGACAGCAGGAACAGGACGGACCGCTGCCACCAATGCCTGCATGAGAGCAGGGCCACCGCGCCCGCGAGCGCGACAAACCCGATGACCATCCGCATGCCCGAGCACGCCTCCGCGACGTTGAGTTCCTTCCCGTCGACGATCAGGATGTTGCCGTTGACATCGACCAGGAAGCCGCCGACGGCCCCGATGATGCTCAGGATGAAGTAGGCTCCCTGGGAGGCCAGCAGTTGCAGCGGGAACGTCACCTTCGTCATGACCTGTTCGGAGATCGTGACCGCGAAGACCAGGTACGCGATGGGGACAAAGAGGAACTGGAAGAACCTGGGGCCCAGGAGCAGCAGGCACAGCCCGGCCAGGGTCAGGATCATCGAGAACCCTTGGAGCATGTGGTTGCCGACGCCGGCAATGAAGAAGAAGTAGCACATCACGCCCAGCAGCATCGGCGCGAGGCCCGGCCAAAACGTCGAAGGCTGGATCGACCGCAACTGGTCACGGTGTTGCCAGAGCAGGTACATGCTGATCAACGGGATCACGTACGCGTGGCCCCAGTCTTCAATCTTGCCGGCGCTGTGCTGGTGCTGGGTCCAGAGCCATCGAAAGAAGAGCCCCACAAACAAGGCCGCGACCAGGCCGATCTTGATCCCGGCCGAGGTTGATACGGCGCGTTGGGAAGGGGGCATGGTTCGCGCGGCTGTGCGGGGGCTGTCCGCCTGGTCGGCGGTCATCTCTGGAGAAGAGCGTGATGTGGGAACTACAACGGTCAACCTCGCACCCCATGGCCTCCAAACGTGGATAGGCGTTGGTACGTTCCCGCGCCGAAGGCCGTTCGGCGTCCCTGCCGGCAAGCCCGGCACAGAAGGCTCACAGGCCCCCGGACCGCCCGAAACCGACCCCTGAAAGGCCGGAATGAACCACTGTCCTACTGGCCAAACTGGTTTACCGGTGGTGGTCCGAACAGGTCGTTCGCCAGATTGCGGTCCAGGATGAACCCATACCCATAGGTAGCGCGGAATCCGCCGCGGACGATGGCCAGCGGCAGTGCCCAGAAGTTGCTTCCCACGTTGATCCGATCATTGGGCCTGAGGAAAACGTCCGGCTGGGTCTGTTCAGCGATTGCACGGCCGTCCATGCGGATGGTGGCCTGGCGATCGCGCCCGATCATTCTGGTGACATCCAAACGCCAGGGGATGGCGATGGTCGAGTACCCGCCTGCGGAGTCGATGGCCCGCAGCAGTGTCAGCCCGCCCGCGGTAGGAATCTGGTATGGTCCAGGACGCGCCACCTGCCCGGTGATGTAGACCAGCCCGTTGGGCGGCGGAGGAACGCGGATCACATCGCCGGGCCGGATGATGATGTTGTACGACTGGCGACCGGCCAGCAATGGCTCCAGCGGCACACGGATGACACGCTGGGTAATGAGCGCTTGGGTTCCTGCATCTTGCGCCGATGGTTCGGCAGCCGCGGTCGCAGAACTGACTTGTATCCACTTGCCGTTCAGGAACACCCACGCCGAGCCCGATTCAGTTCGCTCGGCCCGGCGAGGAGCCGGAGAGGGCGATTGTGTTTCGGGGAGGTCAACGGCTGGCGCCTTGACCGGCTGGTTGTTGGGCTGGCGCCGCCCTTCGGCCATCATCCCAGGCTGCGCATCATCACCCGGCAAGGGGATTGGCGGTGGAGGTGCCGGAGCCGCCGGCTTTTCGGGCTTGGGAGTTGAGGCTGGTGTGGGGGGCGGTTGCTCGGGAGGTGGCGCGGTTGGCCGTTGGGGGGCCAACTCATCGATAATATCGATCAGGTTGTCCGTTGGCTTGGCGGGCTCCCCCACCGGATTCGTAAGTGCCGCGTCCGGGGCTCCGGTGCCCAGCATCTCGTCGGAAAGCGGAACCTGCCGGATGACGTAGACCTCTTCGACGGTCTCGTCAAAGCGTCCGCCGGAGGTCAGGGCCTCCAGCAGCCGGTAGTCCGCCTTGGGGATGAAGTACGGACCGGGGCTATCGATGGCGCCGATGATGTTAAAAGTCTGTTGCCGCTGCGCTTTGGCAACAACGAGCACCAGCGGGTCGGCCACCAGTTTGCGCATCGCGTCCTTGATCGCCTCGGTCGCCTGTTCAGTAGTCCGGCCGGAGACAAAGACCCGCCCGATTTGCGGTAACTCGATGTACCCGCGCGAGTCCACAGCCGCCTCGTAGGTTTCGGGCTGATTCTGGACAATCAAGTCAAACAGCGTCACTTCGATCTGGTCTCCCGGCCCGAGCCGGTACGTGACCGCCAGCGGGATCAGGTCCTCCGGCACGGGGTCGCTTAGCTCGACCATGTCCCCGCCCTCATCCTCGATGGCGGCGATTCGCGACAGGATGGGCATGATCGTCGGCGTGTGTTCCCAACGACCACTCACCGTGGGGTCCATGAATGAGTCAGCGCAGCCGCCGAAAAACAGCCCGGCGGTTCCGGCGAGGGCCACCACCTGCGATGCCAGCGGCCGCGCGGAGCCGACCCGACCGAGGGTCGTGGCGGCCTTCGAAGCGAGATTGAGTCCTTCAACTTCAGACAAGCACCGCTCCTTTGTACATTCCCAAACTCCCATCCGACTATCCGCCAAACGCCCAGACTACCAGCCTGAGCAGCAATGTTCAATCTTGGATCGCCAACGAGGGGACGCGGGCCCGGGGGCATCATAGTTCCCGGACCGCCTGAATCGACCTGAAACGGGGGGTTGCTCAACCCGAAAGCGGCAAACCCCGCACTTGTTTGGAGTCCGCACACCCGACATGGTGCTCAGGCAACTACGCCGGGCTGGCCCCCGCGGTTTGGCGACTTCACTCCTAGACTTGGGGCTGGATGAGCGCCGCCAACGAAAACGTCACGTCCGACCCGTCGTCCAAGTGGCCCGAATCTCCCATCGCACGCACCCTGGCCCGTCATCCGCGCCCGCTGGGGGGGGATCCCCTTCGGGTGGTTGACCGCCCGATCCTGAGCCTCGAAGTCCTGAATAACGCTACGGGGAATGACCACCTTTCCATCAAGCGTAAGCCCGCGTGGCTGCGGGCCAAGGTTCCCGGCGGGGCCGGCTACCAGCGGCTCAAGGGAATCATGTCGGAGCACAAGCTGCACACCGTTTGTGAAGAGGCGGGCTGTCCCAATATGGGCGAGTGCTGGGCCCGCGGCGTGGCCACCATCATGATCCTGGGGGATACCTGCACCCGGGCGTGCGGTTTCTGCAACGTGAAGACCGGTCGTCCCGCCCCGGCCGACAGGGATGAGCCGCGGCGGGTTGCGGAATCACTGGCGCTGATGGGCCTGAAGCACGTCGTGGTGACCAGCGTCAATCGGGATGAGCTTGCCGATGGGGGCGCTGGGCTGTGGGCGGAGACCATCATCCGCGCCAAGGAAGCCTGTCCCAACATGTCGATCGAGGTGCTGATCCCGGACCTGGAGGGCAACTGGGATGCGCTCCAGATGATTATCGATGCCCGCCCACACATCCTGAATCACAACCTGGAGACCGTGCGGCGGATGTACCCCGCTGTGCGCCCCAGCGCCAAGTTTGATCGCTCCTTGGAGTTGCTGCGCAGGGCCAAGGAACAAGGGTGCGTCGCCAAGACCGGGATCATGGTCGGGATCGGCGAGCGCGACGATGAGGTGCTCGCGCTGATGGGAGAGGTGCAGGGTGCCACGGCCGTGCCGGGGCCCGACTCGTGCGACATTCTGACCATCGGCCAGTACCTCCAGCCCACCCGAAACCACCTTCCCATCGACCGCTGGGTGACGCCCGAGCGGTTCGCACAGTTCCGTGTTGAGGGCATGGCCCGCGGCTTCAAGGTGGTGGAATCAGGGCCGCTGGTGAGGTCGAGTTATCACGCGGATGACCAGGCCGACCGGCTGACGGGCGTGCCGCGGCAGACCCACGACGCCATGGCGTCGATCATCGATTCCGCCAAGCGACGCTGAACCCCCAACCCCCTCTCCGTCGGTCGCGTATGGATGATGCAGAGTTCATCGCCGCGTTCGAGGCCGCCGCCATTCCCCGCGAGGAGTGGACCCACCGGGCCCACATCCGCATGGCATACTGCTATCTGCGGGCGCTCCCCTTCGACGAGGCTGTGAGACGTGTCCGCGCCGGGATCCAGCGTCTCAACGCGGTGAACCAGGTGCCGGAGGGTCCCACAAGCGGCTACCACGAGACGCTGACCATCGCGTGGCTGCACATCGTCAAGTCCACCATGGTGGAGCGCGGGACAGGCGCGACCTTTGAGGACTTCGCGGCCCAGCAGCCTCACCTGCTCTGTAAGACGCTCCCGCGGGTGTTCTATTCGGCGCGGGGGATGCCCCCTGAATCAAAGCATGTTTTTGTGGCCCCGGACTTGACGCCGTTCCCGGGAGTGCAGTGGACTGGGGGGATGTGTTAGCATATGCTAACTCTGTGCAGGCCGCCACGCTGTTCCCTGTTCAGGGCTGCGATTGGTGTCTGTCGCCAGGAGACCACGCATGTGCAACCGGACCGTCTTTCTTGCCGCGCTCGTGATCGCCGCCATCTTGGGCGGATGCTCTACCCCTTCGCTCAACCGACTCTCCAGCGAGGAAACGCTGACCAAGGACGACGGCCTTGTTGGTCAGTGGCAGGAGAACGATGATGGAGACATCTACCTGGTCTTGGCCGGAGACAAGGGCTCGTACCGGCTGTTGGGCATTCCCGAAGACAAAGATGAGGCCACGCTCACGTTTGAGTTCCGGTTGATGAAACTGGGCGAGCACCGGTTCATCGAACTGACCCCCGCCGAGGGCGCGCGAAAGGAACTCGGTGATCGGTTCGGCACCACCGTTGTTCCCGTGTATGTCTTCATGAAGGTCCTGCGCGATGGCGACTCGCTCAAGGTCTGGCAGGTCGATGGGGACTGGCTCACCGATGGGCTCGAAAAAGGCGACCACAAACTTGGGTTTGCCAAGGGAGAAGGGGACACTATTGTCCTGACGGCGAGCACCGGCGAACTGCAGGAGTTCTTCAAGAAGCACGCGGCCGACGACAGGGCGTTTGAAAAGCCCATGCTGCTGAAGCGGGTGGGAAGCGCCTCGAAGTAACACCCGCCGCGCACAGGTGGAACACGCTCTAGCAGGCCGCTAAGCAACTGATTGTCGCACGAGGATTCATGACGTGTTCGCGGGTCCGCGCCGACTCCGATCACGTTGTTGAGTTCGCGGGGCGTTCGGACGAACCCGTTTTCTCCGATC
>Ga0163144_10003163_pt1 | contig 37578 bp, 30 predicted proteins | sample OliLak19BULKMAT1_FD_123175 | JGI IMG/M metagenome (GOLD analysis project Ga0163144, IMG submission 123175) | Freshwater microbial mat bacterial communities from Lake Vanda, McMurdo Dry Valleys, Antarctica - Oligotrophic Lake LV.19.BULKMAT1 | ecosystem: Environmental > Aquatic > Freshwater >...
ACCGTGCACCCACCGTGCACCCACCGTGCTCAAGCTCACCAAAAGGACCGAATACGCGCTGATCGCCCTGGTGCACCTCGCCGACCGCGAGGGGCGCGCCGACGGCGGCTTCGCGAGTGTGCGCGAGATCGCGGAGCGTTACCCCGTACCCAAGCGGCTCGTCGCGGAGGTCCTGAAGGAGCTGTGCAAGAGCGCCATCGTGAGCTCCCAGCGCGGCGCCGCCGGGGGGTACGCCCTGGCGCGCTCCGCCGCATCGATCTCCCTCGGCGAGGTCATCGTGGCGCTCGAGGGCAAACCCAGCCTTACCGGCTGCGAATCCCTACCCGCCGCGGACCATGGCCGATGCGACATCGAACCCGTGTGCCCCATCAAGACTCCGATGCAGCGTGTGCGCCTTGGCATTTGGGACCTGATGCAGCGCACGACGCTGCTCGAGCTCGCCAAGGGTGGACGCCCCGGCGCTGCACTGACCGCGCCGATGACGCCGACCCACGCCGATCCCGCGCACGCCAACGCCGTCCGGCCCGCAAATACACCCCGCGCAACGGCCTTCGCCGCTCGCGACCGTTAACGCTTTGTCGACGATGACCGCAACTTCCGACCCACGTGCCCCCGACCGCCAGCCTACCCTCAGCACGATGAAACTCCCGATCTACATGGACTACCAGGCGACCACACCGGTCGACCCGCGCGTTCTCGACGCGATGCTGCCCTTCTTTGGGCCAGACTTCGGCAATGCCGCGAGTCGCAACCACGCGTTTGGTTGGCGCGCCGAGGAAGCCGTGGAGAACGCGCGCGAGGACGTCGCCAAGGTGTTGGGCGCGTCGTCGAAGGAGATCGTTTTCACGTCGGGCTCGACCGAGGCGATCAACCTTGCGATGAAGGGTGTCGTGGAGATGTACGCCGAGAAAGGCAAACACATCATCACGTCGGAGTCCGAGCACAAGGCCGTGCTCGATACCGCCAAGCACCTCGAAAAACACGGCTGCGAGGTCACCTACCTTAAGCCCGGGCGGGACGCGCGCACCACCGCGGCGGACGTGGCGGCGGCGATGCGCCCCGACACGGTGCTCGTCGCGATCATGTGGGCGAACAACGAGGTCGGCACGGTCAACGACGTGCGCGGCATCGGCGCTTTGTGCAAGGAGCGCGGTGTGATCTTCTTCACCGACGCCACCCAAACGGTAGGCAAGATCCCCGTCGACGTCGAAGCCGACCACGTGGACTTACTGTGCCTTTCCGCGCACAAGCTCTACGGCCCCAAGGGCGTCGGCGCGCTCTACGTGCGCCGCCGCAATCCGCGTGTGCGCCTGGTCGCGCAGATGGACGGCGGCGGTCACGAGCGCGGCATGCGCTCCGGCACCCTCAACGTCCCCGGGATCGTGGGCCTGGGCGCCGCGTGCCGGATTGGGCGTGAAGAACTCGAGGCCGAAACACGACGCGCGATCGCACTGCGCGACCGCCTCGAACAATCGATCACGAGCCGCCTCGACCACGTCCACTTCAACGGCAGCCGCGAGCACCGCTTGCCGGGCTGCTTGAACCTCTCCTTCAGCTACGTCGAAGGGGAATCCTTGCTGATGGGCATCAGCGATATCGCGGTGTCGTCGGGCTCGGCCTGCACATCGGCGAGCCTCGAGCCCAGCCACGTGCTGCGCGCGATGGAAGTGGGCGACGAGCTCGCGCACAGCTCGATCCGTTTTGGCATCGGCCGGTTCACGACGGAAGTCGAGGTCGACTACGCCGCCGACCGGTTGGTCGAAGTCGTCCGCAAACTGCGCGCGATGTCGCCGCTCTACGAGATGGTCCAAGAAGGCATCGATCTCAGCACTGTCAAATGGCAGGGTGGGCATTGAGCGCGTAACTGCGAACTCGCCCCACCCCCACATCCACTCCACTCACTCCAACTCCGCCTCCACAGGTCACTCCGATGGCATACAGCGACAAGGTCCTCGACCACTACAACCAGCCGCGCAACGTCGGCTCGCTCGACAAGAACTCCACCACGGTCGGCACCGGCGTCGTCGGCGCGCCCGAATGCGGTGACGTCATGAAGCTGCAGATCGAGGTTGACGGCGACCGCATCGTCGATGCGAAGTTCAAAACCTTCGGCTGCGGCTCGGCGATCGCCAGCTCGTCGCTCGCGACCGAATGGATCAAGGGCAAAACCCTCGACGAAGCGCTTGAAATCCGCAACACCGACATCGTGCAGGAGCTCTCCCTGCCGCCGGTGAAGATCCACTGCAGCGTCCTCGCCGAGGACGCCATCAAGGCCGCCGTCGCCGACTTCAAGGCGAAGGCCCAAGAGAACGCACCGAAGGAGGTCGTAAAATCGTGATCAGCGTGACCGACCGCGCCGCCCAGGAAGTGGCGCGCATCATCGACGAGCAAAAGCTCTCCGAGGCAACCGTCCTGCGTGTGGGTGTCAAGGGCGGCGGCTGCTCGGGATTCAGCTACACCCTCGGCTTCGACGACTTGACCAACGAAGTGGACCAGATCTTCCAGATCAACGGCGTGAGCGTGGCCGTCGACCCGAAGTCCTTCCTCTACCTCAACGGCACGCAGATCGATTTCGAGGAAAGCCTGATGGGCCGCGGGTTCAAGTTCGGCAACCCGAACGCGGCGAAGAGCTGCGGATGCGGGGAGTCGTTCAGCGTCTAAACCCCGCGCGAGCGGGCGCCGCGCAGCCCGCCGCCCGCTCCATGGATCCCTGCTCCAACTGCCAAAGTCGACTGGAAACGCCGCTTGTGTGTCATTCGTGCCACCAGCTCGTTCCAGTCGACCGCGCGCCCAACCCCTACGTGGCATTTGGGCTGCCGCTCGCGTTCGACGTCGACAAGGACGCCCTGCGCAAGAAGCAGCTCCAGTTGACGCGGCTGATGCACCCGGACTTCTTTGGCGGACAAAACGCCGTGTTGCGCGCGCTTGCCGAACGCAATACCGCCGAGCTCAACCACGCCTACGAGCTGCTCAAGGATGACGCAGCACGCGCGGATTGGCTCGTGCGCGAACTCGGGGGGCCGAAGGAAGAGGACGTCCGCGAAATGCCGCGCGAGTTCCTGCTGGAGGTGCTCGAGTGGAGCGAAACCCTGGCCGAAGCCCGCGGCACCGATCCGAAGAGCTCCGAGCGCGCGCGGCTCGCGCCCCTGCGGAACGAGCTCGTGGGTCGTCGCGCCGAAATACTGGAGCGAGTGACGGGCGCGCTCGACCCGTTGCCCGAACCCGAATCGCCGGCCCTCGCCACCATCCGCCGGGACCTCAATGCCGTGCGCTACATCGACCGCGCACTTTCCGACATCGCCGAGCTCGTGCTCTTTTGCACCACCCGCTGACCGCAGCTATTCATGGCTTTCCTCGAACTCGACGTCCTCAACAACGCGCCGAAACCCGTCATCGGCATCGACCTTGGCACCACCAACTCCCTCGCCGCGGTGTGGAGCGACGGACGGCCGATGGTCGTGCGCCCAGATGGTGGAAGCGCAATCGTCCCCAGCGCTTTTTTCTTTCCCGGGAATGGCCAAGTGCTCGTGGGCCACGAAGCGCGCCGCCGTGCGATGACCAAACCGGGTCGCGCGCTGTTCAGCATCAAACGCTTTATGGGCCGCGGGCTCGCCGACGTGGGCGCCGACCTCGCATCGGTGCCCTTCGCCGCGCGCGAAGGTGAAGGCGGAGTGGTGCGTTTTGACGTCGACGGCAAGGAACTCAGCCCCGAGCAACTCTCGTCCTTCATCCTGCGACGGGTCGTCGACCAGGCGACCGAAGTCCTGGGCCAGCGGCCCGATCGCGCGGTCATCACCGTGCCTGCTTATTTCGACGACACGCAGCGCCAGGCGACCCGCGACGCAGCGCGCCTCGCGGGCCTCGAGGTGCTGAGAATCCTCAACGAGCCGACGGCCGCGAGCTTGGCCTACGGCCTCGACCAGCGCAAGGAAGGCAAGGTCGCGGTGTACGACCTGGGCGGCGGCACCTTCGATGTATCGATCCTCGAGATCGAAGAAGGCGTATTCCGCGTGCTCGCGACCGCCGGCGATACGCATCTGGGCGGCGACGACCTCGACCGTGCGCTTGCGGAGATCGCCCTGCGCGAACTCGCCCCGCGGCTGGGGGATGCGGTGCGCGATCCGGCGCTGCTCCAGGCACTGCGCCTGAGTGCGGAGCGCTGCAAGATCGAACTTTCGCGCGCGGAGCAGGCGCAAATGCACCTCGTCGCGCCCGAGCTTGGCCTCGATTGGCGTCGGACGGTGACCCGCGCCGAGCTCGACGCCGCGATTGCACCGCTGCTCGAGCGCACACTGGACGCGTGCCAGCGCGCGCTCGCCGACGCCAAACTCGAAGTTGCGGCGATCGACGAAGTGGTGTTGGTGGGTGGATCGACGCGCGTGCCCGCGGTCCGGGCGCTGGTCGAGCGCTTTTTCGGCCGCACCGCCCATGCGGAGCTCGACCCCGATGAGGTTGTAGCGCTGGGCGCCGCGGTCCAGGCGCACATCCTCGCCGGAGGCACACGCGAGTTTTTGCTCCTCGACGTCACGCCGTTGTCCCTGGGTCTGGAAACCATGGGTGGCGCGATCGCGAAGCTCGTCCACCGCAACTCACCCGTGCCGTGCCAAGCGACCGAGGGTTTCACGACGTACGCCGACAACCAAACGGGCCTCGTGTTCAACGTGGTGCAGGGTGAGCGCGAACTCGCCGTCGACTGCCGCAGCCTCGGGCGTTTCGAACTCAAGGGCATTCCGCCCATGCCCGCGGGCATGGCGCGCGTCGCCGTGCGTTTTCAGATCGACGCCGATGGCATCCTGACGGTCAGCGCGAAGGAAGAGTCGACGGGTGTGGCGGCGAGCATCGCGGTGCAACCCACGCACGCGCTCAGCGACGCCGAGGTCGAACAGATGCTGGCGGACTCGTACGCCCACGCCCAAGAGGACTTCGACAACCGCCGCGTGGCGGACCTCAGGGTCGAGATGGGCACGATGCTGCGCGCCACCGAGGCCCATTTGGATCAGGCGCGCAAGGAGTTGGACCGCGAAAGCATCCTCGACCTTGAGGAAGCCTGCGCGGGCGCCAAGGTGCTTCTCGCCCAGGAGCACCCCACCGCCGCCGAGACGCAAAAGGCCCGCGACGTGCTCGAGCGCGCCACGCTCCCCCTCGCCGCAGTGCTGATGGACCGCGTCGCAAAACAAGCGCTCGCGGGCAAACGTCTCGGCGACATCGGCTGAGTCAGGTAGCCGCCGCCGCGGGGAACGGGCGAAGTGGCGCGCTGGCGAAGCGTGGCTGCGCGCTGCCGTGGCAAGCCACACCAACGGCTGTCGTCGGTCCACCGTTGGGAGCGCCAGCATCCAGGCCCGCCCTGGAGAGCGGTAAGGGTGTGCGGCGTTCGCCCCTCGCTCCAGGGCGAGCCTGGCGGCCCGCGCTCCCACCAAAACCTAACTGCGCAAAGGTGAAGCCTGGCTTCCAGGGCGTCCTCGCCCTTGGCTCTCAGGTCCCGCAGAACGTCGCTTCGACCTCTTCGTTTGCGCGCGGCGCGTTTTGGAGCTCGGCGTGCTCGGGTTGGTCGGTGTAGGGGCGACGCAGCACGTTCGCCAGGCGCTCGAAGGGAGCGAAGTTGCCCGCCACCGCCGCTTCGATCGCTTGCTCGATGCGGTGGTTGCGCGGGATGAAAGCGGGGTTTGCTGCGGCCATCACCGCGCGCGCTTCGGCCGCGCTCGTCCCTTCTTCGGCGAGTCGCCGGCGCCAATCGGCGACCCAGCGGTCGAACGCTTCGGGGTCGCGCTTGAACTCGCCGCGCGCGGAGCCCTCCACCAGACCGCGGAACACGCGCGTGAAGTCGGCTTCCTGAGCCGCCATCACGTGCAGCAGCGCGTCGATCGTGGCGCGGTCTGTGTCGTGCGCGGTCCGGAACCCTAGCTTCGCGCGGAAGCGCACGAGCCACTGGGCCTCTTGGACCGCCGGATAACCGTGCAGCACCGCCGTCGCCGCTTCGACCGCGGCGTCCCGGTCGGGCCCCACGATCGGCAGCAGCGCGGTCGCGAGCTGCGCCAGGTTCCACAGCATGACCTGGGGTTGGTTGGCGTACGCGTAGCGGCCACGCATGTCGATGGACGAAAACACGATGTCGGGGTGGTAGCGGTCGAGGAACGCGCACGGCCCATAATCGATGGTTTCACCCGACAGCGCCGTGTTGTCCGTGTTCATCACGCCGTGGATGAATCCCACGGCAAGCCAATGCGATACGAGCCGGCCCTGGGCCTCGCACACGGCACCAAGCAGCTCGAGCGGCCCGTTCGCGTGCGGATAGTGGCGCTCGATGACGTGCTGGCACAGTGTTTCGAGGGCCTCGCGATCATCCCGCGCCGCAAAAAACTGGAACGTGCCCACGCGGATGTGGCTCGCCGCGACACGCGTCAAAACGGCACCTGGCAGCTCGCTCTCGCGGTACACACTCTCACCCGTGGACACCGCCGCCAACGCACGTGTCGTCGGCACGCCCAGATGATGCATCGCCTCGGAAACGAGGTATTCGCGCAGCACCGGCCCGAGCCACGCGCGCCCGTCTCCATTGCGCGAGTAGGGCGTGCGCCCCGCCCCCTTGAGCTGGATGTCGCGACGAGCTCCGTGGACATCCAGCACTTCGCCGAGGAGGATCGCGCGTCCATCCCCAAGTTGCGGCACCCACCCACCAAACTGGTGTCCCGCATAGGCCTGCGCGAGCGGCGCAGCTCCCTGTGGGACCCGGTTTCCCGCCAAGACTTCGACCCCCTCGGGTGATTCCAACTCCGCGGGGTCAAGTCCGAGCTCGCGCGCGAGATCGGCGTTCACCGCGATGAGCTTCGGCGCTCGCACCGGGGTCGGCGCGAGCCGCGCGTAAAAACGCTCGGGGAGCCGGGCGTAGCTGTTGTGGAAAGCAAATCGGGGTATCGCCATAACATGTCCGCGACGCGGGTCGGGTGGCCCACCGCAGTGCACGGTCAAAGGGGAGCGTGCGCGGGCATCGACGCGTTCGCCCGCTCTCGGCTCGACCCAGAGTACCACCTGGGTGTCGATCCTCGCCCGCCGGATCGATCGCCAGCCGCCGGTCAGCGCAAGAACAGCGAGCGGCCGTCCATGCCATCGGTCGGCGCGATGCCCATCGCGTCGAGCAGCGTCGGCGCCACGTCCGCGAGGATCCCCATCGGCCGCAGTTTTGCTCCGATCAAGTCCTCCGCGCACAAGACCAGCGGCACCGGGTTCGTGGTGTGCGCCGTGTGGGGCTGGTCGTGCACGCTGTCCCACATCAGCTCGGCGTTGCCGTGGTCCGCGGTGATCGCGACCAATCCGCCGCGACGCGTGACGGCGGGCACGATGCGCGCGAGGCACGCGTCCACCGCCGCCACCGCGCGTTCGGCCGCCGGAATGATGCCCGTGTGCCCGACCATGTCCGCATTGGCGAAGTTGATGATGTAGACGTCGGTTTCGCCGCGCTCGAGGGACGCGAGGATTGCGTCGGTGACGGCCGGAGCGCTCATCTGTGGTTGCAGGTCGTAGGTGGCGACCTTCGGGCTTTGGATCAGCGTTCGGGTCTCACCCGCGTACGGCGCTTCGACACCGCCGGAGAAAAAGAACGTGACGTGTGCGTACTTCTCGGTTTCGGCGATGCGCTCCTGGCGCAGGCCCCTGTGCGACACGAGTTCGGGAAAAATGCCGCGCAACACCTGCGCCGGGTAAGCGATCGGGAAGGGGAACTCTGCCCGGTACTGCGTCATCGTGACGAGGTGCAGTTGCGCACGGCGCTCGCGCGGAAAACCGTCGAAGCCATCGAGCGCCAACGCGGAGCAGATCTGACGCATGCGGTCAGCGCGGAAGTTGAAGCACAGCAGCGCGTCCCCGTCGACGAGTCGGCCAGCGGTGGGGTCCCCGATGACCGTGGGTTCCAGGAACTCGTCGCCCACGTCGAGCGCGTAGGAGCGGTGCGTGGCATCCACGGCGCGGTCCACATGCACGCCCGTGCGGTCGAGCAGCAGCCGATAGGCGCGCTCGACGCGGTCCCAGCGATGGTCGCGGTCCATCGCCCAGTAGCGCCCAACCACGCTCGCGATGCGGCCGACGCCGGCGTTTTGAATGTCGCGCTCTAGCGTTTCGAGGTAACCCACGCCGGAGCGCGGCGGAGTGTCGCGTCCGTCGGTGATCGCGTGCACCAGGACTTGATGCGGCGCGAGGCCGCGCTCCTTCGCCATCTTGAGGAGTTCCGCGAGGTGGCGGTCGCTCGCGTGCACTCCGCCGTCGCTGACGAGACCCAAAAGATGCAGATGGCTGCCGCGCACGCGGGCGTGCTCCATCGCCCCCACCAGCGCGCCGTTTTGGTGGAAACGCCGCTCCCGAATTGCCTTGTTGATGCGCGTGATCTCCTGGTAGACGATGCGCCCCGCACCCAGGTTCGTGTGGCCCACTTCGCTGTTGCCCATCAGGCCAAGGGGCAGGCCGACCTCCTCACCGGAGGCGGACAGCAAAGTTGTCGGATAACGCGCGGCCAGCCCGTGGAAGTGCGGTGCGTGGCCTTTGATGACGTTGAACTCGGCCGCCTCGCGGTGGCCCCAGCCGTCGAGCACGATCAGGAGCGTCGGGCGGTGTCGCATGGGAGTCGGGTCGGGGCCGCGCGGGCCGTCGGAGGTCGAACGTGCATACTGGAGCTCCCCAACCGGCGTGTAGGCCTTCGCCACACGGTCCGGCGCGGGCCGCAGATTTCCCGTGAACCAAGACCGTGGAACCGCGCTCGGTTTGGGTCCAGGTAGCCCCCATGGAGGTCGACCAAGTGTATCCCCGTAACCCTGCCCACCGCCCCCGCGGCGCCACGCGCTTTGCGCCCGCGCTCGCCCTCGCCGTCCTCGCCGCGGCCTGCGTCACAACGCCCATCACCGGCCGCCGCGCGCTCAACTTCTACGCGGTCGAAGACGAGGTGCCGCTCGGGGCCGAGGCCTACGAGCAGATCCTCGGCGACGAACCCCTGATCACCTCGGGACCCGAGTATCAGATGGTGCAGCGGATCGCCGAGCGCCTCGCGGTCGCCGCCGAGCCCGAGGACCCGGGTTACGCCTGGGAGACACGCCTCATCCGCGCGCCGCAGACCGCCAACGCCTTTTGCCTGCCGGGCGGAAAGATGGCCGTTTATTCCGGCCTGATCCCGGTCGCACGCACGGAAGCGGCACTGGCCGCGGTCATGGGGCACGAGATGGGTCATGCGCTCGCGCGCCACGGCACCGAGCGCTTGACCCACAACCAGGCGATCGGGGTTGCGACCTCGGTCGCGGAGTCCACGATTGAGGGAGCGCAGGACTACACCCAGCTCGCCGGCGCCCTGATCGAGTTCGGCGTCAGCTTGCCCTGGGGGCGCCGGCAGGAGCTTGAGGCCGACCGGCTCGGACTCGTCCTCATGGCCCGCGCGGGTTACGACCCCCGGGAAGCCATCGGGCTGTGGCAGCGGATGACGGCGCTGTCCGGGGGCTCGAGCACCCCGAGCTGGCTCTCCACCCACCCGAGCGGCGATGACCGCATCCAGCAGATCGAGTCGCTGCTCGGCGAAGTGATGCCGATCTACGAGGCCGCGAGGGCGGCGGGCGGCTGACAGGTGCCTCCGCGACGCCATTGGCACCGCAGAGCCCCGTTCACCCGGGCGCCAGACACGCCGTCGCGATCGACACGGCGGGGATATGGACGACCCGCGATCGGGTCCAAGTCCTTCCCATTATTGCAGTTACAACCGCGGGCGGCGTTCGACGCGTGAAGCGCGGCACGGCTTTTCCTAGTTTCCCGTCATCATCCGCCTGCCAACGGGATGCCAGGAGCCTCGAACACGCCCCCCCAACGACGCCCCCGCCCCTGCGACGTCCCCCCTGCGCAGACGTCCTCCGGCGCAGCCCCCGCGGGCAGCGTTTTGGCGACGTCCATTCGGCAGGCCCTAGCGTCCGCCCCCGCTCCATCCCCCGTCCCCCGCTCTAGTCCCCTGCCGTGGTGAAGGTTGCACTGATCACGCCCGAGCTCCACGCTCTGGTGCGCCGCACGAACCTCGCCGGCGTGGCCCAGGAACTCGCGCGCGGCCTGCAGCTCGTCGGCGCGGACGTGCGTGTGTTCCTGCCGCGCACACGTGAGGTGTCCCTGGAGGGCCTGCGCGACGTCGAGCAAGCCGCCAACGTTCGAGTGCAGGTCGCCGGCGATCGCCTCGACTTCCGGGTCCTGGCGGCGCGCCTCGGCGAGCTCCCGATCTACCTGTTCGAACAGAAACAACTGTTCGAAAACCGCTTCCCCTACGGCGACGAAAACGGGCCGTATCCGGACAACTGGCGGCGCTACGGCATGTTCGCGCGCGCCGTATTGGAGTCCATGGAGCCCCTGGGATTCGCCGTGGACGTGCTGCACTGCCTGGACTGGACGTCGGGCCTCGTGCCGTTGTTCCACCGCCTCGATCACCTGAACGGCGAAACCGCGGGGACGGGTGACCATCCGCTCGCGCGCGCGGGCAGTTTTTTCTCGTTCAACAACCTCGCGATGCAGGGTGCGTTCGAGCGCGAGGTGCTAGCGCGCCTGGGCATCCCGCACGAGTACTTCAAAAACACGGGCGGAGTCGAGCTCGGCGGCAAGGTCAACTTCCTGAAGGCCGGCGCGGAGTTCGGCACGGTGCTTTGCACCCACAGCCCGAGCCACGCGGAGGTCATCCAGAACCAGGACCGCGGTTACGGGCTGGAGGATGTATTCCAGCGCCGCAAGAAGGAGCTGCTCGGCATCCACAACGGCGTCGACTACCACGCCTGGGATCCGGCGCGGGATCCGTTGCTCGCGGCCAACTTCTCCGCGAAGGACGCCGACCTTTCCGGCAAGCGCAAGTGCAAGCAGGCGCTGCAAAACGACCTCGGCCTCGATGTTTCGGCGAAGACCGTGCTCGCGTGCCACGTCGGCCGCTGGGACGCGGATTCGGGCTTCGACCTTCTGTCCGAGGTCATGGGTGCGTTGCTCGAGCACAACCTCGAGCTCGTCGTCATGGGTGCGGGCAGTGAGGAAGTCCAAAAGCGCTTGCGCACCGTCGAAGCGACGTTCCCCGGGCGCCTGAAGGTGCTGTTCGGGTACGACGCCTCTGCCGCGCACCGTTTGCTCGCCGGTGCGGACGTACTTTTGATGCCGTCCCACTACCAGCCCGCCAACTCGCTCTTCGCGGTGGCCCTGCGGTATGGCGCCGCGCCGTTCATCTACGCGCAGAGCGGCCTCGAGGACGCGGTCCTTGACGTGCTCGACAAACCCAAGGAAGGCCTCGGTTTCCACTTTGCGCCGTACACGGGCGAAGGGTTGCTCGATGGCCTCAACCGCGTGATCGAGCTGCACAAGGACCAGGACGCGTGGCGCGAGCTCGTCCAGCGCCTGCTCGCCCAGGACTTTTCCTGGGAGCGCGCCGCGAACGAATACTTGAAAGCCTACCGCCGCGTCACCCGCCGCATCCGCGGGCGCTAGCCGTGGACACGGCCAGCCCCGACAAGAGCACCGCGGGCGAGCGCGCCGGGCAGCCGCGCCTGGCCGCGTGGCAAAGCCGCGCACCGGGTGTCGTGCCGCAGGCCATCGGTTTTGATGTGGGTGGCACCGCGGTCAAGGCGGGGCGCATCGGCGGCGAGGGACGCGTGCAAGCGGAGCTCGAGCGGCCCCTGCCTCGGCGCGGTGGTTTCGGCGGGCTCGTTGCGCTGCTCGCGGAGATGGCCGCCGAACTCGGGCCGGCGGTGCGCATCGGGCTCGGCGTGCCGGGGCTGGTCGACCACGAAGCCGGCATCGTCGAAGTCAGCCCAAACATCCCGTTCCTCGATGGGCAACCCCTTTCGGCGGCCGTCGAAGAACGCCTCGGCCTCGAGTTGGGTGGTGTGCGCATCGTCAACGACGCCAACGCCGCGGCGCTGGGTGAAGCGTGGATCGGCGCCGGCGCGGGCCGCCGCGACATGCTCTTCGTGACCTTGGGCACGGGTGTCGGCGGGGGTCTCGTGCTCGGCGGCAAACTCTGGGAAGGGGCGGGACTCGCCGGCGAAATCGGACATGTGAAGGTCGAGCGCGACGGCGAGCTGTGCGGCTGCGGGCGGCGCGGGTGCCTCGAAACGCTGGCTTCGGCAACAGCCGCCTCGCGGCGCGCAAAGCTAAGCGGACTGCCGGCCGCGGCGCCCGGTGACCTCGTGCTGCTGGCCGAAGCCGCGCGGCGTGCGCCGGGCCCCGAGCGCGACCTGCTCGACGCCGTCGGCCGCGACCTTGGGTTTGGCCTCGCCGCGGTGCTCAACCTGCTCGACCTGCGCACGTACGTGTTCGGCGGCGGGTTCGGGCGTGCCTTCGACACCCTCGAATCGGGCATCCGCGACGGGCTCGACGAAGGTTCCTACGGCGCGCGCCTGGGTGTCGTGGAACTCCTCCCCGCGCGCCTCGGCCCGCGCGCTGGCTGGATCGGAGCCGCACGTGTTGCCCTCGACGCCGCGCGCACCAAGGAGGAAGGCACTTGAGCGCCGCCCCGACGCAGCGCGTGGCCACGATCGCCGGTGGCAACGCCGTCGTCGAAGTGCGCGACCTCGTCGTGCGCTACCGCGGCAAGGCGGGCGGCGTGCGCGCCCTCGACGGCGTCAGCCTCGCGATCGAGCCCGGCCGCGTGTTTGGCCTCTTGGGCCCCAACGGCGCGGGCAAAACGACGCTCGTCAAGGTGCTGCTGGGGCTCGTCGGCGGCTTCGAAGGCGAGGCGCGCCTGCTCGGCGCGCCCGTCGGCCAGCCGAACGTGCGGCGGCGTGTGGGTTACCTGCCCGAAGCCCATCGCCTGCCAGGTTACCTGACCGCATGGCAGGTGCTCGAGCTGTTCGGGATGCTGTGTGGGCGCGATCGGCGCTGGTTGCGCGCGCGCATTCCGATGTGGCTCGAGCGGGTCGGGATAGCGGAGGCCGCGCACCGCAAGGTCAAGCAGTACTCAAAGGGCATGCAGCAGCGGCTCGGCCTCGCGCAGGCGCTGGTGCATGAGCCCGACGTCGTGTTCCTCGACGAACCGACCGATGGTGTCGACCCCATTGGTCGGGCCGCGGTGCGCGAGGTGATTGCGGAGCTCAAGCGCGCGGGCACGACCGTATTCCTCAACTCGCACCTCCTGATGGAGGTCGAGCAGATGTGCGATCACGTCGTGATCTTGAACCGCGGGCGGATCCTGCGGGAGGGTTCGCTCGAGGAGCTGACGCGCAGAACGGGAGCCGTGCGCATTGAGGTCGGCCGCGATGGCGACGATCTTGTGGGCCTTGTCACCGTGTGCGGGCAGATCACCGGCAGCGGGCCGCGCCATGTGGACCTGATCGCGGACGAGGATGGCCTGGGCCGTGCAATCGACACCCTGCGCGGTGCACACATTCCGATCCGCGCAATCACGCCCATCCGCATGACGCTCGAACAAGCGTTCATCGACCTCGTAACCGCCCAAGGATCCAGCAAACCGCGATGAACACGACCGTGCTGCGCGGGCTGTTCCTCGACGCCTATTACCAGGTCGTCGACAACTGGGTGTTTCGCATCCTGTTGATCCTCACGGTCGGCGCGGTGGCAATATCCTTCGCGGTGGGAGCGGGGGACGCGACGCTTAACGTTCTGTGGTGGCGCTTTCCCTACACGGAGTTCGGGTTCTCCGACAACTTGCTGCCGGGCGAAGCCAGCCGGGAAATCATCGGCTATCTGCAGACGCTCGTCATCGACCAGATCATCGGCCTGTTCGGGCTGTTGATGTGCCTGGCCGCGACGGCGTTCTTCGTGCCGAACATGCTGGAGCGCGGCGCCGCGGACACGCTGTTCTCCAAACCCGTCTCGCGCACGGTGTTGCTGGTCGCGCGCTACGCCGCCGGATTGATCTTCGTGACGGCGCTGGCCGCGGTGCTCGTTGTCGGGCTGTACCTTGGCCTCACCGCGCGCTCGGGCCTCGATGACGCCACGCTGTTGTGGTCGGCGCCGGTGCTTGTGTACCGCTACGCCATCGTGTACTCGGTGACGGTCCTGATCGGCGTGCTGACACGCAGCTCGGTCGCAGCGCTGCTCGTGTCCTTCTTGTTCATCGGCTTCAACGGCTGCGTCCATCTTTCTTGGGAGCTGCGCCAGACCGTGGTCGGCCGAACGGACCAGATGGAGCGTCTGGGAAGCGAGCGCTCACTGCGGGATGCGGAACGCGAAGCCGCGCGCGCCGCGCGATTGGAACGGCGAAACGGAGCGAACACGGCCCCAGCAGTGACTCCCGCGGAGCCGCCTGCACCCGAAGAGCCGACGGCAACTCCAGAGCCGGTTCCTGCGCCGGAAACGGCGGTGCCCACACCCGAGGCCGCGACGACCGCGCCTGCCGGTCGCGACGCGCCCGGACCGTTCCTGAGAGTGCTGTGGCGGGTCCTCGACGCCGGCCACTTCGTGTTGCCCAAGCCCGGAGAAGCTCCGCGCATCGTCGAACTGATCACGAAGGGGGACCCGGACGTGGCCGACGCCACAGCGCGGGCGGACTTCGATGCACGCAATGCGGAGCGTGTCGAAAAGGGCCTGCGGCCACGCACCGCACCGCCCGGGCCTCCTTTCGACACACGGCTGCGTTGGGGCGGGCCCTGGCAGCGCAATGCCTTGGTTTCGATCCTGACATCGATTGGTTTCGCGTTCGTGGTGTTTGCCGCCGCCGCGTGGCGGTTGACGCGCATCCGGTTCTAACCCGGCTTCTCGATTTTAGGGTGGAGCGATCCGCGCCGCCCTTGGAGCGTTCCGCCGCCGGTGCGACCATGGCCCCGTGGCGCGGGCGTCGATGTCAGACAACGGAACACCGACTTCGTTCCTGGACCGCGCACGCGCGGAGCGGCTCGTCACCGACCTGGCGCGCATCGTCGGACCGCGCGCGGTGGTCGCCGATCAGGAGAGGCTTTCGACCTACGAAAGCGACGGACTCGCGCTCTATCGCCATCGCCCGTGGCTCGTCGTGCTGCCGCGCAACACCCCCGAAGCCGCCGCCGTCATGGCGCGCCTGGCGCAGGACGAACTGCCAATCGTGCCGCGCGGCGCGGGCACGGGCTTGACCGGCGGTGCGTCGCCCGTGCGGGGCGGAGCTGTGGTTTCCACGTCGCGTATGCGCGACCTGATCGAACTCGACGTGCAGGGCCGCTACGCGCGTGTGCAAGCGGGGCTGGTCAACGCCGACCTCACGCACGCGTGCTCGAAGCACGGACTCTTTTTTGCGCCCGACCCGTCGAGCCAACAGGCCTGTACCCTGGGTGGCAACGTGGCGAACAACTCAGGTGGTCCGCACTGCTTCAAATACGGGAGCACCGTACGGCATGTTTTGGGCCTCGTCGCCGTAGATGCGAAGGGTAGCGTGCTCGATCTTGGAGAACCCCGTTGTGAACCCGCGGGACTCGACCTCGTGGGTGCGCTCGTCGGCAGCGAAGGCACGCTCGCACTGATCACCGAGGTCACGCTGCGTCTGTTGCCCGCGCCCGAGCGAGTCGAAACCCTGCTCGCGGTTTTTGGCGAACTGTCGGAGGCCTGCGACACCGTCACCGCACTGATCGCGCAGCAGCTCGAGCCCTCGGCCATCGAAATCCTCGACCGCCTCACGATTGAAGCGGTCGAAGCGAGTGTTTACCGCGCGGGCTATCCCGTTGATGCGGGCGCGGTGCTCCTGCTTGACGTCGAGGGCACAGCGGCGGAGGTCGAGGAGCTGATCGAGGCGCTCGAGGAGGTTGTGCGCGCGCACGGCGGGCGGGAACTGACGCGCGCCGCGAATGCCGCGGATCGGGGCCATTTGTGGGCGGGCCGCAAGGGTGCGTTCGGCGCGCTGGGCCGCGTGGCGCCCGACCTGTACGTCACGGATGCGGTCGTGCCACGCACGCGCCTCGCGGAGCTTGTCGCCGGCACAACGGCGATCTGCCGCGAACTCGGGCTGAAGCTCGCCAACGTTTTCCACGCGGGCGACGGCAATCTGCATCCAAACATCTGTTACGACGGCCGCGATGCCGACGAAGTGCGGCGTGTGCTGGAAGCAGGGCAGCGCATCCAGGACCTGTGTCTTGCGGCGGGTGGCAGCCTGTCGGGCGAACACGGATTGGGCCTCGAGAAGCGCGACGGCATGTGCGCGCTCTTCAACCAAAGCGATCTCGATTCGATGGGCCGGTTGCGGACGGCATTCGACCCCGCGCGGCGTATGAATCCCGACAAGCTCTTGCCGACGCGGCCGTGCATGGAAGTCCGCACGCCGCGTGTCGCAGTGCGCGGGGAGGTGCGCGATTGAACACGGAGGCGATCGAGCGCGCGCTGCGGGCGGTGGAACCCCACAGCCGCGGCGAGTTTTCGGCGTGGGATGGCGGCACGCTGCCGTTGGTCGCACCCGCGGATGAAGCCGAAGCGCAGGCGTTCATGCGCGCGGCCGACGGCCTCGTGATTCTGCCCATCGGCAATGGCACAAAACTCGACTGGTGCGCGCTGCCAACCCGCGCAGATCTCGTGTTTTCCACACGCCGCCTCGTGGGTTTGGTTGCGTACGAACCCGCGGAGGGTGTATTGGTCGCGCGCGCGGGGACGGACTTGGCCGCGATCGCACGGCAACTTCGGCCCGACCACCAACGCATCGCGCCCGATGTCGCCCACCCCGCGCGCTGCACGATCGGCGGTGCGTTTGCCGCCGCGCAAATGGGTGCCGACCGACTGCGCCGCGGCACGTGGCGCGACGCCATCCTCGGCACACGCGTGCTCGAAGCGGACGGCCAAATCACGCAGAGCGGCGGCCGGCTCGTCAAAAACGTGACCGGTTACGACCTTTTCCGCCTGCATGGCGGAGCGCACGGGGCGCTCGGCATCGTTTTGGAGCTGAGCCTGCGCCTGTGGCCCGATCCGCCCGAATGTGTGTGGCTCGAGCGCGACAAAATGGAGCCCGGGTCGGCGCTCGAAGCGCTCGCGGCCGCGGCGCGCGCGGCACCCGCGGCGAGCCGCCTCGCGCTGTTCGAGGAAACGGACGGCTGGCGCGCGGTCGTCCACATCGAAGGTCGACCGCGGGCCCTCGCGGCGGCGCGCACCGGCGCGCTCCGTGCCCTGGGCACCGCGCGGACGTTCGATGGCGACGAAGCACGGGCGCAGGCCGCCAGTGCGCGCGACCACGAGGCCGTAGTGCTTCCGGATGGCCGCATGCGCTGGCCGTTGCTCGAAGCGCTCGGACCGCCGCACGCGAGCGCTTCCGCCCTCGCCGCGCTGCGCAGCGCGGCGATCGCGTGCAGCATCCGTGGCCGCTTGATCGTCGACGGCGCGCTCGGGCGCTGTGTTTTCGTCGCGGACGGCTATCCGGAGCCCGAGGCCGTGCGTGCATTCGCCCGCGCGCTCGCCGCGGACACGATCTTGCGCGACCACATCCTGCGTTGGCGCGGCGCACCGCCAAGCGTGCGCCGCGAACTCACGGGGCCGCCACCGCCCGGCGCCGACGTGATGGCGCGCCTCGTTGCCGCATTCGACCCCGCCGGCCGCTTTGCGCGGGGGCGCCTACACCCACAGTTATGAACGCCCACAGCGCGAGCGGCGGCGCGACCCCGTCGATCTTGACCCCCGAGGGCATCGTCGCCTACACCGACACGCTCGATTGCATCCACTGTGGGTTGTGCCTGCGCACGTGCCCGACGTACGAGCTCACCGGCGTCGAATCGTCCAGTCCGCGCGGCCGCATCCACCTCATCCGCTCCGCGTTCGAGGGGCGCATCGACCCCGGACCCGGTTATGCCGAAGAGCTCTCCTTCTGCCTGATGTGCCGGCGCTGTGAAAGCGTGTGCCCGGCGGGTGTGCACTTTGGAGCGCTGATGGAGCACGCGCGGGACGCACAGGTCAAACGCGTGCCGCCGACTTTGTTCGTGCGTGTGTTGCGCCACGTGGGGTTGCGCTGGTTGCTGCCGAGCCGCACGTTGTTGCGCGTTGTTGGCGCCCTCGCGCGCTTTGGCGAGTGGAGCGGAGCGCGTGCACTTGTTCGCCAACTCCTCGGCAAGCTTGGTGCGTTTTTGGACCATGCACCCACCGTGCCCCCGCTCGCGGAGCAGCGTCCCTTGCCCGCGGCCAGTGCGCCTCCCGCGGGCGGGTTTTTGCGCGGTACCGTAGTGCTTCTCGAGGGCTGCGTGGCGCCGCTGCTCACGGGGCGCTCAAACCGCGCCACGTTTGATTCGCTGCGTGCGCTAGGTTTCGACGTGCGTGTGCCCCGCGCGATCGTGTGCTGCGGATCGCTCCACGCGCACAACGGCGATTGGGAGGGTGCGCGCGGGCTGGCGCGGCGCGCGATCGACGCCTTTGAATCGGCCGCACCCGCGGACGCGCCCGTCGTGACCAACAGCGCGGGGTGTGGTTCGCACTTGCGCGAGCTCGAAGGGCTGTTCGAAACCGACGATCCCTGGCGCGTGCGCGCCGCCCGTCTGCGCGCACGCGTGCGCGACTACAGCCAAGTGGTCGCGGGGCCGCTCGAGGAGCTGCGCCCGCGCGCCGCGACCGCGGAGGCCGTCGCCTACGACGACCCCTGCCACCTTTGCCACGGGCAGGGTGTGCGGAGCGAGCCGCGGCGAGTGCTCGCGGCACTCGACGGCCTCAACGTGCGGCTACTCGACGACCCCGAGGCCTGTTGCGGGGCCGCGGGGCTCTACTCGCTCTCCCGGCCCGCGGATTCCCGGGATATTTTTGCGCCGCGGCTCGCGGCGTTCGAGCGCAGCGGCGCGACCGTGCTGGTGACGGCCAATCCGGGGTGTCTGCTCCAGTGGCAAAGCGGCCTCGCGCCCCGCGGGGCGCGCGCGGTGCATCTCGCGGAGCTCGTAGACGACGCCCTGCGCGCATCCGCCCTCTGAGACCTCGCCCCCGTTCGCCGCCCCACCCCGCGAGTGTTATTCTGGGCGGTTGCGGCGCGGGAACCCGGCGCGCTCGACATGCAGACCCTCGCCCAATCCTTACGCGAAGAAGCGGTGCCCGACCCCCTGCGCGAGGTCGTCGATTGCCCCTTTTGCGGGAGCGCAAAGCACACCCCCGCGACGGGTTGGGTGCCGGATGGCGAGTGCCATTCACTGCCCGAGCCCTGGGGGTCGATGACGTTCCAGATGGTCGCCTGCGACGGGTGCGGACTGCGTTACCAGCGCCAGCGTCCGCGCCGCGAGCATATTGGGAACTTCTACGGCGGCGAGTACGACTGTTACGAGTCGCTCGTGAAGCGCGGTGCCATCGTCCGTTACCTCGCGCAGTTCACGGCGCGCGGGCTCGTGCGGCGCATCGAAGCGCTGCGGCCGCGGGAGTCGAACCTGTTCCTCGACTTCGGATGTGGCAGCGGATCGTGGCTCGAGCTGCTGCAAAGTGTGAATGCCCCGTGGAAGATGGTCGGCACAGAGATCGCGCCGCAGCTCGTCGAAGCCGTGCGCGCCATGGGTTTTGAAGGCCACGTCGCCGACGACTCGGACATCGAACAGGTGATCGCGCAGGGCACGGTCGCCGTGGTGCACATGCACCACGTGATCGAGCACGTGCAGGAACCCCTCGCGCTGCTGCGCAAACTGCGCGAGCTGCTCGTTCCCGGCGGCCTGATCGTCGGGCAAACTCCCGACCACGATTGCCTCGAGCAAAAGATTTTCCGCGACAACTGGCTGCAGTGGCACTTGCCACGGCACCTGGCGATCTTCGACAAGCGGACGCTGGCGCGGCACGCGGAGGCGGCGGGCCTCGAAGTAGTGAACCTGTCGAGCTCCCCATCCGGGGCCGTCTGCTGGGGCGGATCGCTGCTGAAGGCCTGGGCCAACTGGCGCGGCCGTCCGTACCGCGTCACGCGCGAGCCCCTGCACCCGATCCTGATGCTCCTGTTTGCACCGGTTGCGGTGGTTCAGTCGAAGCTCGGCAACACGAGCCACCTCGATTTCATCCTGCGGAGGCCGCGCTGATGGAAACCGCAGCGCAAGTCGCGGCGGACGCCACGGCGCAAGGGTCGCGCCGCCTGCGCAGCCAGGAGCTGCCGCCGAAAATGCGGGCAATCTCCCGTTGGCGCGGCAGCTTCGACCTCGCGTGGACCTGGGCGCTGATCTTCGTCGTGGTGTGGAGCACGCTGGCGAACGGCAGCTTCTGGGTGGTCCCGCTCGGACTCGTGGTGGTCGGTGCGCTCCAGAACCGCATGCTCGTCCTGTGGCACCACGCCATCCACCAGAACCTGCATCCCGCTCGCCGGATCAACGACGCTCTCGCCCGTTGGGGCTTGATCGCGCCGATGGGGCAGCCCTTTGGCCTGATGCACCGCGCGCACATGCGCCACCACTTGCGGGTCGGTCAGGCGGACGACTCGGACCGCTGGTACTACGACCTGGGGCTCTTCGGTCGGCGGAATCCCGCGCGGTTTCGGCGCTGGTTGTTGAGCTCGTGCGTCGGCGGGTTGTTGATTCCGCAGGTGCGCAAGGTCCTGACGGGCAAACGCGACCGCGATTTTGATCCGGGCATGCCGACCGGTCCGGGCGACGGTTACGACCGCTTTGCCGTGCTTGTCGCGCAGGCCGTGCTGTTCGGCACCTTCTGGGCACTCGGCGGTGCCTGGTGGGCGTACTTTGTGCTGTGGGCGCTGCCCGCGGCGACAGTTGGAGCGGGTTTCAACACCCTGCGCACGGCGCTGGAGCACGCGGACGGCGAAACCCCGCCGCGGCTTTACCACTCGTTCCGGTCGGGACCGCTCGAGCGCTTTTTCATCGCGCCGTTCCACATGACACACCACTGGGAGCACCACCTTCTGATGGCGGTGCCCTACTACCACATGCCGGCCCTGCGGCGTTTATTGGTCGAAAACAACGCCTACGGCGACGGGCAACTGGTCGGGTCGTACCGCGAGCGCCTCGCCGTCATCACGACGCAGTTGCGCAGCGCGGCGCCGCCCAGCTGATACGGCCACCGCCCGGGCGCGATCGTCAACGCGGGATGTTCGTTGCCGCGTCCGCACCACGCTCGACGTCGGCACCGGCGGATTTGCGCGCCTGGTGCTCTTCCCACAGCGCGTCGAAGCGGATGGCGGCGAGCAGCGGCACGAGGCGCTGGGGATCGGCGGTCTCGCTCCCGCGCGGCCAGAACGCGAACAGCACCTGAGCGAAATCGCCGATGGACGCGTTCACGCGCACGACATCCTGGAAACTGCCGTCGGCGAAGTAGAGCCGCACGTGCATGTGGTCGACACGCCAACGGCCGAACTGGATCTCGCCCGTTCCAACCACGACCTCGAAATCGTCCGTGGGTTCGGTCCGCCACGCTTCCACGCGGCGGGCGACGTCCTCGGCGTTGGACATCGAGGGGGCAAACAGGCGCTCCACGGGCCGCGGGCCCGCGTAGCGGACGACGATCACCTCGTTGGGCTCGTCGGTGGGTTCGGTCGGCGCATCAAGGCCCTCCGCCGGTAGAGGGCGCGCAAGGCGCACCGAACGCTGTTGATTGGCATTGGTCGCCGCGCCGGTGGGCACGAGGCCGAACGGCAAGGCGGGAGCGGTGCCAAACACCTCCACGAGCAACTGCTCGCCCTCGGCCCGCTGCAGCCGGAGGCCGACAAACGCAATGCCCGCGGCCGCGGCAAACAGCACGAGGAGCAGGCCGGTCACGAACAGCGGCGACGGAGCGCCGCCGGTCGCGGGAGTTGAGTTCATTGGCCGCCGGAACCGCTACCGCCTGTTTCGCTGCCGCCTGTCGTGGGCGGCATGGGCTCGCCCGGCAACACCGGCGGCGGTTCTGAAGTGAGGATGCGCGTGCTCCACATGTCGAACGGCGCAAGCGTGGCCTGAACGTCGTCGACCGAAACCTCACCCTCCGAACCTTGGACCAGAAGCTTCAGGAAGCCAGGCGGGCGTAGTCCGAGATCCAAGACCAGCACGGAGTTGTTGGTTCGTATCCCAAGCCGCTGCCCGTCCCTCGTCTGGCTCGCCGGGGTGAAGCGCAGTGCCGTGACGGTGGTTCCTTGAAGATCCATCTCAACCCGCGTGACTTCGCCCGGTACAGGCACGAGGTCGTAGTTGGGGTTCGAGCTAAGGGAGAAAGTGAACGTCACGCTGTCGCTGGCACGGATGAGGCCAAAAATGTTCGCGTCACCGACCGCAGCGAGCTCCTCCTCGGTTTGGCCAAAGAGCCTGCCAACGCTCTTTGCCATGCCGCCAATGGGCATCCGGAACGCCGTCAGGCCGCCAGGCGGCGGATCTTCGAACGGCAACAGCGACTGGATCTCGGGCCAAGCCTTCTCGGGTCCGAGTTCCTCGGCCAACTTGTTGCCGAGGAAAATCGTCGCTCCAACCGCGGCGATCGCCACGAAGAGGCAACCACCACCACAGCCCCAAACCCAACCGGGAAGTCGGCGCCGGGGCGGCGCGTCGACGAGGACGTCTTGAAGAGACCGTTCTGCCATGGGATCGGGGAGGGGTTGAGAGTTCAGGCCGTCCAGGTGTAGAAACCGCGACCGCTTTTTTGACCGAGTTCGCCACGCGCCACCATATCGCGCAGCAACTGCGGCGGCGCGAAACGGTTTCCGAGCTTGCTGCTCAAGTATTCCGCAATGGACAGGCGCACGTCGAGGCCGACGAGGTCCGTCAGCCGCAGCGGGCCCATGGGGAAGCCATAACCCAGGGTCATCGCTTTGTCGATGTCCTCGCAGGAAGCAACCTCTTCTTCGACCATGCGGATCGCTTCCATGCCGATGGCGATGCCGAGGCGGGAGCTCGCGAAGCCGGGCCGGTCGCGCACCGTGATGGGTTCCTTGCCCAGACGGCGGACCAACGCCACACACAGGTCGACGCAGCCTTCGGAACTCCGGGGCGCCCGCACGACCTCGACCAGCTTCATCAGGTGGACGGGGTTGAAAAAGTGCATGCCCACCACACGCTCGGGGTACGGCACGGCGTCGGCGATCTCCTCGATCGAAAGGGAACTCGTGTTGGTCGCGACGAGCACGTCGGGCGCAAGGTGGGCCCCAAGTTCACCCAGGATGGCGCGCTTGAGCGCAAGCACTTCGGGGACGGCTTCGATGACAAGCTCGACACCCTGCGCGGCCTTTTTGTTGTCCGTCCAACCCGAGAGCAGCGCAGAGGTGGCGTCGCGCTGTTCGGCGGTCAACTTGCCGCGCTCCACACCCTTCTGCAGGTTGGCGCGGACCTTCGCGAGCCCACTGTCGACGGCCGGCTGTGAGACGTCCCCCAGGCGCGTTTCGATGCCGCATAGCGCGAGCACGTGGGCAATTCCGTGCCCCATCGTGCCCGCGCCGATCACTAGCGCCCGTTCGATGCGATTTGCGTCCATGTCCAAAATGGTTCTGCGGGGTGAGCGGTGCGGGCCGGCGAAACCCGCTCGTTCCGACGCGGTCAATGACCGGGCACAAGCACGATCTTACCGACAACGTCGCGCGCCTCCAGCCGCTCGTGTGCTTCCCACGCCCGCGACATGCTGATTGCGGAGTCGAGGACCGGCCGCCAGATGCCGCGCGCCACCCGGTCGAAGATCACGGGCAGCGCGGAGGCGGGCCCCATGGTGGATCCGAGCACACTCTGGTTCTTGATGAAAAGGTGTGGCAAGTTCAACTCGACCGTCGGCCCCGTCGTTCCGCCGCAGGTGACCAGGCGGCCGCACCGCGCGAGGCTGCGCATGGAACCCGCCCAGGTCGCGGGCCCGACGTGTTCCACGACCACATCCGCGCCGGCTCCCGCCGTCAGCCGCTTCACTTCCTTAGGCCAGTCGAGGGACCGGTGGTCGATGGCGGCCTCGGCTCCCAATTCGAGGCACAAGTCGCGTTTGACGTCGCTTCCGGCCGTCGCGAGGACGCGGGCGCCGCGCTGGCGCGCGATTTGAATGGCCGCCGACCCGACACCGCTCGCGCCGCCGAGCACAAGGACCGTTTCCCCGCGGGCGAGTTGCGCGCGGTCGAGCATGCCCCACGCCGTCAGGAAAACGAGCGGAACGGCGGCGGCCGCGATCGGATCGAGGCCATCGGGCAGCGCCAAAAGGTAGCGCTCGGGCAACACGACGTACTCGGCGTGGAACCCGTCGGAGTGCTCGCCGCGGATCTCGTAATCCGCTTCCAAATGGTCGCGCCCATAGGCTTCAAAACGCGCGTCGGCGGCGCAGTAACCCGGCTCGAGCGCCACCTTTTGCCCCGCTTTGAAGGCGCTCGCACCCGCGCCCAAACCCACGACCTCGCCGGTCCCGTCGCAACCCAGGATCCGCGGGAACGGGACGGGGAAGCCAGGCATCCCGCGCCGCACCCACAGGTCGAGGTGGTTGACGCTGGCCGCCAGGACACGCACGAGCACGTCACCGGGGCCGGGTGTGGGTTCGGGAATGTCGTCGAGCGCGAGCACTTCCGGCCCGCCATGGCGGTGGATGCGCAGCGCCTTCACGCCGGCGGCACCCCGAACTTCGCGGGGCGTTTGCCGAGGAAAGCCGCGAGGCCTTCTTTCGCGTCCGGCCCGTTGAACAGGCGCTGCTGGAGCTCCCGCTCGAGCGCGAGGCCCGATTCCAGCGTCAGGTCCGCGCCACCTTGCACCGCGCGCTTAATGAGCCCTACGGCCGTGGACGACTTGCCGGGTTTCAAGAAACTGCTCGCGTAGGCGAGCACGGCCTCGAGGAACTCGCCGTCGCTGGCCCCATCGAGTTGACCGTCGAGGAGGCCGAGCGTCTGCGCTTCGTCGAAGTCAAACAGCCGACCGGTTGCCATCAGCTCGATCGCGCGCGACTTCCCGACGATGCGCACGAGGCGCTGGGTACCGCCGGTGCCGGGCAGCACTCCGAGCGCAACCTCCGGCAGGCCGCAGCGCCCCGAGCCGCGCCGCGCAAAACGCAGGTCCGCGGCAAGGGCAATTTCGAGCCCGCCGCCGACACAATGCCCGCCGATGGCGGCGATCACGAGCTTGGGCGTGTGCTCAAGACGCAGCAATGTCTCGTTGGCATGCAGACAGAAGTGGTATTTGAAGACGGGGTCGGCGCGCTCGAGCATCGCGATGTCGGCGCCCGCGCAGAAAAACTTCTCGCCCGCACCTGCGATCACAATCACTTCGACCTGCGGATCGAAACGCGCATCGAGGATGGCCTCGTCGAGGTCGCGCATCATCTCGTGGGAGTACCCATTTGCCGGCGGGTTCGTGAGGGTCAGCAGCGCGATGCCGCCGCCCGTGCGCAGTTCGACCTTGCCGCGGGGCATGGCGCGTGGCGCGCTCAGGGATTCGAAGATGGCCATGGGAGTAACGCCGTTTGCGTGGGGTTGGCCCGCGTGTGGGGGCGGGGCGACGTTGTAGCAGATCGCGCCCGGGCACAGGATCGCAGCCGCAGCGGAGCCGCGCCACGCGATCAGGGCGCTTTGTAGAACGTGCGGACCGCGCTAGCAGCGGCCGTGCGGCCGTCACCGTCGAGGGCGAGGACCTGCGCGTCGATCCGGGTGCCGGGTGGGAGCGATCGCCACATGCCGGCGGGCACGGGGAGGATCACCCGGCCGCCAACGAGGCGCTCACCCAGGTCGCGGGCCGAGCGCAGCAGCACACCCTGCTCGCGCCATGGCCGCGGATCGAATTCCGGATTTTCGATCGCAACCAAAAGCTCATGGGGACCGTCACCGGGGCCGTCGAACACGAACCGCGGCACGCGGTCCGCGGGGAACTGCGCGTCCGCGGCGGGCTCCACCCACCGTGGCATGAGCCGCGGATCCCCCGACGCGGGCGCCCGCGGTCGCTCAGCATCCGTCGCGTGGTAGAGCGGATCCGCGTTCCATCCCGCGGGCCGCAGGTGGCGCTCGATCAAAACCAGTCCGAAGACGCTCAGGAACAACTGCAACGCGACCGCGACCGCGAGCAACCGCAGACGCCACAACCCGATCGCGAGCGGCACCACTAGCGCCGGCAGGAACGGGTAGAGGTGGCGCGCTTGGGGCTGCGAAAAGCGCAGATTGAAGTACACCTCGGCGACGAGGATCACAAGAGCGGCGGCGACCAACGCACCCAGGGCGGCGCGCGCAGATCGATCGTCCGAAGCGCGCGGGCCGTCGTCTTCGGAGTCGATGGGGCCCGTCCCGCGGCGCGCGAAGATCGCGCGCGCGACCACCGCCAACGCGGCGCTAGCGACCGCGCCAAAGGCCAGCACCGCCTCGGCGGTGCCACCGAGGAATCGCTCACCCCAGGGGAGCACCCAGGTGCCGGCGAGAACGGCGGCACAGACCGCGGGCACCGCCGCCGCGCTGGCAACACCACGCCCCGATGCACGCAACCACACCGCGATTGCCGCTCCCAAGCCACCCGCGATCAGCACGAACGCGGCAACCACGACGGGCAGAGGGAACCACACCGACGTCCATGCGAAGTTGCCGATCCAGGTGAGCACGAGCAGCAGCACGAAGGCGGACCAGCGGTCGAACGAATGGGGCGGCGGCTCCATGCCCGGTGGATTGTGGTAGCTCGAGATGTGCTGGTACTCGAAGGCCCACAGGGGATGGCCGGTTTCTAGGAAACCCCACAGGTACCAGGGCCCTGCAACCACGAGCGCACCCAACGCTGCGAGGCAGAGCGGCGCCAAAAACGGTAGGCCTCGCCGGCGCGCCACCCACGCGACCAGCGCGAGCGCGGGGAACAGCACGAGCCCGTTCAGCTTGACGAGGGCCGCGAGGCCAGCCCAAGCACCCGCGCGCACCGCGCAGCGGCGGGCGTCGCGCGGACCTGCGGCCGCGCTCCAGCGCGCACCCTCGAGCAGCGCAAGCGAACCGAAGGCCGCCAGGCACAGGTCCATCGTGAGCGTGCCGCTCAGGTGTTGGAACTGGGGCGTCATGGCGAGCAACGCGGTGGCGAGGACCGCAAAACGCGCTTGGCCGACGGCGGTGGTGGCCACGAGCGGTGCGACGATCGCCGCCGTGCGCCACAGCGCGTACAACGCGATCAGTGCAAACGGGATCGCGGTGAGCCGCAGCAAACGCAGTTGCACACCCGCCGGACCGCCAAGCAGTGACGCTTCATCGCGGCCGTGGCGGTGGTGCAGCCGTCCGGTCGGTTCGGCGAGCGCTTCGGCGAGCGGTGCGGTTGCGCGGCGCAGGAAATAGGGGTTCGTGGCTGCGATCGTGTGCCAATCGCCAGCACCGATCGCGGCGGTGACGGGCGCCAGCGCGATGAACCACAGGGGCGGAACGATACCGCGGTCGAGGACCTCGAGTTCACGCGTTTCGACCGTGCTCGGCTGGGGCAGCCGGCGCTCGTCGGCGAGGAACTTGAGGTAGAGGAGGTTGCCGGGCTCGTCCGGACCCTCAAAGAGAGGCAGACGGAGCGCGTGCAAGGCTGCGAACGCCGAAAACACCGCGAACACCCACCAGGGGGCGCGGGCGCTCGCGGGCGCGGGCACGTCGAGCCGGCTAGCGGAGGGTGCCTTCGAACCCCCGATCACCGGTGGTTGTCGTCGCGCTCGAGGAAATCCTGGACGTAAAGGCGCACGCCTTCCTCGAGGTCCGTCATCGGCGCGCTGTAGCCCGCCGCGCGCAGGCGCGCGAGGTTTGCTTCCGTGAAGTACTGGTACTTGTCGCGGATCGCAAGCGGTGTGTCGATGAACTCGAGTTTGGGCTCGCGCCCAAGAGCCGTGTACACGGCGCGGGCAAGGTCCGCGAAGCTGCGCGCGGTGCCGCTCCCGATGTTGTACAGGCCGTCGACGCGCGGATGCTCGAACAGCCAGACCATCGTCTTCACGCAGTCCCCCACCCACACGAAGTCGCGCAACTGACCGCCATTCGCGTAGTCCGGGTGGTGCGAGCGGAAAAGCACGGCCGCTTCGCCTGCACGGGCGCGCGGATGGAGTTTCGCCACGACACTTTTCATGTCGCCCTTGTGCGCTTCATTGGGACCGTAGACATTGAAGAACTTGAGCCCGGCCCATTGGCGCGGGGCGGGACGCTCCTCGGCCACGAGGCGCGCGACGCGCCTGTCGAACGCGTGTTTGCTCCAACCGTAGGCATTCAGCGGCCGCAACTTCGCGAGCGCTTCGACCGAACCGTCGTCGTCGAACCCCTGCGCGCCGTCGCCGTAGGTCGCTGCGGACGACGCATAGATCAGGCGCGCGTTGTGTGCCGCGCACCAGCGCCACAGGTCCAACGACAGGCGCAGATTGTTTTCAACAATGCGGTCAACGTCGGTCTCCGTGGTCGCCGAGATGGCGCCCATGTGGAAAATGGTGTCGATCTCGCTGGCGTGGCGCTCCAGAAAATCAAAGAGGCGCTCGGGACGCACGATGTCGGCGAGTTCGCGCTTCGCCAGGTTTTTCCACTTCACACCGTCGCGCAGGCGATCGCAAACCACGACCTCGTGTTGGCCGCGCTCCTCGAGCGCCGCGACAAGGTTGGAGCCGAGGAAGCCGGCTCCGCCGGTGACGAGAATCATGGGACCGACTGCGGGTGAGGGGGTCAGGGGGACGCGGGCAGCTTAGCGCTCGGGGCGGCCCGCGCCGAGGACCTCGAGGTCCGCCAGCAGTGCGGGGGGCAATCCGATCTCCGCAGCGAGGACCGCGCCGGCGGACCCCGCCGCTTCGCCGCGGAATAGGCCCGACTTCAGGGCCCCAAACGTCACGGTCAGAACGGCCGGCAACAACACCCCGAGCGCAGCCCCTGTGTCGGCGTCCATCCCGCTGGGAACATCCAAAGCAATGCACGGTTTGCCCGAAGCCACGATGGCGCCAAAAACCTCGGCAAACGGAGCGCCGACCGGCCGCGAAAGGCCCGTTCCAAACACCGCGTCCAACACGACACCGGCCTTCCCGATCGCGGACTCGAGCGCGGCGAACCCGTCGGCGAAGCTGCCCATCTCACCGGCGCCCCCGTCCAGGGTGCGCGTCTTACCGCCAGCACCCTCCCACAGCGCGCGGTGCAGTTGGACCTCGGGTGCGGGCTCCTTTTCGTCGCCGGGGCCCACCAAGCGCCACAGGATCACCGTGTGGCCGCGGGCGCGCAGCGTTCGCGCACACACAAAACCGTCGCCCCCGTTGTTGCCGGGGCCGCACAGGACGAGCACCGGTCCGGCGTTGCCTTGCTCCTCCATCCAATGCTCGGCCGCCGTCGCCACAGCGCGCCCGGCGTTTTCCATAAGGAGCGCGATGTTCACGCCGAACTCGCCGATCGCGCGACTGTCGATCGTGCGCATCTGAGCCGCTGTCGCCACACGTCGTCCGGGCCCCAACTCGGGACCTTCTCCCACCGCGTAAAGTCCCTTCACGATTTCACCTCGTAGTATTCGCCACCGGATGCTTCAGCGATCGAGCGCCAACGGCGCTTCTGAGCTCCGCCCTCGGTCAGCACCACGTCGAGCACGATACCCGAGTAGCGGTTGCGCTCGGCCAATAACGGTTCCAATAGTTCCATATTCCAGTGGGGCCCGCCGGTCGGCGCGCCGTCGTGGAAAAGGATCAACGTGTCGGGCGCGGGATCCTCGAGCGCGAGGTCGAGCGCGTCCCAAAGATTGCCTTTGCCACGCAACGTCAGTTGCTCGAACCACTCGACAGCGCGTTCGGCGTTGCGCTTCGACGCGACGTCGAGTTGCTCCCAAAGCCGCGTGGGCTGCGTGGCATAGGGCACGAGGTTGAAGCGCGCGGACTCTCCCAGACCCTCCACCAGCTTGCGCACCTGTTGGTCGACCAGCGTTTTTGGCACGACACCGTTTTTTGCCGTCCACATGGATCCCGACATGTCGATCAGCACCGCAAAGTGGTCGGAGAGGATCGGCATCCCGTAGAGCGCCGCGGAAGTGGTTCCACCCTCGACGGCGGTGGCGGGTGCGCCGAGCTCGGCGCGCCAATCCTCGGGCAGGGTCGCCAGCCAATCGCGGAACGGACGGTGGTCGAGGCGCGCTTTGCGGCCCGAAAGCCGCTCTAGCCCGGCGGCGGCCATGCGCCGCAGGCGTATGCGGGGTTCGTGTTCGAGGCGCTCGACGAGAACCTCCACGGCGCGGCGGTCGCGGCATTCGACGATCGCGCGGATCGCCGCGGCGCGAACCACGGGTAACTCGTCGCGCGCGAGGGGCGCGAGCAGGGCACCGGCGCGCGCGGGGTGGTGGGTGGCGAGCAGGGCGGCCGCCACGGTGCGCTCCTCGCGGGCCTTCGAGCGCGCCGCGCTTTCAAGCCGCGGAACGAGTTCGGGCACGGATCGCCCGGACTGCGCGAGCGCCGCGAGCGCGAACAGCACCGCACCGCGCACACACGGGTCGCGATCCCGCTCCCCGATCGCCGCGAGCGCGCCGCGCTGCCGCGCTTCGTCGCCAAACTCAAGGTTCTGTGCGGCGGCCTGGCGCTCCACGGACCACACTGCCATGCGCCGAACACCCGGGTCCTTGTCACCGGCGGCGCGCAGCAGGTCCGCAAGGTGTGCGGGGGTTGGCCGCCGACCGATAAGTTCCGCGGTCCGCTTCCGCACGAGCACATTCTTGTGCCCGAGCGCATCGGAGCCGAGCACCCGCGCCCACACCTTCGCATGCGGCACGGCGGCGAGTCGCAACTGCGCTTCGTCCGCAACGAGCGCATCCGGATCCCGCAGCGCGGGAACCACGAGAGTCCAACTTTCTTCGGTTCCGATTTCGACGAGGCGCCGCACCGCGCTGCGCCGTTTGTCGGGATAGCGGTCCACAAGATCGCGCTTTGCTTCCGCGAGCCCACCATCCCCCGCCGGGGCGCGCGAGGAAGCGAAACTCCGGTCGACGCTCGGAGCGAACGCGCAGAGCACGAGTAGAGCCGAGGCGGCGCACCCACCGACCGTCGCGCTCATCGACCCACCCCCCGCAGCACGACTCGGTCTTCGTTGGAGGGTGTGAAACGCGACCGCGCCGCGAGGTCCTGCGCCAGCATGTCGCGTATCACCATCCCCGAATCCTCAAGCACCAGCGGCCGCTCCATCTCGAAAAGCCGGTCCCCACCCGTAGCGAGGAACGAATTGGTCGCCACGCGGTACGTTCGGTCCGGATCGAGTTCGTTCACGCCAAAACGCACGCCAGAAACCTTGGTGCCCGCGCGCCCGGATTCAAGGTGTACCGTCATGCCGCTGAACTCGAATCCGCGCCGCCCTTGACCTTCGAAAGAGCGCCGCACCAGCGCAAGGATTTCCGCCCCCGAAAGGTCGAAAGCGACGGCGGTGTTTTCGAAGGGGACGACCTCGAACACGGCGCGGCGGGTGATCGGTCCGGGAGCAAGACCGGCTCGGATCCCGCCCTTGTTGTGGATGCCCACGTCGGCGTTAAGCGTCGATCGCAGCGTGTCCGCGATCCAGTTGCCAAGCCCCGACGAGCGCAGGGGACCCCCGGGATGAGGCGCCTCGACCAGCGTTGCGACCACCTCGTCGAGGGCATCCGCCGCGCGCTCCACGAGCGCCGCAATCCCCCGCTCAACACGCGGTACCCGCGCTTGAACCGCGGGCTCTTCCTCCAAGTCGACGAGCCGCGCAGCAACCTCGACCACCCGCTTCGTGCGCGGATCGATCCACAGGTCAACACGCCCGACCACCGTCGCCTTCGCACCGGCCTGCACAAGGCGCGTCGCCCCAACCCGAACGGGCTCGCGCAAAAAGGTGTGGCTATGGCCGCCGACGATCAGCGCCAGGTCGGGAAACGCGCTGGCGAGCGCGCGGTCCGCGTCGACGCCGCAGTGGCTGAGCGGGATGACGAGGTCCACGCCCTCAGGCAGTTCCCCGAGGACGCGGCCGAACTCCTCCACGGGTTCGATGAAATCGAAATCCCGCGCATCGCGGTGGGTGATGAAGGGTGTCTCCCGCGCCACCAGGCCGACGATGGCGATGTCGAGACCTGCACGCCGAACCACCCGAAAGGGCGCGAGTTCCAGCGCCCGCGGCCCGAGTTCCAGCGCCCGCTGTCCGAATTCCAGCGCCCGCGGCCCGGGGGATTCTGTTCCAGCGCCGGCGGGCACACGCTCGCGCACGTTCGCGCACAGCGCGCGCCCTCCGGCGGCGGCGACGAGGCGTTTTAGGTTCGCCGCGCCCAGATCCCACTCGTGGTTGCCCGCGACCAGAGCGTCGTACCCGACCTCGAGCATCAGTTCCAGGAAGGGCAACCCGCCGTCAACCTGACCCTCGGGCGTGCCCTGGAACCAGTCGCCGCCATCGAGAACGAGAACACCCTTGCGCTCACCGCGGTGCTCTGCCCGCACAGCAGCCACGTAGGCGGCAACGCGGCCGAGCCCACCGACCCAGACCTCGCGATCTTGGATCCACGTGGCGCGCCGGGCGAGGGCCTGGCCGTGCACGTCGTTGGTATGCAGCACGACGAGGTGGACCGCGTCGGCGGGCGCGCGCACCGGCGTCTGCGCGCGGACCAAACCGGCGGGCGCAAGGAGCGCGACGGCCACACACAGGATCGTGTGCACCGCGCGCGAAAGCGGCGGTGCTCCGGAATTCCAAGGATGGGTCGGGTTTCGGCAAGTGCCCATGGCAAACCTAGGACGCCGCCCAGTGGAACAGGTTTCGCCCACCGCCCGAGAATAGCCCGAGAAAGCCGCGCGCCGGGTAGCGCCGCGACGTTCCCACGGCGCCCGCGCCGTGCGCCTGCACGCTCGGGGCGGTTTCCCGATCCCCGTCCGACCCCGGGACTTCCGCGCGTTGACAGGGGTGCGGCACGACCGAACACTCCCCGACACCTGCGAAGCGCCGCGCGCCCGCGCCCGCGCCAGTCCCCCGCCCCCCCTTTGCCATGGCCAGTGCCAAATCCCCCGCTTCCGCCCACACGTGGCGCTTTTTCCGCGCCGGCGGCGTCGACCAGGTGCGCCTCGACAGCGCCGAGGACATCCTGCACCTTGACACCCTCGACCAGAAGCTGTGGGTCGCGCTGAGCTGCCCGGTCAAGGGGCTTGAGTTCGACGAGCGCACCCTTGCGCTGCTCGACATCGACAAGGATGGCCGCGTGCGCGCGCCCGAGATCCTGGAGGCCGTGGCGTGGTTGAAGCGTGTGCTTGGCCGACCCGCAGCGCTGATCGAAGGGCGCGAGGCATTGGCCCTTGCCGACATCGCGGCCAACACGCCGGAAGGAGCGCGCCTCCTCGATTGCGCGAAACACGTCCTCCACAGCCTCGGGCGGGATACAAAGGAAATCAGTGTCGACGAGGCCACCCACGTCTCGGAAATCCTGACGAAAGCGGAGTTCAACGGCGATGGTGTCGTCGTGCCCGCCGCGCTGAAGGATGGTGCGCCGCGCAAGGTCGCCGAGGACATCGTCGCCACGGGCGGCGGAGTCCTCGACCGATCGGGGCGCATGGGCTTCGACAAAGCCATGCTCGACGCGTTCTACACCGATGCCGTCGCCTATGCCGCGTGGTACGCGACCGGCGCGCGGAACGCCAAATCGATTCTGCCGCTCGGCGGCGCCACTGAAGCCGCCGCGAACGCGGTCGCGCTCGTCCGCGCGAAGATCGACGACTACTTTGCGCGCTGCCGCCTTGTCGCCTTCGATCCGCGCGCTCAAGCCGCGCTCAACCGCGAGGAAACGGCGTACCTTGAAATCGCCGCACAGGACCTGTCGATTTCGTCCGACGAAGTTGCAGGATTCCCGCTGGCCGCGATCGAAGCGGAAAAACCGCTGCCCCTCGTCGCCGCGATCAATCCGGCCTGGGCCGCCGCGTTGCGCGTATTGCAGGAAATCGCCGTTGGACCGCTCCTTGGCAAGGACGTGGTGTCCTTGACCCCCGCGCAATGGAGCGCGGTTCAGCAATCGCTGGCACCCTTCGAAACGTGGCGCGCGAGCAAAGCCGGCGCGCGTGTCGAAGTGCTCGGAATCGACCGCGTTCGCGCGATCGTCGCTGGCGCGGAGCGCGCCATCCTTGAAGACGCCAGCGCCAGCGACCTCGCGGCGGCCGACCGCATCAGCGCTATCGAAGACGTGGAAAAACTGGTGCGACTCGCACGGGACTTCAACCGCCTGCTGCACAACTTCGTGAACTTCGCGGACTTCTACGCCCGCGACCGCGCGATTTTCCAGGCGGGCACGCTCTACCTCGACGGACGCAGCCTCGACCTGTGTGTGCAGGTGAACGACGCGGGCAAACACGCGACGCTTGCGCCTATGTCGAAGTGTTTCCTCGCGTACGTCGACTGCACGCGGCCGGGCGAGCCCAAAATGCAGATCGCAGCCGCGTTCACCGCGGGCGACAGCGACAACCTGTTTGTTGGCCGCAACGGCCTCTTCTACGACCGTCGCGGCCGCGACTGGGACGCAACGATCGCCAAGATCGTCGACAATCCGATCAGCATCGCGCAGGCCTTCTGGTCGCCCTACAAGAAGCTGCTGCGCTGGATCGAGGAGCAGGTCGCCAAACGTGCGGCGGCCGCCGACGACGCGGCCAACACCAAGCTGCAAACGGGTGCTACGGTTGCGGGAACTGCGACGACGACCGGCATGGTCCCCGCGCTGCCGAAGAAGATGGACATCGGCGTGCTGGCCGCCATTAGCGTCGCGATCGGCGGCATCGCCGTGGTCGTCGGGAAGATCATGGAAGCGTTTTTTGGGCTCGGTTACCTGATGCCGCTCGGCATTCTCGGCCTCGTGCTCCTGATCTCGCTGCCTTCGATGGTCATCGCGTGGCTCAAGCTGCGCCAGCGCAACTTGGGTCCGATCCTCGACGCCAACGGCTGGGCCGTGAACGCGCTCACGAAGGTCAATATTCCGCTCGGGCGTTCGTTGACCGACACACGCCATATTCCGGCGGGCTCGGAGCGCTCTCTGCGCGATCCCTACGCGCCGAAGGCTAGCGCTTGGCCGCGTGTGATCCTGACGCTGCTGGCCCTTGCGGCGCTCGGTTGGGGTTTTTGGCGGTTGGGATATCTCCACACTTGGTGGCCCGACTGCCCGTTGCCGCGCCCGGCCGTCGCTGCCCCCGAAACGGCGGCTGTGACGCCCGAAGGTGCGCCAGTTGACGCGCCGACGGATACGACGGGAGCCGAAGCGGGCGGTTGAACGTTCGCGGGCCGCGCCACACGGGCGCGGCGCAGCGGCGCAACGGCGCGCGGCGCCTATTCCCGCCCGATGCGGAAGTCCGCGGGCCACGTCACCTTCGTGCGAACCTCGAGCGTCGTTTCGCCGCCCGGCGGCACCGCGAGGTCGAAGGTCAAAATCCCCTGCTCGGCCTCCAGCTGTTTTGCGTCTTCGCTCGTGCGGTCGGGCCGCGGTGTCGTGGATTCGAGCGAAACCTCGATCCGTTGATCGCGCGGCTGCGGCAGGGCCTCGAAAACACGAACCGGCGTCGCCTGCGCGCCGGACGGCGCCACGTCATGCTTGATACGCACGCGCCAACCTGCGATGCGCGCCGCGCGGTTGCCGAAAAAACCGGGCTCCTGCTTGCTGTCGACGAGTTGCGAACGCTCGATGGTGAACGCGGGATCCGGACCGAGTTCGAGCGTGAGATCGGCGCCCGCGCCGGTGCGCTCGATCCCGGTTTCGCCCGCATACGCACCCCCGATGAACACCGCGGCGCGTCCCGCAAGTAGCGTCCAGGGGCTCGTGTTTTGCGCCTTGGTTCGCACCCAAACACGCAAGTCGTCGGCGGGCACGGCGTAACGCTCAGGGGTCGTCGCGATCCGCGCCCGGCCAATCAGCATGTCCGTCGGTTCGCCGCGCGCGAGCACGGACTCGCGACGTGGAATGCGGTACGCGAGGTTGAGCCCTTGGTCGAGCACTTCCACCGGCCCCATCGACGTCGCCATGGTGCGCTTGTCATCGGAGTAACCCAGGCTTTCGAGCCGCCGGGCTGGCGCGGATTCGTAGTAAGAGGACGACGGTTTTTCGAGATCCAGCCAGCGCGGCCGCGGTGTCGGCCCTGCGCCAACCGTGGAAGGTTGCGCCGTCGAAAGGGTCAGCTCGACAGCGTTCCAATCCTCACCGCTTTGTTGCCAGACTCGCGCACGGTGGACGAGGTCGAACGCCGCCATGTCGCTCTCGACACGCAGGTCGTAAAACGGCTCCCAGCGCGCCGCCGGCACGAGGTATTCGACCTCAATCTCAACGGCACCCTCGGCCAATGTCCGCAGGTGCACCACACAGTCGAAAACCCGCCGTTGCGCGGGTTGCCCCAGCGCCGTGATCGCCTGGTGCAGCGCGTCGTGCCGCGCCCAAACGGCATCACGCTCGGCTTCGATGGCGCGGATCTCCGCGGCAAGCTCGGCGATCGCGGCACGTGCTTGGGGCAGCGTTTCGCGCCAACGTGCAAAGGCCTCGGGCGACGCGAGCAACACGTCGGGTTCGATCGGGCGCGCGAGAAACTGATCCCACGCGGTGCGCACGGCGATCGCCTGATCACGCGTGGCCGAAAGTTCGTCGTAGCTGCGCCGCACGGCGGCACGCTGCTCCTCCAGCGCTTTGATCCGCGGATTTTGCGACTCCTCCACCAGTCGTTCCTCGAGCTTCACCGCCAGCACTTCCGCACCGCTCGCAACAACACGCAGGGACGCGCGGTCGAGCCGCGGGGAAAGGCCTTCGATGCGGAACACACCATCCCCGGCCGGCACCTGGCCGCGGCGCACGAGCCGCGCGCCGTCGGGATAAACAGTGACGGCGTCGAGCCGTGTTTCGAGCGGCGCGGGCGCCCTGTCCGCCGCGGCGGCAGCCGCGCCCCCGGCGCCGTTTTGCGCGGGCGCGAACGGCGTGAAGGCGAGTAGCGCGAACGGCAGGAGGAAGTGAATCGTTTTCATGGCGTGATCGGGGGGGGGAGCGCGGCGCTCGAGTCGCCGGTGGTCATCCAACGCCGCGGGGTGGCGGTTGGTTGGCCGTTTTACGCCCCTGCCGCTCTTTTCGCGGCAACCGGGCTGTAAAGGCCTCCCGCGCTTGCGCGCGCGGTGCCCCGTCGGCAATAAGGGCAGCTCTCCCCCATGAATCTCGAAGCGCTCGATCCCACCAGCCGCGCCGTCGCGCGGGAGATCCGACGCAACCTACCGCGCCTCGCCCGCCACATGCGCGTCGAGGACCGCCCGGGGGGCGCAGAGAGTTATGTCCACCTGCGGGCGCCGCGCCCGGTTGGGGACGGCCTGGCGCTGGTCGTCGACACGGGCGAGATGGGCCGCGTGCGGCTCGCGTTTGGCCGCTGGAGCCGCGAGTTCGACGCCCCGCTCGACGGCGGACGGCACACCGAACTGCCCGCCGCGCTCGACACCCTCGAGGACATCGCCCTCGGCCGCGCCAGCACCTTCACGCTGTTCCAGGGCGGCCGCTTCAAGGAATGCGGCGTCCTGCGCGTCGAGCGCGACGAAGCGGCGCTCCTGCGCCGACTCGCACCCGGCGTGCGCATCGAAATCGCCACCTGGAAAGGCGACGCGGACGCGGTCTACGAGCGCTGACGAGACCGAGGAGCTGTCAATCGACCCAGTGGGACGGGAACTCGCTCCAGTCGAGCGTGTCCGAGGGAATCACCGTTTCCATCTGATCGACGTCGAGGGTGAGCGTGTTTTCGACGAAGCCGTCGTCGTCCGGGTCAAAAAGGTAGGAGCTTTGGCCCGGCATCTCGGCAGGAGCGTGGAACACGTCCCATGCGCGGCCATGGCCCGCGAGACGCACGGCCGCGACCCACTTAGCCGTCGTGATGTCGAGCGACGCTCCGAACGCCAGCGCCGGCAGCAGCGGCAGCGGC
>Ga0163144_10003167_pt1 | contig 37550 bp, 41 predicted proteins | sample OliLak19BULKMAT1_FD_123175 | JGI IMG/M metagenome (GOLD analysis project Ga0163144, IMG submission 123175) | Freshwater microbial mat bacterial communities from Lake Vanda, McMurdo Dry Valleys, Antarctica - Oligotrophic Lake LV.19.BULKMAT1 | ecosystem: Environmental > Aquatic > Freshwater >...
CCCAAGACGCCCAAGACGCCCTGCGCCGTCCGGCCGGAGTTGCGTTGCCTTGCGCACAGACAGCCGGCTGGGCGCGGTCTCAAGCTGCGGGCAATGAATTCGCATTCCTGCAGGAGTTGCCATGACGATTGAAATTCGCAAGGGCCAAGCGCCTGCGCCGCTGTCGCGACAGGCCTTCGGAGAACGCTACCGCGCCGGCTTCCTCGACCCTGCCTTCGCCGCTGAAAAGGACGCGATCGCGCGTCTGGAAGAGATTGCCTGGCAGGCCTACGACGAAGGCCGCAAGGCGCCGCTGACGCGCGCGGCCGGAGCGGGCTACGCCGACCCGACCTACGCGTTGTCGGTGGAGTGGTTGGCCACCCGGCAGGCCGTCGACCAGGCGCAACTGGCCTGGGGCAACTCGGCCACGCCATCACGGGTGCTGCTGGTGTGCGGCAGCGCCCGCAACGACGGCACCTGCCCCGGCGAAATCTCGAAAACCTGGCGCCTGACCGAGATCGCGCAGGAGGTCGTGCAAAGCGCTGGTGTCCAAGCCGACGTGCTGGACCTGAGCCGCGTCACCTCCGAGTACGGGCGCAATATCCATCCTTGCAAGGGCTGCGTGTCGAGCGCCATGCCGCTGTGCCATTGGCCCTGCAGTTGCTACCCGAACCACGCGCTGGCGCAGACCCACGACTGGATGGCCGAAATTTATGAACGCTGGGTGGCGGCGCACGCGGTGATCCTGCTGGCGCCGACCTATTGGTACCAATCGCCCAGCCCATTGAAACTGATGATCGATCGGCTGGTGTGTGCCGATGGCGGCAACCCGGACCCCAGCACCACCCACGGCAAGCGGGTGGCCGAGGCCAAGCAGATCGAAGCGCAGGGCTGGAACTACCCCAAGCACCTGGCGGGGCGTGCCTTCGGCGTGGTCGTGCATGGCGATGTGGCGGGCGTCGAAGAACACCGCCGCAACCTGTGCGACTGGCTCGAGTGGATGGGCCTGATCGACGCCGGCACAACCGCAAAGCTCGACCGCTACATCGGCTACTACGGGCCCTACTACGACAGCCACGAGGCGCTCGACAAGGACAGCGCCGTGCAGGAAGAGGTGCGCAACGTGGCCCGCTCGGTGGTGGGCGCCGTCAAGGAACTGCGCGCCGGGCGCTTGAGCCAGCCCGACCAGGAAACCAGGTCTCCGCGGCCGAAGTGACGCGGGCGCAGAACGTCAATCCCACCCCGTGCTCGACAAAGGCGCAGCATGACCCACGAACCAGACGTCGCATCGCCCGTCGCGGCGCTCACCGCGGCCGACCACTTCATGGGCGATCCGCACGCGAGCGTGACGCTGCTCGAATACGGCGACTACGAATGCCCGGCCTGCATCAAGGCCGAGCCGTTGAGGCAGGCTCTCGTCGAGACCTTTGGCAAGCGTCTGCGCTTCGTGTTCCGGCACTTTCCGCTGATGGAGTTGCACCCGCATGCAGAGCTGGCCGCCGAAGCTGCCGAGGCGGCGGCCGCGCAAGGCAAGTTCTGGGCGATGCACCCACTGCTGTTCGGACAGCCGCATCACCTGGCGCTGGCTGCGTTGGCCATCCATGCGCGCAGCATCGGCCTCGACATGATCCGCTTCAACGCCGAGATGGCCGACCGGATCTACACGCAGAGGGTCCAGGAGCATCGCCGCGCCGGCGAACACAGCGGCGTTCGGACCACGCCCGCCTTCTTTCTGAACGGCACGCGGGTGGATGTCTCGTTCGGCTTCGAGAAGCTTGAAGAGGCGATCCACGTCGCCCTGCATGCCGCTCCTCAGGCCCCGGTGAAGCACCCGTGAACGTCTCTCGACGAGACCTCTGAAAGGAACCGTCATGCCTCAGAAAGCCTGGAGCGCCAAGCGCGAGCGCCAGTACGCGCACATCAAGGCAAGCCTGATCGACCGCGGCAAGCCAATGCCGGTGGCCGAAGAGATCGCAGCGCGGGTGGTCAACAAGGAGCGCGCGCAACACGGCGAGTCCGTGGAGGCGAGCCCTTCCTCGATCAACGACATGTCCGCCGGTCGGCGCGGTGGCTTGCGCTCGCACCAGGGCGCCGGCGGTCGCACCTTGCTCCAGCTTCGCAACGAGGCGCGGCAGCGTGGCGTGAAGGGGCGCTCGCTGATGAGCAAGGCGCAGCTCGAGCAGGCGTTGGCGCGATGAATGCACCCACGCCGCGCAGCGAGGACATCGAGGTCCCCGAGAGCCCACCCGTCGCAGCTGCAGAGGCGCGCGCCATTGCGCCCGCTCGGGTCAGCGCCATCGAAGCAGTGGCCCGGTCGCGGCTGCTGACCGTGGGCATGGACGCCCTGTTGGTCGAAGTGGCCGCGCTGCTGTCGAGCGCACAGATCAGCGTCGTGGTGGTGTGCGATGCCGCTGGCTTGCCGTTGGGCATCATCACCGAGACCACGCTCGTCCAGCGCCTGGGACTCGGCCAAGCCGACTTCTTCGCCACCCGCGCCGGCGATGTGATGACGCGCGAGATCACGCGCTGCAAGCCTGACGACCTGTTGTCAGACGTACTCGCGATGATGCACGAGCGAGAGCTGATCCATGTGCTGGTCGTCGAAACCGGCCACCGGCCGCTGGGCGTGCTCAATGCGCGAGACGGGCTGCGCGCATTGCTGGCAGCGGGCACCCACGAGGAGGAACTGCTACGCAACTACGTGATGGGCATCGGCTACCAATGAAGGCGCGCCACTGACGCTCTCGCAGGGCGCCCTCGGCGCTGCAGCGCCGTTTGCGACTCTGCCTCAGCCGGTTCTTTGTGGATCGTCGTCCCCCGGCGCCACTTCGGGTCGCACCCGGTGACCCCCGGGATCGTGTTTTGCGAGCTCCGTTCCGACAGCACGTTTGAGTTTGCGCACCGCGCCTTCGATGGCCTGATGGGCATTGCCGGCGTGGTCTTTCACCACGACGGCGTCCAGACCCACCAGCCTGGCCTCCAGCGTGCAATGGATGTCGTCGTCGCTCGACTTCGCCTGGCTGTTGACGTCGGAGAGGTGTGCCTCGACGCGCGTGACACGTTCGGCAAAGCGCTCCATGGCGTCTTGCACCACTTTGTGCAGGTGGTCAGCCATGAGATGGCCGCCGTCGGTGTTGGGGTCGGAGTGAAGCAGGATCTGCATGGGGGTCCTTGTGAGAGCTACCAGAGGTGTTTGCCGTCGATGACGACGACCGGCTCGAGCGCGGGGCGGAAGTCATCCACGAGGTGGGCGCCGTCGGCTGGCTGCATGGCCGCGTGGAAGCGGCCCGGTTCGCAAACCATCCGCCAGCCCCCCTGCTTGGCGCAGATCGAACAGGTGCAGCGCGTTGGCCGGACCTGTGGGGTCACTCATTTGCCTCACGCGATGTTGGATTGCGGTCGGCACTGCTGGAGCCTTCCGGGCTCGCCATGGAGCCCGCGGACGCAGCACCCAATGCGCCCACGACGGCGCCCACAGTGCCACCCACCACGACACCGACCGGGCCAGCCACCACGACGCCGAGGGCCGCACCGGTCGCCGCGCCGGCCACCATGCCGCCACCCATCAACACCGATTTCGCTTCGCGCTCGGCTTCTTCGGGTTTCAACGGAAACTGTGCCGCGGATGCCGGGTCCTGCGAGGGGACGCCGCGCCCGCGATGGGCCTGCTCCAAGAGGTCTTCGTTGACCGGTGCGGTGTTCAACGGCGGGGTGGCGGGTGGATTCACGAAAATCTCCTGGAAGTTGGCGGTGGGCACTTCGAAAACGATGGCCGAAGGCTGCACCCAGATCTGTGGCGCGTCGGTGCGTTGGCACGCATTGCTCGCTTTAAGACGGTCTGCGTTCGAGCGCTCGGCGCGCAAGCCGGACAACGCAGATCCTGCGCATCCGACCCCAAGGGGTCGCCCGTTCATGCGAGGACGACGTCTGCCCGGCGCCGCCCCAAAAACTCTTTCAACGAAGGACTCGAGAGTGACCGGCGAGGCCGCGCACGATCGCAGCCAGCTCTGGGCGCTGATCCAGGACATCAAGTTCGGGATGTCGCGAACAAGTGGGTCAATGGCGTACGCATTTCGCCTGCGATCGGTGCGCGCGCTTCGGCCATGTCCATCGCCGGCAAGTCGTCGTGGAGCAGCTCCAGCTCTTGGGTGTACGCCGCCGGCAGCAGGTCGTGCCGCATCGCCAACACCTGGCCGAACTTGAGGCACACCAGCCCGAGCTCCTCGAGAGCCTCACGCACGTCTTTCGGCTTCAGCCAGTGGCGCCTGCCGAGCAGGGCGCCACCGGACCCGTGCCGTGCCAGCGCAGCGAGGCTCTGCATCAGCCGCGCGATGGCGCTCAGGCGGCTCTTTGGTGGATCGATTCGCTCGGCCATAAAAGCAACGCCGGGTCAGTCGCAGCCAACGGCTCATTCCTGCAGCGCCTCCGCACCGCGCAGGCGCAAGGCATTGGTGTTGACCGAGGCCGAACTCAGGCTCATGGCCAGGGCAGCGACCATGGGACCGCTGTTTTAGAGCATGGCGTCACGTTCCGCGCGGAGTCAGCTTGGTAGCGCCGTTGACCAACGCGGCCTTCACCCTGTCCAGCCGCTCGCGGACTTCGTGGGCAACGCGCGCCACCTCGGGGTTGGGGGTCATCTGCAGCACCGCCACCGGGTCCATGAAGGCGACGACAAGCTGGCCGCCTTCTTCCTCACGAACGACGACATTGCAGGGCAGCAACAAGCCGATATCAGGCTCCGCGCTCAGCGCGCGGTGGGCCAGTGGTGGATTGCAGGCGCCGAGGATTCGATAGGGCCGCCCGTCGATGCCAAGCTTGGCCTTCATGGTCGCCTGCACATCGATTTCGGTCAGGATCCCGAAGCCCTCCGTCTTGAGGGCCTCGGTCACCTGGACAACGGTCTGTGCGAAGTCCTGCGCCGGCAGGACGCAGTGGAAGCCGTAGGCGGAAGTGGCCGGAGCAGGGAAGCCGTCGGGTGCGACGCTCATGGCGGCACCCCTTACTTGCTGGGCGCCGCGGGCGCCATCCGATCCGCCATCATGGTCATCATCATCTGCATCGTGGCCATGTGGTCGGTCATCATTTGATGGTGCTTGGCCATCTCGGTCGGCATGCCTTTGCCGTCACCCATGCCAGCCATAGCCGCCGTGGCGCCCATGCCGTGCATGCCTTGCATTTCCTTCATCATCGCCATGCCGCCTCGCATGGCTTTCATGTGCTCGGCCATCAGGGCCTGACGCTCCTCAGGCGTCTTCGCGCCCATCATCTTCTGGCGCATCTCCTGCATGGCCTTCATGCGGGGGTCCATCGCGGCCATGGACGCGGGTGCCGCCATGCCGGACATGCCGGGCGAGGCGGGAGGCGCGTTCATGGCGCCGGGGCTTGCGCATGCAGTGGCGAGGGTCGCAACAGACAAGGCAACGAGTGCGCGAATTGCGGTCATGGTGAACTCCTGTGGGGGTGGTGGATCCTGTGTGGACCCGGAACGACGGGGACAGACGCTGGCGGCTCGGAGGCCTGGCTGAGCGCGTCAAATCGTCAAGCGCAGCAAGCGGATGAACAGCGGCGGCCCGACCGAGGCAGGCCGTGCGACCCGCGGCAACCGAGAGGCAGCGGCAATTGGCGCCGCTAGCGGCCATGGCGCGTTGGCCATGAAGATGGGGCCAGGCATATCGGCCTGGGCCGCTTTGCTCTTGATGACCGCCGAAGACTCGCCAGCGCAGAACTTGAGGCACCCCGCCTTGGCACCGTCGTTGCCGAGTCCATCGTCCTCGTCTCCGCCGTGATGCTGGACGTGCTGGACCTGTCGCGTCGCAGGCGCCGCGGTGTCCCCGGCCGCCGCGGCGCCCGCCTGCGATGAGACGGACCCAAGCTCGCCTTGCGGGTTATTTTGAAGCAGGCACGCGTTCGCGACCGCCGACAGCAGCGCGAACATCCAGGCGAACAGCGTCACACACGCGGCGTGGCGCAGTTGTCGGCGGGTGAAGATCGGGTTCAGCATCAAAGTCACTTGCGCCTTTGCATGACGACCCAGGCCACGAGGCCGATCACAAACACGAGCAGGACCGCTAACCCATAGCCGCCATACCCGCCCATCCAGCCACCACCGCCCATACCGCCATTCATCATGGGTCCGTTTTGCGCCAAGGCGGCGCCGGTCACGAACGAGGGCACGGAGCCGACGGCTACTGCCAACAAGTTCTTCATGACATCTCCTGTTCAACACGCTGGATCCAACCGGCCACAACCGGAGGGCCCACCAACCCAGCGAGGCAGCAGAGTTTCAAACCGCTGCGGGCTGATCGGACCCGCATTCGTTCGTCCTTGATTGCTGCCTTGCGCCCCCAACCCCCCAACCTGACTTCATTGCAGCAGAAGCGGAGGGCACAAAGTTACGCTGAACGGGCGCTGTGGTCTGTACGACAACGAACACTCACAAGCGATGCGCGACGATGTGCATGCTAGTGGGCCGGCCAGCGCTTCACCCGGGGTGAGGCGCGCCTTCGATGGCAACGAATTAGCGGCAGCAGCAGCCGCTGCCGCTGCGTGTCGGCGTGACACTGGTCGCCGCCGGTGGGGCCCCACGCTGGATCGCGACCGAGATGTAGCCGGCCGCCGTGATGGCGGCGCCCAGTTGCGCTGCATCGTTCGCGCTGGTGTCGATCTCGACGCGGTGGTTCGCCAGGTCGATCTGCACCCTGGCGCCAGGGTCCAGGGCCTTCACCGCCTTGGTGATGGTGCTGACGCAGTGGCCGCAGGTCATGTCCTTGACTTCGAAGGCAATCATTTCTGGATCCTTGTTTGAAACGGGTTGGAATCGGGATACTCTCGACCTTGCTACCGTAGGAAGGTCAAGCAGTGGTGTCGAATGTCCAACTTTTCAGTGTAGTTATTGATTGCCCGGCCTTGACCCTCCCATCGTGGGAAACTCGAAGATGCGCATCGGACTTACAGAACCCCACCGCATGGAGCGCTCATGAACACCCCACTCAGGGCCGCGGCCCGACCCGGCGAGATCCACCTGCAGATTGCGGGCATGACCTGCGCGTCATGCGTCGCACGGGTGGAGAAGGCCTTGCTGAAAGTCCCCGGCGTGTCGAGTGCCTCGGTCAATCTGGCGACGGAGCGAGCGACGGTGGAGGCGCTCACCACGGCGTCGACTGCGCTACTGGTGGCGGCGATCGAAAAGGCGGGTTACACGGCGCGGGACGTGACGAAGGATGCCGCCCCAGCGGCGCCGCAGGACCGGCTCCGCCTGCCGGCGTGGGGTCCGGCCGCGCTGGGCGCGCTGCTGAGCTTGCCGCTGATCGCACCCATGCTGTTGAGCTTGTTCGGCGTGCACTGGATGCCAAACGGATGGTTGCAACTGGCGCTGGCCACCCCGGTCCAGTTCGGCCTGGGCTGGCGTTTCTACCGGGCCGGCTGGAACGCGGTGCGCGCCGGTGCGGGCAACATGGACCTGCTGGTCGCACTCGGAACGTCGGCGGCCTACGGCTTGTCGGTGTATCTGCTCTTTCAGCAGGCGGACCACGGTATGCCGCACCTGTACTTCGAGGCCTCGGCGGCGGTCATCACCTTGGTGCTGCTCGGCAAGTGGCTCGAAGGCCGGGCTAAACGGCAAACCGCCGATGCGATCCGCGCCCTGAACGCACTGCGCCCGGCGACGGCGCGGGTGTTGCGCGATGGTGTCGAGATCGAACTGCCGGTCGAACAGGTCCAGGTGGGCGATCTGGTGGCCGTGCGGCCGGGCGAGCGCGTCGCCGTCGACGGCGAAATCACCGAAGGCCGCAGCCACATCGACGAGTCGCTCATCACCGGCGAGAGCATGCCCGTGGCCAAGTCCGGGGGCGACCGGGTGACGGGGGGGTCCATCAATGCGGAAGGCGCCTTGACCGTGAAGACCCTGGCCGTGGGCGCCGAGACGACGCTGGCCCGCGTCATCCGCATGGTCGAGTCCGCGCAGGCGGCCAAGGCGCCCATCCAGCGCATCGTCGACCGCGTCAGCGCCGTCTTCGTGCCTGTGGTGCTGGGTGTCGCGCTGCTCACGCTCGGGGGCTGGATCGCGGCCACTGGCAGCTGGGAGCAGGCCATCATCAATGCCGTGGCGGTGCTGGTGATTGCCTGCCCTTGTGCGCTGGGCCTGGCCACACCGACAGCCATCATGGCGGGCACGGGTGTGGCTGCGCAGCACGGCATCCTGATCAAGGACGCCGCGGCACTGGAGGTGGCACATGCGGTGACCACGGTCGCCTTCGACAAGACGGGAACCTTGACCGAGGGGCGCCCGGCCCTGGTCGCCGTCCATGCGGCTGGGGGGCTGAGCCGCGAGGATGTGCTGCGTCTGTCGGCCGCCTTGCAGAAGTCGAGCGAACATCCGCTGGCCCATGCGGTGCTGGAGCGGGTCCGCGTTGAACAACTCGTGGCGCCCACGGCTCAAGATGTCACGGCGCTCCCCGGCCGCGGCCTGCAGGCCACCGTGCATGGCCAGACCGTGGCACTGGGCAGCAGCCGGCTGCTGCGTGAACTCGGCGTGGACGCGGGCACGCTGGCCGGTGACGCTGCCACGCTGGAGCGCCAGGGCCGCAGTGTCTCCTGGCTGATCCGGCTTGACGGCCACGAGGAGGGTGGCAAGGCCGAACTGCTGGGCCTGCTGGCCTTTGGCGACTCGGTCAAGGAGGCTGCCGCAGCCGCGGTCGCGCGTCTGCACCAACTGGGCGTCAAGACGGTCATGCTGACCGGCGACAACCACGGCAGCGCACAAGCGGTTGCGCGACAGTTGGGCATCCAGGATGTCCGCGCCGAGGTGCTGCCGGGCGACAAGGCCGCTGTGGTGCAGGGGCTGCGTGCGGCCGGCGAGGTCGTGGCGATGGTCGGCGATGGCATCAACGACGCGCCCGCGCTGGCGGCGGCCGATGTCGGCATCGCCATGGCCACCGGTACCGACGTGGCCATGGAGACTGCGGGCATCACCTTGATGCGCGGCGACCCCCGGCTGGTCGCGGATGCGATCGACGTCTCGCGAAGCACCTATGCGACGATCCAGCGCGGGCTGTTCTGGGCCTTCGCCTACAACGTCGTCGGCATCCCACTGGCCGCCGCGGGCCTGCTGAACCCGGTGATCGCCGGTGCGGCAATGGCGCTCAGCAGCGTCAGCGTGGTCGGCAATGCGCTGCTGCTGCGCCGTTGGCGCTCGTCGGCCGAAATCCAGACCGCGATGGCCCGTGCCGATGGACCGCGCACGGCCACGGCTTGAGGAGCAGACAGCATGGACAAGATGAACATCGGTCAGGCCGCCAAGGCCTCGGGCGTGTCGGCCAAGATGATCCGCCACTACGAAGAGGTCGGACTGATTCCCGCCGCCGCACGAACCGACGCCGGTTACCGGCAGTACAGCGACACCGACGTCCACACGCTGCGCTTCGTTCGGCACGCGCGGGATCTCGGCTTTTCGATCCCCGAGATCGGGGAGCTCGTCGGCCTGTGGCACAACCGCAAGCGGCCGAGCCGTCAGGTGAAGGCACTCGCGCAGGCCCATATCCAGGAACTGGAGCAAAAGGCGCAGGAGTTGCTCGCCATGAAGGCAACGCTCGAACACCTGGTGCATTGCTGCCACGGTGACGACCGGCCGGAGTGCCCTATCCTGGAGACGCTGGCCAACGACGCGCCCGCTGCGCCCGCCGGCAACTACAACGGCTCCGCGGTGCGCCGGGCGACCCCACGTTGACGCGGTCCATCAAGCGTCGAGCCGGGGATCGCTGTCGATATCTGGTCGCGTGCAGGCGATCCACTGGGACGCGCAGCCGTGGATGTGCCGCGGGTGGTCCATCGCTGCCGCGACTGCGCACGATTCACTCTTGAGGCGTGCCCGCGCACATCGTCAGGTCGTTACGGCCGGGGTCGACACCGCGCCCGTTGAGGGGGCTGGAGCCGCCCATGCCCATGCCCATGCCCATAGCGCGCATGACGACCCCGTCAGCGCGACACGTGTTGTTTTCAGTTGAACTCGGAACCGGGCGGACTGCTTCTCCAACCAGTCAGCCGCTGTCACTGGTCCTGCAGGCATTGCACCATCGCCTGCGCCAGTTCGTGGCGGCCGTAGGGTTTGCCGAGCACCGGCGGGCCGCCTGCCAAGGGCGCGCCCCGCGCCGCGAGGTGGCGCGAGTAGCCCGAGGTCAGCAGCACGGCCAGGCTGGGGTAGCGGGCATGCACGCGCTGCGCCAGTTCGTGGCCGTCGATGCCGGTGCCGAGCATGATGTCGCTGAACAGCAGGTCGAAGGCGCAGCCGCCTTGCGCTTGGCCCAGCTGCGCCAACGCAGCCTCGGCGCTCTCGCAGGCCACGACCCGGCAGGACATCGATTGCAGAAAGGCCTGCGCGACATGCCGCACGTCGGCGTCGTCTTCCACCAACAGCACGCGCAGACCGTCGGGCAGGCTCGTGGCCTGCGCGGCATCGGCGGCTGGGCCGTCGCCCGCTGGGCGTGCGCCGCTGGAAAGGGCGGGGAGGTACAGGGTCAGGGTGGTTCCGACACCCGGGGCACTGTCGAGTTCGACATGGCCTTGGGACTGCCCGACGAAGCCGTACACCGTGGCCAGGCCCAGGCCGGTGCCGCGGCCTGCGTCCTTGGTGGTGAAAAAGGGTTCGAAGGCCCGATCGCGCACTTCGGCGCTCATGCCGGTGCCGGTGTCTGTCATGCTGATCCAGACCCACTCGACCGCCGACGGGTTGGCATCGCCGATCGCACCCAGGGCACGCGTCGGCGCGCCGCTGCCGCAGCCCAGCACCAAGGTGCCGCCGTCGGGCATCGCGTCGCGGGCGTTGACAGCCACGTTGAGCAGCGCCGACTCGAGTTGCACCACATCGACCATGCAACGCGGGCAGGTCGCTGGCGTGTGCACCAGCACATGGATGTTTTCCCCCAGCGTACGGCGCAGCATGTCGGCCAGCGAGTTCAGCACGGCAATCGGGTCCACCGCGGTGGGATCGAGCGCCAGACGCCGGGCAAAGGCCAACAGCTTGCTGGTCAGGTCGGCGCCACGCTGCCCGGCACGGGTGGCTGCGGCCGCCAGTTGCCGGCCCAGCGGATCCATCGCCACTGCGGGCTGTTCGGCGAGCAACTGCAGGTTGCCCAGGATGACGGTCAGCAGGTTGTTGAAATCGTGCGCCACGCCACCGGTGAGCTGGCCCACGGTTTCCATGCGCTGGGCATGGCGCAGCTCGGTCTCGGCCTGCGCCCTGCGCAGGCTGGTCGAGAGCAGGCTGCCCAGCGCCTCGAGGAAAGCCACCTCGTCTTCGCCGAAGCGATGCGGCTGTGTCGACCAAGCCGCCAGGGCGCCGACCGCGCGCGCGCGGTCCACCAGCGGCACCACGACCCCGCTGCGGGCTCCGGGCGGGCGCTGATCGGCAGGCGTCTCGAAGCGTTGCTCGCGGTCCAGGTCGTCAATGACCAGCGGTGCGCGCTGGCCGAGCGCCTGGCCCAGCACGGTGTTCGGACGGTTGGCATACACAACGGTCTGAGCCGGGTCGGGCGCCAGGCCGATGGCACTCACTACGCGCAGCTCGGCCTGGTTGGGCGTGAGCAGGTACACCACCACGGCGTCGACTTCCAGCGCCGCTTGCACCGCCGAAGGCACGCGCCGCAGCAGTTCGTCGGGATCGAGCGAGTCGACGGCAACGCGGCCGAGCTGGACGCCGAAACTGCCGTAGCGCGCGCGTTGCAGCGCGCGCTGAACACGCGGGTAGGCGCCGATGCCACGCAGGGAGGCGACCACGTAGTCATGACCATCGACGTGCAGCGGGCTGAGGGCAATCTCGACCATCACCTCGCTGCCGTCGGCGCGCCGCGCCATCAGCTCCCAGTCAGTGCCCATCGGGCGTGTTTGCGGCGCCTGCGCATAGCGGCGGCGATGGGCGGCGTGCTGGGAGGCTGCCCGGGCCGGCACCAGGACGTCGACCGACACGCCCGCCAGTGCCTCGATGCTGTAGCCCAGCAGCGCGGCCGCCGTGCGGTTGGCCAGCACGACGCGGCCTTGCCCGTCGACCAGCAACACGCCGTCGGGATTGGCCTCGAACAGGCCACGAAAGACGCTGTCGGGCAGTGCCGTCATCACGCCAGTGGCGAGGTCACCAGCTGATAGCCCGCGCTGCGCACCGACCTCAGCAAGTGCGGTTGCTGCAGATCGTCGCCCAGCTTTTTGCGCAAGCGTCCCACCAACACGTCGATGGCGCGATCGAAGGGCGCTGCCTGTCGACCGCGGGTGTGCTCGAGAAGGAAATCGCGTGTGAGCACGCGCCCTGGGTGCTGAACAAACACCGCCAAGAGGTCGAACTCACCACCGGTCAGAGCGATCTCATTGCCATCCGGCGCAAGCACACGCCGGGTCGCTGGGTCGAGCGTGAAACCGGCAAAGTGGTGGCACGCGGGCTGTGCCGGGCTCAGCGCAGCCTCCGGGCTGGCGCTGGCGCTGCTCTCGATGCGCCGCAAAACGGCCTTCACGCGCGCCAACAACTCGCGCAGGTCGAAGGGTTTGGTGATGTAGTCGTCGGCACCGATTTCCAGGCCCACGACGCGGTCCACGGCGTCGCCGCGGCCGCTGACAATGATCACGCCGAGCGGCGCCGCGGCACCGCCCTCGCGCAGCCGCCGGGCGATGGCCAGTCCGTCTTCACCCGGCAGGCCCAGATCGAGCAGCACCAGCGCCGGTGGGTCGCTCGCCAGCAGGGCCGTCAGGTCGGCGTCGCGATGCAACTCCGAGACGCGATAACCATGGCCGCGCAGGTAAGTGCCGAGCAGCGCAGTGATCTCGGGCTCGTCGTCGAGCAGGGCGATGTGGGCGAGGGTCACAAGCGCCAGTATGCCGCCGTCTTGGCCGCGCGCTGTACGGAGCAGAATCAGCGCCATGATCCCTCCTGCGCGCGCTCTGGTTCTGCTCGTGCCCTGGCTGATGCTGGCCGGATGCGCAACCCGCTCGGCCGACGTGGCACCACAGGCCGCAGACCCCGCCGTGTTTGCGGCCCTGAGCTGCGAAGCGATGGACGACGAAGCCGACCGCATCCGGCAGCACGCGGCGCGACTGGCCTACGCGGTCGACGAGCGATCAGGCAACAACATCATCGCCCTCGGTCTGGGCGTCACGGTGTTCTGGCCGGCATTGCTGGCGATGCGTCCACAAGGGCCGGATGCCACGGCCCTAGCGCAATTGAAGGGGCAGGACGAGGCCCTGCGTTCGGCCCAGGCCGCGCGGGCTTGCCCTGCGGCGCCGGAGTTGCTGGCGCCGGCCCGTGTGGCTGCGCTGCCGATCGCCCTGGGCGAGCGCCTGGTTTACGAGGAGCGGCCAGCGGCCCGGGGCCCGGCCCGCCAGTTCGGCCTGCGGCTTCAGGCCCTGCGCCGCGACGAGTTGGAGTTCGCGGTCGACGTTGCCGGCCAGGCCTCGCCATTGCGTTGGCAGCAGGACCCCTGGGGCAACCAGCCGAACCTGGCCCCGGACAGCGGCTGGTTGCACTGGCAGCGGCTGTTGCGGCCCGATCTGGCGCTGGGCGACGTGCTGGCCGGCGAGGTCATCGGCGGCGAGAGCGGGCGCAGCGGACGCTTGCGCGGGCAGGTGATTGCCCTGGGGGTGCAAACCGGGTTGGGCCGGGCTTTCGACGCAGCCGTGATCGAGTTGTACGGTGACGCCCCCCTGGCCGACTACAGCACTCGCCTGGACGGCGTGATGGTGGTCGACCGCAAGAGTGGCGTGCTGCTGCGCCTGGAGTTGCGCAGCGGCAACCCCGAGTTCGCGCTGCGGCGAGTCTTGCTGCGGGTCGAGGGGACTGAGCCAGCGCCGTAGCGCCTTCGGCGCTCGGTTTACTTAGCTTTACGGGCCAGGCGTGAGCGCCTCACGCTGGGCGCGCATTCTTTGGTCTTCACCAACGCCTCAGGAGATCTCCATGACCCAGTCGACCTCAATGTTCTTCGGCCCTGCACGCCTGTTCGGCGGTGCCTTGCTGGCCGCCGCGCTCGGCGGTGCCGCTCTGTCGGCCTGGGCCCAGCCGGCAGACCATCGTGGCCACGCGATGCAGGCTGGCGGCGGCATGGGCGGCATGGGCGGCATGCAGATGCACGGCCGCATGGTCGAGAAGATGCTCGACCGCGTGAATGCCACAGCCGAGCAACGCGCCCAGATCAAGCAGATCACGGAGCGGGCCGCAGTCGAGATGAAGGCTCAGCACGAGTCGGGCCGGGCGCTGCGCGAGCAGGGCATGAAGTTGTTCACGCAGCCGGTGGTCGACGCCAACGCCGCGGAAGCTTTGCGCGCTCAAATGTTGCAACAGCATGATCAGGGCTCGCGCCGCATGATGCAGACCCTGCTGGAGGTCAGCCGCGTGCTGACGCCCGAGCAGCGCAAGACCCTGGCCGAGGGCATGGCCAAGCGGGGCGACATGATGCGCCGCCACCAGCAAGAACGGCAGTCGCTCGAGGGCAAGCCTGCGGCACGTTGAGTCGCTTATGCTTTCAAGCAGCTGGCCCCGGCGATCCAGTTCGCAGGGGCCCTTTCGCCTTTCACCGCATGCAACCCCGATGGCCTCTGCGCAACGCCTGCTGCTGATCGACGACGACGCGCGCCTGGCCACGATGGTCGGCGACTACCTGCGCAACGCCGGCTTCGCCGTCGATGTCGCCGCGACGCTGGCGCTGGGGCGCGAACGCTTGAAGGGCCAGCCCTACGACGCCCTGTTGCTCGACCTGATGCTGCCCGACGGCGACGGTCTGGAGCTGACCCGCGAGTTGCGCGCCAGCCCTCAGACTCGTCGCCTGCCCTTGCTGATGCTGACAGCGCGCGGTGAACCGCTGGACCGCATCGTCGGCCTGGAACTCGGCGCCGACGACTACCTCGGCAAGCCCTTCGAGCCGCGCGAGTTGCTGGCCCGCGTCAAGGCGTTGCTGCGCCGCGCCCAGCCCGATGTCGGGGCGGATGAGGTGTTGCGCTTCGGCCGCCTCGAAGTCGACCTCGGTGCGCGCCAGGCCCGCATCGGCGGCACGGCGTGCGAGCTCACCGGTCACCAGTTCGAGCTGCTCGTCGTGCTGGCCCAGGCGGCCGGCCGCGTGCTGTCGCGTGACCAGATCATGGACGCGCTGCGCGGCCACCCGATGGAGGCCTTCGATCGCTCGATCGACGTGCACATCTCGCGTATCCGTTCCGCCATCGAAGACGACCCGAAGAACCCGCAGCGCGTGCTGACGGTGCGCGGCGTGGGCTACCTGTTCGCGAAGCGCCAGGACGCGGGCAGCGAGGCATGAAGTCTCTCTACCTGCGCATCTACCTGACGGTGGTGGTGGCGCTGGCCCTGTTCGCCAGCGGCTCGGCTTGGTTGTTCCACCGTGAAGTCCAGGCCGAGCGCAGCCGCTTCGACGCCCAGGTGAGCGAGCGCGTCGGCGCCTGGGCCGACTTGATCCAACGCTCGCTGCCCGCGGCGGATGCCGATCGCACGCAGCAGGCTGCGGCCTTGAGCGAGTGGTCGCAGCGCCTGCGCCTGCCGCTGGCCCTGGACGACAGCGAGGGCCGGCGCATCGCAGCCAGCGAGTCCTACCTGCGCCGCACGGCCGACATGCCGGGCGTGCGGCACGGCGCGCCGGTGCGCCTGGACGATGGCCGCACGCTGTGGCTGCTGCGTGCCCCCATGCAGGCGCTGCGCGCCGACGCGGCGATGCGGCCGGGTGCCGGCATGGCCGGCGACGCGTCCCGGCCGCCGGTGCTGCCGCCGTGGCCGCGCGGCGCGGCGCTGGTCGCGCTGTTGGTCCTGCTCTTCGCCGCGGTGGCGGCGGGGGCCTATCCGGTGGTCCGGCGCTTGACGCGGCGCCTGGAGAGCCTGAAGGGCGGCGTCGAGCGTTTTGGGGCCGGGGCCCTGGGCCAGCGCGTCGATGCCTCGGGCCATGACGAAGTGGCCGCCCTCGGTGCCAGCTTCAATCAGGCGGCGGAGCGTATTCAGGCCCTGGTCCGTTCACATCAGTCCCTCCTGGCCAACGCCAGCCACGAGTTGCGCTCGCCATTGGCGCGCCTGAAGATGGCACTCTCGCTGCTCGACGACACGCCCGACGGTGCAGCGCGCGAGCGTCTCAAGAAAGAGGTTCGCACCAACATCGGCGAGCTCGATGCGCTGGTCGAGGAGGTGTTGCTGGCCAGCCGGCTGGACGCCCAGGCCGTGGAGCTCGTGCGCGATGCGGTCGACCTGATCCCGATCGCCGCGGTCGAGGCGGCCCAGGTGGGGGCCGAAGTGCAGGCGGCGTCGCCCAGCCTCACCGTGCAGGGCGACGAGCGCCTGTTGCGCCGTGCCTTGCGCAATCTGCTGGAGAACGCGCGGCGCTACGGCGAAGGCGGCGACATCACGCTGAGTGCCGAGCGCGTCGCCGGTGCACCGGCGCATGCCGAGTTGCGTGTCTGCGACCGCGGCCCCGGCGTGCCAGAGGCCCTGCGCGAGCGCATTTTCGAGCCCTTCTTCCGTCTCCCCGGTCACGCCGAACGCGAGGGCGGGGTCGGCCTGGGCCTGGCCTTGGTCAAACAGATCGCCGAGCGCCACGGCGGCCGCGTGCGCTGCGAGGCGCGGGCGCAGGGGGGCAGTTGCTTCGTCATCACACTGCCACTGGCATGATTTCCCGGCAACCGGGCCAGGGAGGGCAACTCGTCACTCATTGTTGTGACTGCGCCGTCTGTACTGCGCCGCGAGTCAGTCTTCACCGTGGCCAGACGGTCAGCGCTGTCGATGGGGTTCGCCGCCCCGAGTTGGGCGGCTGACGCAGCGATCGCCCCGGCCGCGATCGCCAGCCAGAAGCTCGACAGCGGCCCGGGCGGTCTGCCGCATTACAGCCATTGGGGCGATACGAGCGGGCGCTTGCCGGTGGTCTGCGTTTCACAGGCCCGCTAGACGACTCTGCTGCGGATCAGCTCCGCGGCGGATCAGCTCCGCGCCGGGCGCGCCACCCAAAGCAGGCACAGCACGAGGCCCAGTGCTGCCGCCGCGAGGCCCGCCGTCGAAGCCACCCAGTAGCCGCGAGCACCGTGCAGGGCCGCGGGCACGGCCCCGCCGACGTTGAACGCCAGCACATAGCCGCCGCCCATGCCCAGGCCCCAGATCGAGGCCGCATAGATCAACAGCGGAACGGTGGCGATGCGCCAGGCGCGCAGCACGAAGGCGGCAGCGATCTGGATGGCATCGACGAAGTGGAACAGCGCCACGAAGCCCAGCAGTGGCAGCGCCGCGGCGACGATGCCCTCCTGGCCGGTGTACAGACGCACGATCGCCTCGCGGGCGAGGAACACGGCCGCCCCGACCGCCAGCGCACACAGCGCTGCGAGCTGCATGCCGTGCCAGCCGATGCGCCGGGCATCGCCAGTTTGGTTGGCGCCGACGCGCTGCGCGACCAGGGCGCAGGTGGCACTGCCGACGGCCAGCGGCAGCATGAACAGCAACGAGACCAGGTTGGCCGCGATCTGGTGCCCGGCCACCGCTTCGATGCCGATGCGCGCAACGAAGAAGGCCATGAAGGAGAAGCCGGTGACCTCGACCAGGATCGAGCCGCCCATCGGGACACCGAGCTTGAGCTGGGCCCACAGCGCGCGGCGATCCGGCGCGTTCAGGCCGTGGCCAGTGATGGCGAACCGGGCGTAGAACGAGTCGCTCCGCAGCACCTGTCAGGCGACAGCCAGCTGGCACCACAGCACGATGCAAGTGGAGATGCCGCAGCCCGTGACCCCCAGCGCCGGCACCGGGCCGGCGCCGAACACCAAGAGCGTCGCCAACGGCAGTTTCAATGCCAGGGCGCCGAGCTGGATCGCCATCACCACCTTGGGCCGCGAGACCGCGTTGTTGAAGCCGCGGAAGGCGGAGAACAGCAGGGCTGCTGGCAGCGAGATCGCCAGCGCCATCAGGAAGCCGCGCACCTTGACCTCGACCTCGGGGGTGGCCTGGGCCAGCGCCAGGAAAGGCGCCGGGAACAGCAGCAAGGTGCATCCCAGCAGCGACACGCCGAGCGCCAGCCAGACGGCCTGGTGCAGCTGCGCGCCCGCCGCGGCATAGTGCCTTGCGCCGAACAGCTGGCCGGCGATCGGCCCGACTGCCAGGACGATGCCGGCCAGCCCGATGAAGGCGGTGATGTAGGCCGCGCCGCCGATGGCCAGCGCGGCCAGGTCGGCGGCGGCGTGGCGGGCGACCAGGGCGGTGTCACCGGTCGCGAAAGCCACGGTGGCCAGTTGGCCGACCAGCACCGGCCAGGCCAAGCCAGCGATCCTGGCCGTGCTTGCGCGCAGCGTGACGCACTCGGTAGCGGGCGAGGGCGAAGTCAAGCTGGGGTGCGCGGCAGCGGGTCGGCGAAGGCGGCCGCGTCCGGGTGGTCGGCGCCGGTGGCCACGCGGGCCCGTTCGGCATAGCGATTGAAGCGCCAGGCCGTCGCCTCCATGGTGATGCGGCGCCACACCACACGCTTCTCGGCCGGCGTGAGCACAGGCCACTGCTGCACTTCATCTTCGCTGCGGCCGCAGCCTTTGCAGGTGACGTCGCCCTGGGCGGTGGAGCAGATGGCGATACAGGGCGCGTCGGGCGTGCTGTCGTACCAGTCGAGCCAAGCTTGCTTGGCCACGGCAGGCATCGAGGCGTCATCGCACTGTGCTTCGTGGTAGTAGACCATCAGTGCGTAAACCTCGGCCAGCGCGCGCACTTCGGCGCAGGCGGTGATGCCGTCGGGCGAGGGGGAACGCTCACGCCACCAGTTGATGGCGCGCTCGATGTCTGTGATGTGGATGCCGGCCATGGGGAACGCTGCGAGGGGCGCGAAGCATAGCGCCCGCGGCGGTTCTCGCCGCTAACGCTCTACTTGGTGCTGTAGTTGGCTGGCAGCCAGCGGTAACCCCTGCCGTCGCGGCGCAACTGGCCGATGCCCGGAAAGGCAACGTGGGCGACGGCCACGTAGTAGCCCACCGCTGCGGCGTCGGCGTAGGCCTTCTTGCGCTGCGGCGCGGCGGCCTTGGGGTCGACGTCGTACTGGATCGTCACCGAAGGGTCCGGGAATTGCACTGCGGCCACGTGCATCAGGTCGCCCCACACCACCAGCTTCTGGCCCTGGCTTTCGACCACGTAGGCGACGTGGCCTGGCGTGTGACCGTGGGTGGCGAAGGACTTGATGCCGGGCGCAAGCTCGGTATCGCCGTCGAAGGGTTTGAACCTGCCGGCATCGACATAGGGCTTCATCGACACCATGGCACCCCTGAAGAAGTCCTTCATGGCGTCGGGCGACCTGTCCATCGTGGCGGGGTCGAGCCAGAAGCCGGCCTCCTTCTTGTCGGCGCGCAGGATCGCATTCGGGAAAACGGCCTTGCCGTCGGTCGAGGTGATGCCGCCGACATGGTCGGCGTGCATGTGCGTGATGTAGATCTCGTCGACCTGCTCAGGGGTGTATCCGGAGGCCTTCAGGTTGGACAGCAACTTGCCCAGCGTCGGGCCGAACAGGCCGCTCGCGCCCGCATCGATCAGCACGAGCCTGCTGCCGGTGTTGATGAGGTAGCCGTTCACGGAGGTCTCGACCGGCGCCTTGAGGTAGGCACGCGCCAGCGCAGCCTGGACCCTGGCCGGGGTGGTGTTGGTCAGCAGTTTGTCGACCGGCAGGTCGACCGTGCCGTCGGACAGGGCCGTGACCTCGAAGGCGCCCAGCGTCATGCGATACCAACCGGGGGCCTGGCCTTTGGCAGGCGGGGCGGCGGCGTGGGCCAGGCTGGCGCCGAACAGCAGCGCGGTCACGGCGAACCAGTGTCTCAGGGCTTGAAGGGTGCGTGGCATGGTGGCTCCGGCAAAGAAGGCATCAGCATAGCGAATCGACGCCACGCTTGCTGGCCGCGGGGCGCAGCAACTCCGCGTGGCGCGTGCCAGACAATCGCCCCATGAGCGACGAAGCCGCACCCCACAAGCGCCGCGTGCGCTACGTCGGCACGCACCCGCGTCGCTTCGAGGACAAGTACAAGGAGCTCGACCCCGCGCGCCATGCGTCGGAGTTGCACAAGGTGATGGCACGGGGACAGACGCCCGCCGGCATGCACCGCCCGATCTGCGTGGCCGAGATCCTGCAGATCCTCGACCCGCAACCCGGCGAAGTCGGCCTGGATGCGACGCTGGGCTTCGGCGGCCATGCGCAGGAGCTGCTGCCACGCGTGTTGCCGGGCGGGCGCCTCTTCGGCATCGATGTCGATCCGCTCGAGTTGCCGCGCACCGAGGCCCGCCTGCGCGCGCTCGGTTTCGACGCCGCGGCCCTGGTGGTGCGGCGGCAGAACTTCGCCGCCCTCGATGACCTGTTGCCCGACGCGGGCGGCGGCTTCGACTTCGTCCTGGCCGACCTGGGCGTGTCGTCGATGCAGATCGACAACCCGGCCCGCGGCTTCAGCTTCAAGGCCGACGGGCCGCTCGACCTGCGTCTGGACCCGGGCAGTGGGATGTCGGCCTCGACCCTGCTGCTGTCGGTAACGCGGCCGCAACTGCGCGATCTGCTGGCCGACAACGCCGACGAGCCACTGGCCGTGCCTCTGGCCGCGGCCTTGCAAGGCCAGTACCTCGAGACCACGACCCAGCTGGCCGAACTCGTGCGTGGGACCGTCAGCGCCGCCCTGCCGCGCAAGCTGCCCGATGACGAGCGCGAGGCCGAGATCCGCAAGACCCTGCAGCGCACATTTCAGGCCTTGCGCATCGCCGTCAACGACGAGTTTGGCGTGCTCGACCGCTTTCTGGCGCGCCTGCCGGACTGCTTGCGCGCCGGCGGCCGCGTCGCCATCCTCAGCTTCCACTCGGGCGAGGACCGGCGCGTCAAGAAAGCCTTTCAGACGGGTGAGCGCACGGGGGTCTTCGCCAGCGTGACGCCCGAGCTGATCCGGCCTTCGTTCGACGAGCGCCGTGCCAACCCGCGCTCCAGCTCGGCCAAGCTGCGCTGGGCGATCAAAGCCCGCCCGCGTTGAGCACGCGCCGCAAGCCCCCCGCGCGGGCGGCGGCCAGCGAAGTCTGGTTCCACGCCCGGGGCTGGACGCCTTTGGCCTTTCAGCGTGAGGTCTGGACTGCGATGGCGGCGGGGCAAAGCGGTTTGCTGCATGCCACCACCGGCAGCGGCAAGACCTACGCGGTCTGGTTCGGCGCGCTGCAACGCGCCGCGACGCTTGGCCTGCCGCTCGACGGCCGTGGTGCAGCGCCGCTCGGTGTGTTGTGGTTGACGCCGATGAAAGCCCTGGCGGCCGACACCACGCGCGCGCTGGAGGCGGCGCGGCCGGACCTGGCGCCGGCCTGGACCATCGGCCAGCGCACCGGCGATACCGGCAGCGCCGAGCGTGCGCGCCAGGACAAGCGCCTGCCCACCGTGCTGGTGACGACCCCCGAGTCGCTGTCGCTGCTGCTGACCCGTGCGGCGGCGGTGGGCGAGCTGGCGGGCGTGCACACCGTGATCGTCGACGAGTGGCACGAGCTCGTCGGCAGCAAGCGCGGGGTGCAGGTGCAGCTGGCCCTGGCGCGGCTGCGGCGCTGGAACCCGCGCTTGGTGGTCTGGGGCCTGTCGGCCACGCTGGGCCAGCTCGACGCGGCCATGAGCACCCTGTGCGGCGCACCGGCGCGGCTGGTGCAGGGGCGCGTCGACAAGGCACTCGTCATCGACACCCTGTTACCGGCCGAACCCGGCCGCTTCTCCTGGGCCGGCCACCTCGGCGTGCAGATGCAGCAGCCGGTGGTCGAGGAGATCGAACGCACCATGGCGGCGGGCAACGGGTCCACCCTGGTTTTCACCAACGTGCGCTCGCAGGCCGAGATCTGGTACCAGCTGCTGCTGGCCGCGCGCCCGGAATGGGCCGGCCGCATCGCGTTGCACCACGGCTCGCTCGACAAGGGCGTGCGCGAGTGGGTCGAGGCGGGCCTGAAGGACGGCAGCCTGCGCGCTGTGGTTGCCACGTCCAGCCTGGACCTCGGCGTGGACTTCCTGCCGGTCGAACGCGTACTGCAGATCGGCAGCGCCAAGGGCGTCGCCCGCCTGCTGCAACGCGCCGGTCGCAGCGGTCACGCGCCGGGCCGCGCCAGCCGCGTGACCCTGGTGCCAACCCACACGCTCGAGCTGGTCGAGGCCGCGGCCGCGCGCCGTGCCGCGCTGGCCGGGCAGGTCGAGTCGCGGGTGTCGCCGTTCAAGCCGCTCGACGTGCTGGTGCAGCACCTGGTCACGGTGGCGCTGGGTGGCGGCTTCGCGGCAGACGCCATGTTCGACGAAGTGTGCAGTGCCTTTGCCTACCGAGAACTGACGCGCGCGGAGTTCGACTGGGCACTGGCGTTCGTCGAGCGCGGCGGCGACAGCCTGGGGGCCTACCCGCAGTACCACCGCGTGGTGCGCGGCTACGACGGCGTGTACCGCGTGCCCGACCGCGGCATCGCCATGCGCCACCGGCTGCAAGTCGGCACCATCGTGAGCGACGCGGTGATGCAGGTGGCGTGGCTGTCTGGCGGGCGCATCGGCAGTGTCGAAGAGAGCTTCATCGCCCGCCTCAAGCCGGGTGACTGCTTTGTCTTTGCCGGCCGCGTGCTCGAGTACATCCGCAGCCACGACATGACCGCCCTCGTCAAGAAGACCCACAAGACCCAGGGCGTGGTGCCGGCCTGGGGCGGCACCAAGATGGCGCTGTCGGAGGCGATGACGGGTGCCGTGCTCGATCTGCTGCACCGCGCCGCAGACGGCGACTTCTCCGAACCCGAGATGCAGGCGGCACGGCCGATGTTGCTGGCCCAGCAACAGTTGTCGCAGCTGCCAAGGCCGGGCGGACTGCTGATCGAGCACTACACCTCGCGCGAAGGCCATCACCTCTTCCTCTACCCCTTCGGGGGCCGCAATGTTCACATCGGCCTGGCGCAACTGCTGGCCTGGCGGCTGGCACGCACGCAGCCCAACACGTTTTCGCTGTCGGTCAACGACTTCGGGCTCGAGCTGCTGTCAGCGCAGCCGGTGGACCCTGCGCCCCTGCTCGATGGCAGCGCGTTCAGCGCCCAGGCCTTGCTGCCCGATGTGCTGGCCAGCCTGAACTCGGGCGAGCTGGCGCAGCGGCGCTTTCGCGAGATCGCCCGCGTGGCCGGCCTGGTGTTCGGTGGTTACCCCGGGGCGCCGAAGAGCATGAAGCAGGTGCAGGCCTCCTCTGGTCTGTTCTGGGAGGTGTTTCGCAAGTACGACGCTGGCAACCGGCTGTTGACCCAGGCCGGCAGCGAGGTCCTGGCGCAAGAGCTCGAGCTGACCCGCCTGGCCGCGACGCTGGCGCGCATGGCCGGCCAGCGCCTCGAGTTCGTCACACTCAAAGTGCCGAGCCCGTTTGCACTGCCGCTGATGGTGGAGCGTTTTCGCGAGGCGCTGTCGACCGAGAAACTGGCCGACAGGCTGGCAAGAATCCTCGCTGAAGCCAACGCCGCGCTCGACGATCCCGCCCCAGCCCCGCTGCGCAGGCGAAAATCGCGCTGACCATGGAACGCATTGCCCAACGGCTCAGCCTGGCCAACCGCGCGCGCCTGGCCCCACGGTCGCTGGCCGTGTGGAAGCGGGTGGTGGGCGGTATGGCGTGTGCGGGCGGGTCGCTGGTGTTTGCCGGGAGTGCAGCATGAGAAAAGTGTGGGTCGGTGTCTTGGTGGCGAGCGTGGCGCTGGGCGTTGCGGCAGCGCCCAGGAAGGGTGCTTCACCGGCCAAGCCGGTGGTCATCGAAGGCAGTGTCAGCCGCGTCGTGGATGGCGACACGCTGTGGGTCAAGGCCGAGGGCGACGGTGAGCCGCCCGTCGTGGTGCGTATCGAAGGCATCGACGCGCCCGAGAGTTGCCAGCCCGGCGGCGCCGATGCCACGGCGGCGCTGACCGCTCTGGCGCTGGGCCGCAAGGTCAGCGTGCGCGTGGTGGCCCGCGATGAGCATGGCCGCGTCGTCGGCAAGGTGCTCGACGGCGAGCGCGATCTCGGCGACCGGATGGTGCGCGACGGCCAAGCCTGGTCCTCACGCTACCAGTACGACCGCGGCCCGTATGTCGCCGAAGAGCGCATGGCGCTGGCGCTCAAGCGCGGCCTGCACGGCGCTGGCGGCGCGATCCAGCCACGCGAGTTTCGCAAGCAGCATGGGCCCTGCGAGGGTGCGGCGGCCAAACCTGGGGCCATTGCGCCTGTCGCAGCGCCGGCAGTTGCTGCGCTGTCCTTTGCGGCCAAGGCCGCCCGCTGCGACGGGCGTCTGTATTGCTCGCAAATGAGCTCCTGCGCCGAGGCCACCTGGTTCCTGAACAACTGCCCCGGCGTCAAGATGGACGGCGACCGCGACGGCGTGCCTTGCGAGCAGCAGTGGTGTAGCAAGTAGCGGGCGCAAACCCGATTCAGGGCCGCGCCCGCATCAGCGTGCTCTTGCCGAACAGACTCTCGATCAGGTCCACCGCCAGCTCGGCGGTCTTGTTGCGAACATCGAGCGCCGGGTTCAGTTCCATCACATCCAGGCTGGCCAGCTTGCCGGTGTCGGCAATCATCTCCATGCACAGTTGCGCTTCGCGGTAGGTCGGGCCGCCGGGCACGGTGGTGCCCACGCCAGGAGCGATGGCGGGGTCGAGGAAGTCGACGTCGAAGCTGACGTGCAGGTGCGTGTTCGCGTCGAGCGTGGCCAGGGCCAGCTCCATGGTGTGGCGCATCCCCATCTCGTCGATGAAGCGCATGTCGAAGACGTCCAGGCCCTGTTCGTGGACCAGGCGCTTCTCGCCCGGGTCGACGCTGCGGATGCCGATCTGGCGCACCCACTTCGGATTGATCGCGGGCACCACGCCGCCGATTTCGATCAGCGCCTGGGGGCCGAAGCCCGCGAGACAGGCCACTGGCATGCCGTGGGTGTTGCCGCTCGGCGTGAGCGTGCTGGTGTTGAAGTCGGCGTGGGCATCGAGCCAGAGCACACGCAGCTTCTTGTTGGTCTCGCGGCAGTGGCGTGCCACCGCGCTGATGCTGCCGATGCCCAGGCAATGGTCGCCGCCGAGCAGGATCGGCAGGCGGCCCAGGCCCAGCTCGGCATGAATCGCACCGTGCACTACACGGTTCCAATGCACCACCTCGGCCAGGTGGCGGTAGCCGTCGACCGGCGGCAGCCAGGGGTTGGCCGGGCCCACCAAGTTGCCACGGTCGATGACCGACAGGCCGTGGCCTTCGAGGATCGGCAGGATGCCGGCCACGCGCAGGGCTTCGGGGCCCATGCTGGCGCCGCGCGCGCCTGCGCCGATGTCGGTCGGCGCGCCGATGAGGGAGATGTCGTGGTTCATGGGGTGCGATTGTCGAGCAGCGTCAGATGTCCTCGGCAAACTCCCCGGTCTGGGTTGTCGGAGCATCCAGGCCAAAGGCCTGCACCAGGATCTGCCAGGCTTCTTCGGCGCTGTCGACGAAGTGAAACAGCTTCAGGTCGTCGGCGGCGATCATGCCGGTCTCGACCAGCCAGTCGAAGTTGATCAGCTTGCGCCAGAACTCTCGGCCGACCAGCACGATCGGGCGCTTGCGCACCTTGCCGGTCTGCGTCAGCGTCATCACCTCGAACAACTCGTCCATTGTGCCGAAGCCACCGGGGAAGCACACCAGGGCCACCGAGCGCATCAGGAAGTGCATCTTGCGCAGCGCGAAATAGTGGAACTGGAAACACAGCCGCGGCGTGATGTAGGGGTTGGGCGCTTGTTCGTGCGGCAGCACGATGTTCAGGCCGATACTCGGGCCACCGGCTTCGCTGGCGCCCCGGTTGCCTGCTTCCATCGCGCCCGGCCCGCCGCCGGTGACGACGACGATGCGCTGGTCGAGCTTCTTGCTCGCGTGGGTGACCAGCGAGGCAAAGGCGCGCGCCTCCTCGTAGTAACGCGACATCTGCAGCGCCATCCTGGCGCGGGCCAACGCCTGGGCGTCGCTGGCGGGGTCGGCCTCGACTGCGGCCAGCCGCTGTGCAGCGACATCGAGCGGCAGCAGGCGGGCGCTGCCGAAGATCACCACGGTGGCAACGATGCCTGCCTCGCTCAGCACCAGCTCGGGCTTGAGCAGCTCGAGCTGCATGCGCACCGGCCGCAGCTCTTCGCGCAGCAGGAAAGCCGCGTCGGTGAAGGCCAGGCGGTAGCTGCTGTCGGGGCCGTCGTACAGCGGCGTCGGGGCGACCGCGGCCGCCTCCTCCAGGGCGCTGGGGAAGTTGCGCGAGGCGATCGCGGTGTGCTTTGGCATCATGGGTTGGAGCTTAGCGCCCCTGGGTCTCGCGGGCACGCTCCCCAGCGGGCCGAGATCCCCTCGGGGGGACGGGCGGAGCGCGCTTGGGGTCGTCGATCACTGCGGTCGGGTGACAAGGTTGACGTACTCGTGCTGGGCCGTGTGCAGCGTCGACACGCGGTACTCGACCGGCTTGTCGTTGAAGGTCAGGGCGGTGCGCCGCACTTGCAGCACCGGCAATCCAGGCGCGATGCCGAGCACACGGGCGGTGGTGCGGTCGGCAGCCAGGGCCCGCACACGCTCCTGCGCCCGCACCACGCTGATGCCGAACTCGACCTGGTAAAGGTGATAGAGGGTGCTCGGCCGCTCGCGCAAGCGTTTCTCGGTCAGGCCCTTGAACAGGGCCGCGGGCAGTGTCAGGCGGTCATGCACAACGGGGCGACCTTGCAGCACCAGGCGGTTCTCGATCAGCAGGGCCGCATCGCCGGGCCGCAGCCCGAGTGCGTCCGCACCCTCGTCGTCGAGCCGGCCGCGCTCGAACGACAGGGTCTGCACCTGCGGCGCGTCGCGATGGCCGTCGGCGCGCTCGACATGGAAGAACTGGAACAGGAAGCGATCGGCGCTGTGCATCGCCACAAAGGTGCCTCGACCCTGGCGTCGCGCCAGGATGTGCTCGGCCACCAATTCATCGACGGCATGGCGCAAGGTGCCGATCGAGATGCCGAAGGCTGCTGCCAGGGTGGCCTCGCTCGGCAGCGCGGAGCCGGGTGGGCAGTGGCCGCTCTCGATGGCCTGCAGCAGGGCGCGCTTGGCGACCCGGTAGAGCGGGGCACCGCCGGCGTCGGGCGCGATCAGGGCGAACACAGGGGCCAGTTGCACGGGTCGATTCTAGGGCGCAGCTCATCAGTCATACAAATCATTCAGTTGACCTGTTTGACAGCCGGAGGCCACTCACTAAACTTGCGACCATTGCAGACACACCTCAGGAGCCGAGAATGATTCACTTCGTATTGCACGACACCAAGGACACGGTGGCCGTGGTGGTGGTTGAAGGCGTGAAGGCGGGCATGGAAATGCAGGGCTGGATCATGGACGCCGACAAGATGACCAATGTGGTTGCGCGCCAGGACATTCCCATCGGCCACAAGGTGGCGCTGTCCGACATGGCGCCCGGCGACACGGTCTGGAAGTACGGCATCGACATGGGCAAGGTGGTCGCGCCGATCAAGGCCGGAGAACATGCCCACGTGCACAACATCAAGACCAAACGGTGGTGAATTGACCACCCCCGCAGCGGCCTGCGCCCGCCGCCCCCTCAAGGGGCTAGCGCCAGCGTCCCGGCAGAGCCGGGTGCGCGGCGGTTGTTTGAACCCACCTACCTGGAGCATTTGACATGTCCGCCATTTCCAAAGACACCACATTCCTCGGCTACCGGCGTGAGAACGGGCGCGTCGGCATCCGCAACCACGTCATCATCCTGCCGCTGGACGACTTGTCCAATGCGGCGGCCGAGGCCGTGGCGCACAACATCAAGGGTGCCTTGGCGATTCCGCACCCCTATGGCCGGCTGCAGTTCGGGGCCGACCTCGAGTTGCACTTCCGCACCTTGATCGGTGCCGGCTGCAACCCCAATGTTGCTGCGGTCGTCGTGATCGGCATCGAGGACGGCTGGACCCAGAAAGTCGTGCAGGGCATCGCCACCACCGGCAAGCCGGTGGTCGGCTTCGGCATCGAGGGCCACGGCGACCACGACACCATCTTGCGCGCCAGCAAGGTGGCGCGCGAGTACGTGCAGTGGGCCAGCGAGAAGCAGCGCGAGGTCTGCCTGATCCACGAGCTGTGGGTCAGCACCAAGTGCGGCGAGAGCGACACCACCAGCGGCTGCGGCGCCAACCCGACCGTCGGCGCGGCCTTCGACCAACTGCACCCGCTGGGCACGACCCTGTGCTTCGGCGAAACCAGCGAGATCACCGGCGGCGAGAAGATCGTCGCCGCGCGCTGCGCCAACGACGCCGTGCGCGACCAGTTCATGTTCATGTTCAACCGCTACCAGGACATGATCAACCGGCACAAGACCACCGACTTGTCGGACAGCCAGCCGACCAAGGGCAACATCGCCGGCGGCCTGACCACCATCGAAGAGAAGGCCCTGGGCAACATCCAGAAGATCGGCAAGAAGTGCACGGTCGACGGTGTCATCGACAAGGCCGAGATCCCGACCCACCCGGGCCTGTGGTTCATGGATTCGTCCAGCGCCGCCGCCGAGATGGTGACGTTGTGCGCTGCGTCCGGTTTTGCGGTGCATTTCTTCCCCACCGGGCAAGGCAACGTGATCGGCAACCCGATCCTGCCGGTGATCAAGATTTGCGCCAACCCGCGCACCGTGCGATTGATGAGCGAGCATGTCGACGTCGACACCTCCGCGCTGCTGCAGCGCGAGCTCACGCTGGAGCAGGCCGGCGACAAGTTGCTTGAATCCATGTTGCGCACTGCCAATGGCCGTTTGACGGCGGCCGAGGCACTGGGGCACCGCGAGTTCGTGATGACGCGCCTGTACGAATCGGCCTGAGCGCGACATGTCACGCGTCGTCATCTGCGAGTTCATCGACGAGCGTGCGCTGCCGCCCCTGCGTGCGGCGCACGATGTGCTCTACGACTCCCAGCTGGTCGATGACTTGCCGCGACTCAAGGCCGAAGCCGCGACCGCCGACGCCTTGGTGGTGCGCAACCGCACCCAGGTGCGTGGCGAGTTGCTGGCCTCATTGACCCGTTGCCGGGTGATCGGCCGGCTCGGCGTCGGCCTTGACAACATCGACGTGCCGGCCTGCGAGGCGCGTGGCATGCAGGTGATCCCCGCGACAGGCGCGAATGCCTTGTCGGTGGCCGAGTACGTGATCTCTTCGGCCATGCTGCTGCTGCGTGGCGCCTACCAGAGCACACCCGCTGTGGCGGCGGGGCAATGGCCGCGCAACGCGCTGTCCAATGGCCGTGAAGCGGCGGGCAAGACCCTGGGCCTGATCGGCTTCGGCTCGATCGGCCAGCTCACTGCCAAGCTGGCGCGCGGCCTGGGCATGCAGGTGATGGCCTTCGACGCGATGATGGCCGCTGACCACCCGGCCTTCGTGGCCAGCGGTGTGAAGTGTGTCGGCCTCGACGCGCTGGTCGCAAGTGCCGATGTGATCAGCCTGCATGTGCCGCTGGTCGAATCGACACGCAACCTGTTCGATGCCCAGCGCATCGCCACGATGAGGCGTGGCGCGGTCTTGGTCAACACAGCGCGCGGCGGGATCGTCGATGAAGTGGCGCTGGCCGCTGCATTGAAGAGCGGCGCACTGGGCGGCGCGGCCATCGATGTCTTTGCGGTCGAGCCGGTGGCAGCGAGCGAGCACTTCGCAAATTGCCCGAACCTTGTGCTGACGCCGCACATCGCCGGTGTCTCTGCCGAGAGCAATGAAAGGGTCAGCTTCATGATTGCCGAGCGAGTGCTCGAGGCCTTGGCATGAGCCGCATGGCGCTGGCAGAACTGCGCTTGGCGGTGCAGCGCGCGCTGCAAGGTGCCGGCGCCAATGAGGCAATGGCCGCAGCCACCGCGCGCGCACTGGTGCTTGCCGAGTCGCAGGGGCTGGGTTCACATGGGCTGTCGCGCGTGACGCAATACGCCACCCACCTGCGCAACGGCCGCGTGAATCGCGACGCCGTGCCCCGTGTGGCGGCGGCGCGCGGCGGCGCGGTGCAGGTCGATGCCGCCGAAGGCCTGGCCTTCGGCGCCTGCGAACTCGCGGTGAGCGAAGCGATTGCCCGTGCGCGCGAATTCGGCGTGGCCTTTGCCGGGGTGATGAACAGCCACCACTGCGGCGTCGTGGTGGATCACTTGCGGCCCGTGGCGGCGGCCGGCATGGTCGGCTTGGGTTTCGCCAACTCGCCGGCGGCGATGCCCGCGGCGGGCGGCAAGCACCCGATCTTCGGCACCAACCCGGTGGCGGCGGTGTTCCCGCGACGCGGCGCCGACGCGCTGATGATCGATCTCAGCCTGTCGGAGGTCGCTCGCGGCAAGGTCATGGTGGCTGCCAAGAAGGGCGAACCGATCCCGCTTGGCTGGGCGCTGGATGCGCAGGGTCGACCGACGACGGACGCCCAGGCTGCGCTGGCCGGCTCGATGCTGCCGCTGGGCGCGGTGTCGTCGCCCAAAGGCGCGATGCTGGCGCTGGTGGTTGAGCTGCTGGTCACGGCCTTGATTGGCGCGCAGTACGGTTTCGAGGCCTCGAGCTTCTTCGTCGACGAGGGCAACCGTCCGCGCATCGGCCAAGCCTTCATCGTCGTGGATCCCGGCGCGCTCGCCGGCTCGTCGCACTACCTTGACCGCGTCGAGGTGCTGGTCGGTGAGATGCTCAGGGACGATGGTGTGCGCCTGCCGGGCGCGCGGCGCGAGGCGCTGCGTCGCCAGGCCGAAGCCGAAGGCATCGAGATCGCCGAGGCGGTGTTAGCCTCTCTGCGTGCGACGGCCTAGCAACAAGAACAGCGATCGTCCCCTGCGCGTGGCCTGCGTCGGCCACGCAGCGCTCGACCACGTCTTCGAGATCGAGGCCCACCCAAGCCAGGCGACCAAGACCCTGGCGCATCACTACACGGCGCGGCCTGGCGGCATGTCGTTGCATGCAGCGATTGCGGCAGCACGGCTCGGCGCGTCGGCGCGGTTGCTCGGCCGCGTGGGTGACGATGCGGCGGGCGCGTTCCTGCGCGCCAGGTTGGCGACTGAGAAGGTCGAGGCACGCGGCCTCGAGTCGGTGGCCGCGACGGGCACCTCGGTGGCTGCGGTGGTCGTCGATTCCCTGGGCGTGCGCCAGATCTACATCCACCGCGGCGACGCCTTGGCCCGTGCGCATGCGCTCGACACGCGCCAGCTTCACGGCGCCGACCTGGTCTTGGTCGACCCACGCTGGCCCGAGGGCGCCGCACTCGCCTTGCAATGGGCCTTCGATCGGGGCGTGCCCTCGATGCTCGATGCCGATGTGGCGCCGCGCGCGGTGATCGACCGCTTGTTGCAGCGCGTGCGCTGGGCCGTGTTCTCCGATCACGGCCTGGCGGCCTGGGCGCCCGGCGTGCCTTTCGATGCGGCACTGGCGCGCGCACTCGAAGCAGGCCCAAGCCTGGCGGTGGTGACCCTGGGTGCGCAGGGGGTGCGTTGGATGGCGGCCGACGGGTCGCGCGGCGACGCGCCCGCACCCAAGGTCGACGCACGCGACACCACCGGTGCCGGTGATGTGTTTCACGCGGCGTTGGCGCTGGCGCTGGTCGAGGGCCGCGCCGATGCATTCGCCTGGGCCTGCGCTGCCGCAGCCTACAAGTGCGAGCGGGGCGGGGGCATCGGTGGTGCGCCGACGCGGGCGCAGCTCGACGCTTGGCGAGCGCGCAAGCCTCGCGACTGGGCGCCGCGCTAGCGCGCGCGTGGCCGCGCTCTCGCCGGCGGCCCTGACGACTCGCGAACGACCAGGGCGACCTCAATCTCGGTCGCGCGCGGCAGGCTGTCGCCGGCCAGCGCAGCCAGCAGGCGCTCGGCGGCGCTGCGCCACATCTCTTCGGCGGGCACGCGCACGGTGGTCAAGGCCGGTGCCACATGGGCGGCAAGTTCCAGGTCGTCGAAGCCGACGATGGACAACTGGCCGGGTACTGCCAGGCCCAGTCGTTGCGCTTCGAGCAGCGCCCCCAAAGCCAGCACGTCATTGCCGCAGACGACGGCGGTCGGGGGCGACTTGGCCGCCATCAGCTGGCGCAAACCCTCGCGTGCAGCCGCGATGCCGTAGCGCCGCTCCACCAGGCGCGCGGGTGGCAGTTCGAGTCCGGCGGCAACCAGCGCCTCGCGCACCCCGCGCACGCGCTCGGCCGCGCGGTCGTTGTCGCGCGTGACGCCCGCCAACATGGCAATCCGGCTGTGGCCGAGGTCGATCAAGTACTTCACCACCTGACCCATCGCGCGCGCGTTGTCAAAGCCCACGCCGATGCGGTCGGGAGGCACCGGCCAGCTCATCACATGCACGGCGGGTACGTGGCGCTGGCGCAGGCGCTCCAGCAGGCTGGCGTCCTGGCTGCAACCGCACAGCAGCAGACCGTCGACGCCGCGCGCCAGCATGGTCAAGGCGGCGCGCTCTTCGGTGACCGGGTCATAGTCGCTGGTGGCGATCAGCAACTGATGGCCGGCTTGCGCCAGGCGCCGCTGCAAGGCGTCGATGGCCTTGGCGAAGATGGCGTTGTCGATGGTCGGGAAGATCGCACCCAAGGTGCCGCTGCGGTGCAGCTTCATGGTGCGCGCGCCCGCGTGCGGCAGGTAGCCCAGCGCCAGCACGGCGGCTTCGACTTTGGCGCGGGGGGCTTCGCGCACCGCATCGGTCCGGTTCAGCACGCGCGACACCGTGGCGGTAGACACGCCGGCGCGGCGTGCCACGTCGGCAATGGTCGGTAGCGGTTGGTCGGGCGCGGGCATGGCAGAAATGTACGCGTTTGCAGCCAGGTCGACGGCAGACCGCGCAGGCGCTCTATAGGGAAAGTCCGGTGTCCACGGACCGAATTCCGCCTTGACGCTCCTGTTCGCGGGCAGCAAACTGTAATCGTTTACAGACACAGTCCGATGGCCACCGCCCCCTTGTCGCGCTCACTCCTGGCCCATGCAGCCCGGGCCGTCGGTGCGCTGTTCGTCGTGCTGGTGCTCTGGCACTTGCTGACAGCCGTCTTCGGCATCATTTCACCCGCACGCTTTGCCACGCCGGCAGAAGTGGGGCTGGCTCTGCGACAGATCACGGTCGAGGGCTACAGCAATGGCCGCCTGTACGAGCATGTGGCGCGCAGCGTGCTCCTGGTGACGATGGGCTTTACCGTTGCCGCCTCGATCGGCGTCCTGCTCGGCCTGGCGATGGGGGCCAGCCGCAAGGTCGAGGCCTTCGTCAACCCGATCTTCCTGGTCCTGCGCCCGATCCCGCCGCTGGCCTGGATTCCGCTGGCCATCGTCTGGCTCGGCCTGGGTGATGCGGCCAAGATGATGGTGATCTTCTTTGCCGCCTTCGTGCCCTCGGTGATCAACAGCTACACCGGTGTGCGCCAGATCGACAAGCCCATTTTCGAGGCTGCCGCCATGCTCGACATCCGCGGCTGGCGCTACTGGCGCGAAGTCCTGATTCCCGGCGCGCTGCCGAGCATCTTCACCGGCCTGCGCTTGTCTTTGCAGGCCTCCTGGACCACGCTGGTGGCGGCCGAGCTGGTGGGCGCGGTGGCCGGCCTGGGCACCATCCTGAATCAGGCCGCACAAGACATCTACCCGGCCATGATCCTGGTAGGCATGCTCAGCGTGGCCCTGTGCGGCTGGCTGATGACGCTCGGGCTGGGGTGGATCGAGCGGCGTGTGATGCCGTGGAAGGCGCTCTGATGTTGCAGCCGCCGCTCGAGCCCGCGCGCTTCTGGCGCCTCTCGGCTGCCGGTGCCGCGAGCTTCCTTGCAATCTGGACCCTGGCCGCCGTCTCGGGCATCACGTCGCGCGACTTCCTGCCCACGCCCTGGGATGTGGTCGAGCGCTTCGGCCAGTTGCTGACCACGCCGTTTGCCGGCTACGTACTGCACCAGCACCTGTTGTCCAGTCTGCAGCGCTTTGCCATGGGCTTCGTGCTGGCGGTCTGCGTCGGCATCCCGCTCGGCCTGTTGATGGCCTGGTTCCCCTGGGTCGACCGCATCGTGTCGCCAGCCTTCGAGACCGTGCGCTTCATCGCCCCGATCGCCTGGGTGCCCTTTGCCGCGCTGTGGTTCGGCACCGGCATCGGCGGGCCGGTGCTGATCATCTTCATGGGCGCGTTTCCGCCGGTGCTGATCAACACCTACCGCGGGGCCAAGCAGGTCGATCGCAAATACATTGAAGCCTCGCAGATGCTCGGCGCCAGCGCCTGGCGCTCGATGACCGAGGTGCTGCTGCCGGCCGCCGTGCCGTCGATCGTTGCGGGCCTGCGCATCTCCGCGGGCCTGGGCTGGCAGTCGCTGGTGGGTGCCGAACTGATCGTCGCGTCGAGTGGGGTCGGCTACCTGATGGTCAAGGGCCAAGCGGCGATTTCGACCGCCACGGTGATGTGCGGCATGGCCGCCATCGGTTTCATCGGCCTGTTGATCGATGTCGCCTTGCGCCGCGCGCAGATGGTGATCGAGCGGCGGCGTGGGCTTTAAAAGCGGAGCGTAGCGTGGCCAATATCGTGTTCGAGAACGTGCAGCGGGTGTTCAAGCAGAACGGACGAGAGTTCGTCGCTCTCAAGGACATCAATCTCGAAGTGCAGGACCGTGAGTTCGTCGCCATCGTCGGCCCCTCGGGCTGCGGCAAGACAACCTGCATGCGCATGGCCGCGGGCCTCGAGCACCCGACGGGCGGGCAGGTCAGCGTCGATCGTGAGGTGGTGACCCAGCCCGGCCCGGATCGCGCCGTGGTCTTTCAGGCTTTTGCGCTGTTTCCGTGGAAGTCGGTCTGGGACAACATCGAGTTCGGCCTGCATTCCCTGGGCGTCGATGCGCCCGAGCGCAAGCGGCGCATCGAACAGTACATCGCGCTGATGGGACTGGGCGGCTACGAGCACGCATTCCCGCACCAGCTCTCGGGCGGCATGCAGCAGCGCGTGGCCATCGCACGGGCCTACGTGCTCGACCCCAAGGTGCTGCTGATGGACGAGCCCTTCGGAGCCCTCGATGCGCAGACCCGTGTCGTGATGCAGGAAGAGCTGGTGCGCCTGGCGCGGCAGCACCCGCGCACCGTGCTCTTCATCACCCATGCCGTGGAAGAGGCCGTGTACCTGGCCGACCGCATCGTGGTCATGACCACCCGGCCCGGCACCGTGCGCGAGATCATCGACGTAAAGTCGATCCGCGAGAGCGAGAACTGGGACCAGCACAAACGCATCGAGGACGTGATGGACCTGCCCTCTTTCGTTCACCTGCGCACTCACGTCTGGAAACTGTTGCGCGACCAGCAAGGCGCCGACGTGCACTGACCGCTGGTTGAATATTCACTGACTTCACCCTCACCGATAACCCCAAGGAGACGACCATGCATTCGAAGACTTTGCGCACCGCGTTGATCGCTGCCACGCTGCTCGGCGGTGGCGCCGCCCAGGCCCAGGCCGCGCTGACCGAAATCAAGGTCAGCTACCAGCCGGCGCTGTACTGGGCCTTGCCTTTCTTCGTGGCCAGCGAGAAAGGCTGGTGGGCCGAGGTTGGCTTGAAGCCCGTGTTCTCGACCTTCCCGGCCGGCGTGCCGCAAATTGCGGCGGCAGCGTCGAAGTCCTGGGATGTGGGCGGCACGGGCAGCGTGCCGGCGGTGCTGGGCCACGTGCGCTTCGGCATCAAGACCATCGGTGTGACGAATGACGAGTCGGCGGGCAACGCCCTGCTGGTGCGCAAGGATCTGGCGGACAAGATCACCAAGAACCCGCAGAGCATGAAGGGCCAGACCATCGTGCTGACGGCCAACTCGACCGGCGACTACGCGGTTCAGTCGTGCTTGAAGAAGTACGGCCTGGTCAAGGCCGACGTGACGATCAAGAACATGGGCCAGGCCGAGATCATCTCGGCAATGTCGTCGAACAACGCCGACCTGGGCGGCCTGTGGGCACCGAACATCTACACGCTGGAGGAGAAGGCGGGTGCCAAGGTGCTGTGCTCCGGCAAGGACGGCGGCGTGGTGGTACCGGGGGCCTTGATCGCGCGCGGCGAGTACGCGGAGCAGAACCCCGAGAACGTGGCCAAGTTCCTGGCGGTCTATCTGCGCGCCTGGAAGTGGATGAGCGCGCACAAGCCCGAGGCCATCGCCATGATGAAGAAGTTCTACGAGCAGGGCGGCGTCTCCATCAGCGAGGCCTCGATGAAGAAGGAGTTCGACACCCGCCCGACCTTCGACCTGGCCACGCAGCTGGCCCGCATGGACCGCACCCGCGGCAACTCCGACATGGACGTCTGGTTCGGCCAGATCGGCATCTTCATGCGCGGCACGGGTGCGATCCAGACGATCCCGCAATCGGGCGACTACATCACCGACGCTTTCATGAAGCGCGTGCAGGCCGATCCCAAGCTGCGCGAGTTCGCGAACCGAAGCAACTGAGGCTTCGCTGCCATGACCGTCACGTACCTCAAGAAGGCGAGCAAGTCGCCGGAGACCGAGACCGCGACCGCGCAGAAGGTGGTGAGCGAGATGCTGGCCGAGATCACCCACGGCGGCGAAGCGGCCGTGCGCCGCTATGCCAAGCAACTCGATGCCTGGGACGGGGAGATCGTGCTGCCGCATGACGAGATCGAGCGCCGCGCGGCCGAGGTGCCGGCCACGGTGCGGCATGACATCGATTTCGCGATCCGCCAGGTGCATGACTTCGCGGTGGCCCAGCGCAACTCGATGCAGGAGTTCGCAGTCGAGCTGCACCGCGGCGTCAGTGCCGGCCAGCGCGTGCTGCCGGTCAACGTCGCCGGCTGCTACGCGCCGGCGGGTCGCTACGCCCACATCGCCTCGGCCTACATGGGCGTGGCCACGGCCAAGGCCGCGGGCGTGAAGACGATCGTTGCTTGCTCCGGGCCGTTCCGCGGCGGGCCGATGCATCCCTACCTGCTGTATGCCTTCAAGCAGGCCGGCGCCGACGTGATCATGACCCTGGGCGGCGTGCAGGCGATCGCGACCATGGCCTTTGGCCTGTTCAGTGGGCAAGCTGCCGACGTGATCGTCGGCCCGGGCAACAAGTTCGTCGCCGAGGCCAAGCGCACGCTGTTCGGCAAGGTCGGCATCGATGTCTTCGCCGGGCCGTCGGAAGTGGCGGTGATCGCCGACGACAGCGCCGATGCGGCCATCGTGGCCAGCGATCTGGTCGGCCAGGCCGAACATGGGCACGAGTCGCCGGCCTGGTTGTTCACGAGTTCACGCGCGCTGGCCGACGATGTGATGCGTCGCGTGCCCGCGCTGATCGAGGCGCTGCCGCCGACCGCGCGCGACGCCGCAGGCGCGGCCTGGCGCGACTACGGAGAAGTGATCCTGTGCGACACCCGCGCGGAGATCGCCGAAGTCTCGGATCGCTACGCGTCGGAGCACCTCGAAGTGCATGCGCGCGAGCTCGACTGGTGGTTGGGCAGGCTCACCTGCTACGGCTCGCTCTTCCTCGGCGAGGAGACGACGGTGGCTTATGGCGACAAGGCCAGCGGCCCCAACCATGTGCTGCCGACCAAGGGTGCGGCGCGCTATTCGGGCGGGCTGTCGGTGCACAAATTCATGAAGACCCTGACTTGGCAGCGCATGACGCGCGAGGCCGCGCGCGACATCGGCGAGGTCACGGCACGCATCTCGCGGCTCGAAGGTATGGAGGCGCATGCACGAACGGC